>Ga0256847_1001236_pt1 | contig 13526 bp, 9 predicted proteins | sample TeddybearmetaG_FD_189099 | JGI IMG/M metagenome (GOLD analysis project Ga0256847, IMG submission 189099) | Hydrothermal vent microbial communities from East Pacific Rise, Pacific Ocean - Teddybear | ecosystem: Environmental > Aquatic > Marine > Hydrothermal vents | place: Pacific Ocean: East... | reverse complement strand
CTGTTTTTCAAATATCCATGGCCAATCAGGCAGATCGCGTTGTTGAGCCAAACGCCTAACCCGATCCCAACTTAAGCGCTTCATTGTCCAGCAATCGCCCACAGTGCTGGTTATGGAAGCCTGTGCCGCCGCATACGCCAGCAACTCATTCGTACCCCAATCGGGCGGATCAATTTAGCCAGCGCATTACTGGCTGAGTTTGGTATCCTCCCTGCAAGTGACACTGCTGCCATAGGCAAGCGTCTTATGGCACACATCGAAGCGTTACCGCTAGTGCTGCATAAACAGTTTGGGGATCTCATTGCCGAGATACAGGCACTTGGGCTGCGTATAGCTCAACTGGATAAGTCGATCACCACCATAGCCAGAGAGGATGCAATTGCACCTCTTTTGATGAGTATTCCAGGTATTGGTGTCACCACCGCCACGGCACTGATTGCGGGTGTAGCGGATATACATTTATTCAAACGTGCCCGGCAGTTTTCTGCCTGGCTGGGGGTAACGCTCAAAGAGCACGGTTCAGGGAAAAACGACGATTGGGGGCCATTTCCAAGCAGGGGGATATTTACAACAGCAGTTTGCACCTTCCAACCTGACGTCTCAAGCCGACTGGTGCGTAACAATGCCTGGTGCACCTGTATACTCTCGTGTGCGGTTCTATTGACAAGCCAACTGCCCATAATTCTGTAACTTTTCAACATTATGCACCAGACAATACATCATCCACTGTGCGCATACAGCGTGCTTGTAAGGGACAGCTACGACAATCCTTTAAGCAGCCGGAATAACATACGTAGCGGTGTCCGTTACTGGTGGTGGTATTACGTTGCCACAACGGTATTCCTACCGGGCGGTCCCATTCTGTCCCTGGCCACCATATAAACTATGGGGTTAGGCCGCATTCGTTAGTTTTTCAGTTGTTATGTTTTCGGTGCTTTCCAGGTATTCCTCATAGGTACCTTTGAAACTCACGAATTTTTGATTTTTGATTTCGATCACGTGAGTAGCCAGAGATGACACAAACTCACGATCGTGACTGACAAAAATCAGTGTGCCTTCATAAGCTTTAAGCGCACAATTTAGTGCTTCGATTGCTTCCATATCCATGTGGTTCGTGGGCTCATCCATAATTAACACATTGGTATCCGCCATCATTAGTTTACCAAATAGCAGCCGATTTTTTTCACCACCCGAACAAACCTTCGCCTTTTTGTTGGCGTCATTGGCGGTAAATAACAAACGTCCGAGCATTCCACGCACCATTAAATCATCGTGTTTAGCTGTGCGCCACTGTGACATCCACTCAAACAAAGTCAGTTCACAATCAAAGTCATCAGTGCTGTCCTGAGGACAATAACCCAACAGAGCATTCTCTGCCCACTTCACTGCTCCACTGGTTGCTTTCAGCTCATTCATAAGACAGCGTAGAAACGTGGTCTTCCCTGTACCGTTCTCGCCGATAACTGCAAGTTTAGCGCCGGCTTCCAAAATCAGATTACCACCGGTAAATATCGTTTCGTCACCATACGAATGTGAGAGGTCTTTCAGTACGAGCGCTTGACGGTGTAACTTTTTCTCTTGATTAAGTCGAATAAAGGGAGATACCCGGCTTGATGGTTTCACCTCATCCAGTTTTATCTTTTCCATCTTCCTGGCACGCGAAGTTGCCTGCTTGGCTTTTGATGCGTTGGCTGAAAAGCGATTGACAAAATTTTGTAACTCACCAATTTCCGCAATTTTCTTGGTATTTGCTGTGTGTAGCTGCTCTCGAACCAACGAGGATGCCGCAATAAAATCCTCATAATTTCCCGGGTAGATACGCAGCTCTCCATAGTCGATATCGGCCATATGCGTGCACACTGAATTTAAAAAATGCCGATCATGCGAAATAATGATCATGGTGCATTTACGCTGATTAAGTACCATTTCAAGCCAATTAATGGTGTGGATATCCAGATTATTAGTGGGCTCATCTAAAAGCAGGATATCAGGATTGGCGAATAAGGCCTGTGCCAGCAATACGCGCAATTTCCAACCCGGTGCAACCTGCTTCATCAAGCCATAATGTAGTGCTTCCTCTATACCCGCCTGCAAGAGTATTTCTCCGGCTCTGCTTTCTGCAGAATAACCATCCCTCTCGGCAAATTCCGTTTCAAGGTGTGCCGCGCGCATGCCATCTGCTTCACTCATCTCGGGTATCGCATAAATGCGATCACGTGCTTGCTTCACCTTCCATAATTCAACATCACCCATAATCACAGTATCGACGACGCTGAATTCTTCAAAGGCAAACTGGTCCTGGCTGAGAGTTCCAAGCTTATATCCAGAGGTGATTGAAACGTTGCCAGAAGTGGGTTGCAACTCACCACTAAGAATTTTCATAAGTGTTGATTTACCACAGCCATTGGCACCAATCAGACCGTAACGATTGTTGTTTCCGAATTTCGCTGAAATATTTTCAAACAAGGGTTTAGCACCAAATTGCATGGTAATGTTTGCTGTGGTAATCAAAGAATTATCCCGTGCGTTTAAGAATTAAAAGTAATGGGCAACCCTATTAAAGGTGCGCGCAAAAAGGCGCGGACTATAAAGAGTTGCGGGGTGTTTGTCGAGCTTGTTAGACGGAATCGACTCGCAGGTTGTGCCTCTACTGAAACAGTAACCAAAGGAAGTTAGTCTCAACTGTGCCAAAATTGTGCCACGCTGGCTGTCACCGTATGACGCTTACAAGCATTTACTGGCACAATCGAAAATGTACAAACCGCTATGTGAATAATTTTGTTAGTACAACAAATTTACTTAACCAACTGAAAATCCGCGTGTCGAGATCGTGACGAACCCCTGCCGGGCGATCCCATCCCGTACCCGAAAGCGGACATGAGGGTTTTGTTATACTACCTGTCAAATCCAGGGACAGAACCAAATCAGCCCCGATGAGAGGCTGCTGTACCGGGTGACTATGGAACCCGTTGGATGCATTGCGCCGTTGCGGGACTATGTGAAGTTACCAAGTTCGAGTGATTGGGCGGTTACTCTCTGGTTTCCGTATAGGATTCACCAAGTCCGGGCATGTAATAAGGAGGATTGTGCCAGGTCGAACCCTGCAAAAATTCAAGATTGGTTTCAATAGTGACAGAACGACGGTATGCAATGGCCTTGCGCGCTTTGACCCAGTCGGGACCGTTGCCACCCATTTCCTCCATTTTGCGTGATGCCTTCCAGTGTTCGCTGCTGGCGTATTGCGTCATGAGGTAGACCTCGTCGTAATCAAGTGAGGGCTGGGATCCGGTCCCTTCGGGATGCACAACCATCCACATGCCGACGATGCGGGAACCGATTTTCTCGAAGAAGGGCCACACGCCTTCCTGGCTGGCTTGGAGGAAGTTTGGGAAGCTACCTTTTTTAATTTTCCAGTATCGTTTTGTGACGATGGGTTGGGAGGGCTGGGCGACATCATTGCGTATTGGGATGGGGGAGGTTTCCGTTTTGGCGCGGTCCTCTTCGAGTCCACCTACGAATCCGGCTTCCTGTTGATCTTGAGCGAAGGCTGCAGCGCTGAATAGGAATAATGTTGCCGTAAACAGATGTAGAGTTTTCATGATTCGGTATTCCTTTGAGCTTAACGATGAGTTATTCGTGATGACCAACGTCAGGGTGTCACAACATTCTATTTGTCTGTGTGGACAGGTCTCAATGGTTTTCCCAATGCCATCAATACCGTCTTTGGCTATGCACGTCCTGCGATTCTGGTGCATCCCTAATAGTTCCGTGAACTATATAAGCTAACCAGCTCGAGGCTTACTCTATTTTAACAACTGCAAACTCTTCGAGGCCGCTCCGATAATCAGTCGGATTTGCCAGGGTCGGTACCTGCCACTGAGAACCAACATACGCACTGAGCTTCTCTATTGGCGAGCTCGAAAGCCAGGGTTCTCGAAGCGCATTTAACATCCCAAGTGCCCAACCATGCCGCCGGTGGTTTTGCATGTAACTGAAAGCAACCTTACTCCCAGGGCCCATCGATGCATATAAGTGACCAAACAGTTCTTGAACGGACGATCGCTCAAGGTAATAAAGCAAGCCCTCAGCCACTGCCACACCGGCAACGTCAATTTGCCAAACCGGACACTCACCTAAGAGTTTCGATAATGATGTCGAACCCAAATCCGCTTGTAGCAGCGTAAAATTACCAGGCTGTCCAACTTTCCTGACACCACGCTCTTTTGCGATGGCGGTGGCAGGATGATCTACTTCAACAAACTGAACCTCTGGATAATTGCTCGCGTAGCGCAAACACAAAGTATCAAATCCGGCGCCAACGATCAGAACCTGCATGGCTCCCTCATCTATCGCGGTTTTGACAGCCCAATCCATGAACAACTTGCGCTCACCGATGCCTTCGAAGATGCCCGGCATGACCTTTTCAAACTGTTCATAAAACCCAACTAACCAACGCCGCCGACTCAACCCAACGATTCGTTCGTTATAGCCAAACGCTTTCGCTTCTACAATCAACGTTTCAAGCAGGCCCGGCAGTTCAGGCGGCAACTGATACTTCCAATCAGTTTTCGCACTCAAAGACAAAAGGCCATAAGCCACTTTAAGTGCTGTTTCGCTAGGACGAAGATTTTGCATAACGCGAGGATAACTCAGGTGGACACTAGAAAAAACAAACTTGGATAGGACTCAAGTAGATCCGTAGATCTGGAATGACAAGTCTACATCCTGAAGAGTGACTGATCTCCAACGGCTACCCCTGGCCGAAAGCAGCCGTATAGAGCCGTCATTTTCCACCTTTTGGGCGTCTGCTTTCGAGAAAGCGGACGTTGACTGAATCATGGGCTGGGAGTCTCAAAAGTGTCCTAAGCGGACATTGCAGTTTTGTAAACCGACAACCATCAAAATCGAACCAGTCCCAATGAAAGTGATGTTGTTCTGGGCGATCAAGAGACTCGCTGGGTGCGTTTGACCCGTGCCATGCAGGGTCGTACCTACGTGATCCGAGACCTGCCTCAGCACCTCCCCAATCACAATCGTAGGACTACATGACGCTTCATCGAATTCCCACGTCTTCTTGATTCTCCACCCATCTGCTGTACCTTTAGCTCCGGAGGGGTCAAATGGTTGAACCAACAACATTGAGCTTCTATAAGCGGCTCAAGCAACGCAGCGTATTCCGTGTGGGTACAGTGTATATCGTCGTGTCTTGGTTGTTGTTGCAGGTTGGTGACGTTACCTTCGATGAAATCGGTCTTCCCAATGGTTCGCAACTAACGCTAATGGTGATTCTTGCTATTGGTTTTCCTATCGCACTGATTCTAGCTTGGGTGTTTGATGTAACACCGGGTGGAATTGTTCGCACTGGTAGTGATGATGTTATTGGTGACATTCAGCAGCTGCCACGATCACGGAAAAAGTTGATTGCTATTACCTTTTCCTGCGTACTAATTCTGGCGTTCTTGGCCTACTTTTATGGGGGCGTTCTAGTCAGTTCGGTGATTATGAGGGCGCCGAATACCTACTTCGGTGATCCTGTTGATCAACAGATCGGCGTTACTACCTCGGCTGATGGGACCCAGATCGCCTTTGCTATATCCGGCCAGGGAAAACCGTTGGTGTATGTGCTCGGATGGATGACTCATCTGGAAAAAGGCTTTAACAGTCCCATTTACGACAACGAGCGACTACTCGCAATGACCTCGAAACAATTCCGTTTTGTACGTTATGACGGCCGCGGCTTCGGCCTGTCTGATAGAGATGTCGACGACTTCTCGCTCGCCGCCCGCGTGAGTGATCTAAAAGCGGTAGTTGATGCAGCCGAGTTAAATCGATTCGCAATCCTGGCTGCATCTTCTGGAGGTCCGGTTGCGATAGCATTCATCGCGCAGTACCCCGAAAGAGTTTCCGGACTCGTCTTAGGTAGCGCTTTTGCGTCGACATCTTGGGCGAGTGATGAGGTTATGGAAGAACAAAATCGTTTTTGGGATTTCGCGGAATTGGCATGGAATCAACCGCCGGTGTCCGATATGTTTGCCGGAAGAATCCTGTCGCCGACCGGTACTGGAGTAGAGGTAGCAGTATTAGGGGCGATGTTACGCCGATGTTGCGACGGTCCTGACGTAGCGGATTATTTTCGAGTGACCGGTCAGTTTGACGTAAGATCACAGGCTAAACAGATCAAAGTTCCGACGCTTGTGATGCATGCTCGTAGTGACCAGGCGACACCACTCGAAGGGGGCAAAGAGCTAGCTTCACTAATCCCAGGAGCGCGATTCATAATCGTTGAAGGCGGGCATCGTGAAGGTACAGCAAGTTCTGCGGAAACGAGGCGGTTAGCTTTGGACTTTCTGGAAGCTCTACCTTGAGTAGCGGCGATTGCGTCGGCGTCAGCTACTGGCGTGAACCTCATCTATCACTCCAATTGCTTCCCAGTTCGTTGTCTCCCCTCTTTCTCGTATAATGTGTAGGTTCCATCAGGGCAGATTTGTCCGCTTTTGGCCGTTAGTTGCACACGAACCCTTGACATGTTTCAGCTTTCTACAAATAAGGAAATATTTTACGTGGCACCCCCTCGACGTCGCATAGTTGCTATCTGAAAGAACGGCTAAGCCTGTTTGTAATTGAATCCACCATCGGCCACATAACACCATCCAGCAAAGCGGATCCTGGCTGTTGTGTGGTGCCAAATCGGGCAATAACCAACTCGTTTGTCGGATCGATGTAAAGTAACTGGCCATGTGCACCACGGGCAACGGCACAATTTCTGCCATCTACATGGCGGACCCACCACTGGGATCGATAGGACCACCCTTCCAGCGCTGTAAGTCCGGCTTTGGCAAAGAGAGCAGGATCGCCGCCGGCCATAATGCGATCAATTATCTCCACAGAAATAACCTGTTTATCACCGACCTTTCCGTTGTTGCCAACCATGGCACCGAAGCGAATGAAGTCGCGAAGTGTGAGACCACAGGATGTTTCGGCTCCAACGCTGTCTATCATGTAATAGGCATCCTGTTCTGTACCCAGGTGCTGCCAAATTCGATTGGATACCTGGGTGGCAAGATCTTCATTGCCGATCCGGCGCACGATCCAGCCCAGCACAAATATGTTGGGTTCACGATAGGCGAAAGCTTGTCCGTGCGATCCTTGCTTTTTAATCCGTGGTAGTACATCTGCAATACACTCGATTTTGTCCTCAGGTTTTGGCGGGGACATGGCTGTTGCCCGTAGAAACCGCCAGATTTCTGATTTAGGGTCGCTATAGTCCTCGTGGAATTCCATCCCAATCAACATATCCATCACCTGTCTCACTGTGGCATCGCCCCAGGCAGTATTCTCAAGCTCCGGAATGATTGTCGGCACCAGAGCTTCAGGATCCAGCCGATCTTCTTGAATCAGAATTTCTGCAACAGTGCCAACAAAAGATTTATTACAGGACTGGATAAGGTGCCGGGTGAGGGGGCCGCTCTCACAAAAATAATCTTCAAATACGATTTCGCCTCTGTGAAGAACAATCAAGCCATCAGTAAACATGGTATTCAGCATTTGCTTCCAGCTTAGTATTCCCTGGTCTGTCTCAATTTTCAGGTCATCAAAATTTTGCAGATTGTAAGCAAAATCGATGCTTGCTCCTGACCCGCGCCAAACATTTTTTGTTGGCATGAGTTCTTCAATATGGTTAAAGCTCCATCGTAGCTGAGGCCAACCGTAGAAAGAACGGTCTGCATAGCGAATGATCTTGTCAGCTGCAGGTGGGAAACCTTTCATCCAATCGATCGGTTCCAAATTATTTTCTTTAATGAGCATTACTTCCCAAACACAGAAATGACACCTGCAGCAACCAGTTCAGCCAGGTCATCCCTGAAAATGTCTGATAATACTGACTCGGCATCTTCGCCAGCCATAGGTGCCGAGCATCCAGCATGGATTTTTGATTCAGAAAACCAGTGTCCGGGTCCGGTGGTTCGCAATAAGCCCAAACTGCCGTGTTCGCGAGTGATGATTAAATCTCGATCCTGGACCTGTTTATCTGACGCAAAATCATTTATCCATTCCAGTTTATGTGCACCCGTGCTGCCGATATTTAACAGATTAACGGCATCGTCAATAGATCGGGTGTGGCACCATTGTGTGATGCTTTCTTCCAGTGTTTCGTCATCCTTAGCATTGATGATACCGGCAACATCAGAAGTTTTTTTGCCGCCGAGATAAATCCAGCCGTCCTGACATTGATAAAGCCGTTGAATTGGACTAAATCCAAGACAGTCCGGACCTTGCGGTTCATCCCAGACCTTGCCTTCATAGTCTTGTAGATAAGCAGATTGTATGGTGCAGGCGGTTCTTGCCAGAGCAGATGTCACATGTTGACCTTCACCTGTTTTCGAGCGGGAAAGAATAGCCATGAGCACGCCAAAAGCACCAGCAAAACCAGTCCCATAGTCATTGATGACACCATAAGGCCAAAGAATCGGTTTTTCGGCACCGCCGTAACGAACCTGAATTCCCGTGAGCGCCTGTGCAGCCTCTTCATATCCAGGAAGTTCTTCCCAGGGACCTGTATCGCCAAACGCATTAAGTGACGCATAAATAATATCGGGTTTACGTTGTCGAATGCTCTCGTAGTCAATACCCAGTTCTTCAACCACACCCGAACGATAATTCTGGACAATTACATCAGCGCTATCAACAAGCTTCCAGAAGAGTTCCATCCCAGCGGGTGTTTTTAAATCGAGTAGCAGGCTTCGTTTTCCACGATTGATATCATGATGATATAGAACTTCACCACGGGTCGGGTCGTCTATCTTAATGACGTCTGCACCAAGTTCAGCCAGCGAACGTCCACAGGTTGGCCCGGCAAGAATAATGCACAGATCCAGAACACGGAGACCCTCCAGCGGAAACTCTGTTGCTGTTGCTGTTTCCTTTTTACCTATGTCCTTTGTTGTATTGTTAGTCAATAGCTCAAAAATCTCTGCTCGGTGTTCATCGGGTAAAGGTGCCGGGCGCGAAACCTCTCCCGGTGTTGCAGATAATTTTACCTGTAAGCCTGGTTGCCGCATACTTCCGAGTACTGGGTCATCTATTTCCACCAATAGATCAGTATCGTTAGCTGTGGTGTGATCAAGCCATTCGGCACTGGAACGACACATAACACCGGGAATTTTCAGCTTTACAAACAATTTTTCCCATTCAATAGCCGCCCGGGTTGAAAATGTTTCGGTCAGGGTCTCAACCAACAGTTTGTTTAGCTCTGGTCTTGCACCAAGCCCTCTTTCTGCCAATCCTTTATCAATAAGATCCTGTCGGCCAATTGCTTCAAGAAATCTAACACCGTGTCGCGGGACGGTACAAATAATATGCACCCATCGGTTATCGGCACACTGATACTGATGATCGAACCCGGAAAACACAGAGCTGGTGACTGGCTTAAAGGGCAAACGGGACATGGCCATGATGCCAACAGCCTGTAGCATTGCATCAAATAGTGGCACCTCTATTGATTGCCCTGTACCTGTTGAATTTCGTACATGTAGTGCCGTGGTGATTGCCAATGCCGATATCATAGCCGCGTAAATTGACGCGACCGGCTCAGCCGTAAATACAGGCGTGCCTTGCCGGTCTGAAGGCGGTTGGTGAAGCAATTGAACCATGTCCCGATATTCTCTAATAGGACGAAAGACATCGGTTGCTGCCAGGATAGTTCCTTCCCATGCAGCCATGCCGGACCTTGAATCTCCTGACCCAAAACCTGGCATCCTGGTATAGATAAGCCGGGGGTTTTGTTTTCGTAATTTCTTCTCGTCAAGTCCAAATGCTGACATAACCCCTGGCCTGAAGTTTTCAATAACAACATCAGCCCTGAAAATAAGTGAACGCGCTATATCTACGTCAGACCGCAATTTAAGGTCAAGGCAAATACTTCTTTTCCCACGGTTCCAGGTTCGATTGGCTGGTGTGTCATACACCGGCCCACCGGGTGGGTCGACCTTGATGACGTCTGCTCCCTGATCCGCGAGTAACATGCCGGTTAAGGGTCCTGCTACATAGTGGCCAAAATCAATGACCCGAACACTGTCTAGAGCGCCCATTATTCTCCTCCTTTACATTAAAGTCCTGGTTCCATGAACCGTCTGGTTGAAGGGCGAGCCCAGCTAATACATGTGCAAGCTGCTGGGTGATGAATCGAATTTCGATTGCACTGCTCTTTTTCTCTGACAATTGCAGTCTCATGCTGGCGAGATCGAGTTCGTGTGAATAATTTGCAATAAGCTTTAAGCGACCGATTTTCTGTTTAGAGCCGAAATGTTTCCAGATCTTAATGTAGCGTTTTGTCAATTCTTCCTTGTATCTTGCAGTGTGTTTTCTCAAGCCATCATCGCGATCTTCCGCTGTACGAACTTCAAGATCCAGGCGCGAATACAGATCTGCTTCTCGCAATGCAGTCAGGTAACAATCAATGACATGCTTCAGTGATTTATCCATATTTTCTTTAGTGAGGATGGAATCGAACACCTTAAGCCGACGATTAAATCTCTGTTCAACCACCCAGAAAAGAAGAGCCTGTTTTGAAGGATAATATTCATAGATGGTGCCAATGCTAATCCCTGCAGATTTTGCAACCTGCCGGATGGAGAAGGCACCAATGCCCTGAACAGACAGAACCTCTACGGCTGCCACCATAACCTTGTTGCGTGTTTTCTCGGCACGATTCTGCACGGGTTGACGTCGCTGTAGCTGTGTAAGATTCATGAACTTGATGGTTTTTTGCTATTAGTGTTCCTGTCTATTACGCACATCATACTAAAACTGAACATGTGTTCAACTTTAGTTCTCGATGCGCGACGCCATAGCTTCTTAGCCCGGTGGGTAATCTCCGCCCAATTTACTAATCACTCTATTGAAGATTCCAACGCCCTGGCCTGGATCTTTATCTGCCGCATGTTCTTGTAACTCTGACTTTGCCTGCCCGTAATCGTCCCAGCTCAAAGAAGCGCAATAGCACTGAAGCTGGTGAAGCACTTTTACGACCGTTCTATAGCGCCCGTCTCTAGTCGCGTTTCTCAACGCACTCAGATAGCTATCCCGGTGAACCGTCGGGATAATGATTTTGAATTGGCTGTAAGAGACGAGCTCAGCGTTCATCATAATTCTAGCGATTCGTCCGTTTCCATCGTCGAAAGGGTGGCACTCGCTAACGAGAAAATGAATAAATAGAGCACGTTGCATTCCTCCAGCAAGTGATTGATAGATTCCAAATCCTTGCGCGAACGTTCCCTCTACCTGCTCAGGAAGAACAAAATCAGTTCCACCGGCTCTATTTGATCTCTCCTTAAATTCGCCAGGTCGTTTGTCCGGTCTTGCCGCCAACAACAGACCATGCCGAAGTTTTAGAATATTGATTAGTTCAGCCGCTGTACTCGGGAGTTTGTGCATCTCGGTCATATCATTTGAGATTTCCATATGCGCTAAAACATCGTGACTATCCGCATGTCGTGTACCAATTGTTCTACTTTCAAAAACAATCTCTTCAGCTTCTTCGATGGTGAATTCGGTTCCTTCTATGTTGTTGGAAAAGTAGCTTTCAAAAAATGAAACATTTCGCCAACTGGACTGGCTATATGCGTATGGATTTTCAGATAAGTTTAGTGGTTTTAGGTATTCAGAAAAATCCTGAAACCTCTGCAATCTAAGCTGATCAAACGGTTCTCCCTTTGCTTGCGCTAATCCCAGCCCTGTCTGTAAAACACCTTCTGCAGAGTGCGAACTTAAGATGGCCGAAATTAGTTTTAGCAACTGTACACATTCTCTTTCTAATCCTAGTATTGGTCCTAGTTCTCTTGCTTCATCCCTTAGAATATTTAGACCTTCTTCACCACGACGCTGAACAACTTTTATTAGTTCGCTTTCTACCCATACAGCACCTAACGTTTTTTTACTCTCTTGCCCCCCCCTTGAGACAGCCAGGTTTTCCAGGCACATCCTGGCCGAATTGCTTCGCTTCATATTGGAGGTAAACTGTTCAACTCCTTTGTCTGCTACCCCTGGCGCAATATCAAAGAGCAAATGACCCACTTTGATGGTTCTCTTACCTGCCAACTCCCCCGAGATGCAATAAATTCTCCCACCTGCAGGTCTCAATTCAGCTGCAGTTCGTGCAACCGCTACTGGCTTGCGAAACAAATAATCAGCTACATCTGCCCATTGATTTTCTAGTGTGCGAGCGGTTTCTTCTGGCTCTGCTGTATCGATGTATATCCCCCTCCGAATACTGTAGAGCTCACCTTTCGCTCGTAAGCGAGCCAATTTTTTAGCTTCTGTTCCAGAGGAAAAGTAAAGGTTGGCCATAATGTGATCCGCGTATTTGGGATAGTTATCAGATATGCGATTTATCTCTAGTTTAAGTCATAAACTTAGGAATATTTCTAGTTTAACTGAATAACTATACTTTAACTGGGATTAACTCTATTTTAAAGAAATTTTGGGGAATATCTCTAACTTAAAACAGGCCTTGAAAGAACCAATGGCCAACCCTTAAGTGACTGATTTTATTAGTACAACCACTTTCCTCAGACCGCCTTCTTTATCCTCCAAAGTAGTAGCGCAAACCCAGCATCAGCGAATGGGCACTGTGCTCGGTTTTCAGGGTAACCTGCTGAGGGTTTGTGATTTCGATGGCCGGCGCCCACCAGTAGCGATAATTCAAGCTGGCCTGCAGGTGGTTGGTCAAACGCACGCCCACGCCCAGGAGCGCCTGCATGGTAAACCCAGAATCCGAATCGTTCACGTATGGTGTAGCCAAACCAGCTTCGTGTAGTGTCACGTCGTAGTCTATTTTGGCAAAACCAATGCCCAACCCGGCGTAGGGTTGCAGCGTTGCCCAAGGCGCAAAATCGTAGATCAAGTTACCGGCCACTGCGAGTATTTTTACAGGGCCACTTAAGCGGAACTCGCCGCGAAGCTTGCCGAAATCAATGACATCAGATTGGTTTTGCCATCGTGACAGCTCAAGTTCACCACGCCAGCCGCTGCCACTCTCCCCGCTCTCCCCGCTCTCCCGTTGCCACGCATACCCCGCTGCAAACGATAGCGCTGAGCCGATATCGAAAGCATCAAAATTGGTGTCTACCAGGTCGTCCTCGATATCGGAGTCTTCCGCCGCTATGTATCCTGCACGCAGCTCACTATACCAACCGGTGCTGACGGCTTCTCTTCCTGTTGCCTGCTGTCGCGTCCCGACGCTTCCGAACGCATAGCTCAGCGTCATGCTGGCCTGCTGAATGGGATGTTCTGTGCTGACAGGCTCGGCGGCTTCGGTCTGTAAATCGACTTTACGGTGATGCCAGTATCGGTAATCGATGCCAAGGTGCAAGCGTCGTCCAACAGGTACACCAACTCCAACGATTGCCTGATAAGCAAAGGCTGTATCGCTATCACGCAGAATAAAATCATTGCTATCATTATCCGAAAGCTCGTAGTTCAGTTCCGCTATACCTATCCCAATACCCAGATATGGACGCACGGCTAGT
>Ga0256847_1001235_pt1 | contig 13540 bp, 10 predicted proteins | sample TeddybearmetaG_FD_189099 | JGI IMG/M metagenome (GOLD analysis project Ga0256847, IMG submission 189099) | Hydrothermal vent microbial communities from East Pacific Rise, Pacific Ocean - Teddybear | ecosystem: Environmental > Aquatic > Marine > Hydrothermal vents | place: Pacific Ocean: East... | reverse complement strand
AGACGGGCAGGAGGTCGCACCTGGCGAAACGGGAGAGCTGTGGGTTAAAGGAGCGCAGGTTATTCGTGGATATCTGAATCGCGAAAAAGAAACCGCCGAGGATATTGTGGATGGCTGGTTAAAAACCGGAGACGTAGCGTACATAGATCCGGACGGTTTTATATTTATTGTTGATCGCCTGAAGGATATGGTGCTGAGAGGCGGAGAAAATGTCTATTGCGCCGAAGTAGAGAGCGCAATATATGAACATGAAGCCATTGCCGAGTGTTCTGTTTTTGGTGTGCCGGATGACCGTCTGGGTGAAGAAGTTGGTATTGCGGTGTACTGCAAACCAGGGAAATCTGTTACGGCCGATGAACTTCGTGCGCATTGCGAGCCCTTTATTGCGCGGCACAAGATTCCGCGATATTTCTGGTTCATGGATACCGCACTTCCCCGAAATGCGAGCGGAAAATTCTTAAAGCGCGAATTGCGGGAAACCCTGGATATTCAGTCAGCGACTTAATACACGTGTTAGCTTTCAATGAGTGAGACTGGTAAAGGCGCATTGTATGCGCTTGGTGCCTACTTTATCTGGGGTTTTATCCCGCTGTATTTTAGCCTGGTAGACGATTTGGGTCCGGGTGAAATTCTGGCCCATCGGATAATCTGGTCTGCGGTGTTTTTGTTGTCTCTGGTGCTTGCAGGCAAAAAGTGGGCTTTGTTGTACAAGCTAATCCAGGTGAAGAGCAACATTTTGTGGCTGGCACTAAGCAGCCTTCTCATTGCGGTAAACTGGCTAACCTATATTTGGGCTTTGCAGAATGGCCAGGTATTGGATACCAGTTTAGGCTACTACATTAATCCTATGATTAGCGTCTGCCTGGGGATGGTATTTCTGGGTGAGCGACTGAGACCGCTGCAACTGGTTGCCGTGTGTATTGGCGCTCTTGGTGTAGTGCACGAAGTGCTTGTGGTCGGGCGTTTGCCTGCAGTAGCGCTTATACTCGCCTTAACTTTTGGTGCTTACGGCCTGGTACGTAAAAAGGTTGCGGTGGACGCCGTGGTGGGCTTGTTGATAGAAACATTAATGCTTTTGCCTTTCGCACTTCTGTTTTTTTCCTACCTGGTTATGGAGAAGGAAAATGTATTTGGTAATACGACAATTGAACTGGGTTTTCTGGTTGTTGGGCTGGGATTGCTAACCACGATGCCGCTGCTTTTTTTTGGAGCTGCAGCCTTACGGTTGGCGCTTACAGCACTTGGTTTTTTTCAATACCTGGCTCCCACAATGGTTCTGGTGCTGGCAGTAACATGGTACGGAGAAACTTTTACCACAGATCGGGCGGTAACATTTGGCTTAATACTGGCAGCGGTGCTGTTGTTTTCCCTGGAGATGATGTCTCATCATCGCAAGGTTTCCTAGTAGTCCCTGGAACCTGTCAAATCGTCAGCCCTGATCATGGCTTTTTGCAACGATCCCAAACTGCGTATCCATGGTTTTATTTTACCAAGCTGAGCTGGCATATTTTCCGAGGCTTGTTTTGCATTGGTGAAATTCTCATAGATGCCGAGTAACAGGACATACAAAATTGCTCCATTACTCTCAACACGTGCGGCAGACAGACCCATTAGCTTGTGTTTGCCGAAATAGGATTCAAGGTTACCTTTGTTTGTCAGACTCATAAGCTGTACAACATAAAATTCGGGTGGAAGTTTTGATATGTTTATGGCCTGTCCGGGTTTATGGGACAGTTGTACATACAAAGGCAGGTTTGCATCTGTTGGGATATCTGGTTCAGTTTCGGTCACTGAATCTGCTACGGGGTTTGGTGTGAGTACTGGTGCAGATTCAGGTTCAGCGACCTCCAGTAACTCTTTCAAGGGGCGTACATCGCGTTTTTGCGGCTCTAGTGTATCGGCAACATCCTCTTTGTCTTCATCAGTGTCGGCGCTGATGGTTTCACTTTGAACACAAACCCACTCCTTGTTTTGTTTACCCTGTTCACAAAACCATCCATCTTCATCAGGTGGTTCTGTGGGATCTGCCGTTACCGGTGCGCTCAATAGCACGAAGCCGAGACATACACTAATGGCGCGAAGGTTGAAGCTTTTCATCGTAGTTCGTTCGTATCCAGTTCGTGCGCTACTTTGCCTCCTTACCTTTAGTCTGTCAAAGTTCTGCTACATTGATTTATGGGAGTGGTGGTGTACCCTTGTTTCCAGAGTTGTCGGGAACGAACTGGGTGGATGCATAGGATATTATTCTTCCAGCGGTTGATTCCAATGCATGTATTCGCGATTATAGGCTCTGCCAGTAGTGTGAGAATGGAGTTCGTATGTTGGCAACACTCGATGACTTTCAGCGCAACCCGAAAATTCTGCGGTTGAATGTTGCAGGTCAACCGGTTGAATGGTTGAAGTGGCAGGAAGCAGTATGTTTGTATGCACGCGGACTGGTACTCTGGTCTTTGGGCTCGGCCTTTCTGAAAATTCGCGGTGGTACTTGCAAACTTAGTGGGCAAGCCACGCTATTTGACTTGCACAGTATAATAGCCTGTCAGGGTCGGGTGCATTATCAGGGTAATGTCCAGCCACCACTTACCAATACTGCGCTGTTTCAGCGTGACCAGAACTTGTGCCTGTATTGCGGAAAGACCTGTGAAGATTCTGCCCTGACCAGGGATCATGTGGTTCCGAGTTCAAGAGGCGGAACTGATTGCTGGGACAATGTGGTGTCTGCCTGTCGTAAATGTAATCATCGAAAGGGCAATCGACTGGTGCATGAATGTCGTATGCAATTGCATGCTTTGCCGTATGTACCGAATATTGCTGAATATCTTGCATTAACCAACAGCGGCAGGATACTGGGTGACCAGATGGATTTTCTGAAGCCCCAGTTCGGCAAAAACAGTCGCCTGTTACATTAAGCAGAGCTACCCTTGTCAGGGACTGCCTGGCTAGTCACCGCAATTTTTGCAAGCACATCAGCAACACAAGCCGTTAAACGTTTCCCCGTTTCAATATGCAGAAACTCATTGGGACCGTGTGCATTGGAAGCCGGACCTAACACGCCGGTAACCATGAATTGAACACCGGGGTAACCTTCACCCAGCATTTTCATAAAGGGGATGGTGCCTCCCATAGGCATGTATTGAACGGGGGAATCAAAATTGTTCTGTGATGCCTGCTGAAAACAGGCTGCGAGCCGATCTTCAATTTCTGGTCCGGCCCATCCCGATTGGGCATTTTCGACCTCAAATATTACCTCGGCATCGTAGGGTGGGTCTGTTTCGAGTAAATTTTTAAGTAAACCCGCCGCTGCCTGTGCATCCAGTGTAGGGGGCAGTCGTACAGAGAGCTTCAACTGCGTTTCGGGACGCAGAGTGTTTCCGGCATTTCCAACTTCCGGTGCACCACTAATACCCGTAACACTCAGGGTAGGTTCCCAGGTATTGTTAAGTATCATGGCATACGTGGTGTCGTTCATTGGGCCTGTGTTTTTACTCCATGGGAAGCGCTCGTAAACCTGTTTACCAAGAGCCCTGGCCATGATCCGGGTCTGCTCTTTAACCTTTGCGGGAATTGGCACATAAAGTTTTTCGTGCATCAGCCCTGAGTTGGCATTCTCTATTCTCTCCAGGAGTTGGCGCGCTATTCTAAAGCTGGATGGCACAATTCCACTAGCAGCGCCCGAGTGAATACCTTCCCTAAGTACGCGTACCTTAAGTGTACCGGCAACGGTGCCGCGCAGTGATGTAGTAATCCACAACTGATCGTAGTTTGCACATTCCGCATCCAGGCAGATCACCAGTGCCGGAGTGCCAATCTCTTCTGCCAGCAACTCAACATAATAGGGTAAATCGTAGCTGCCGCTTTCTTCACAGCCTTCTATTAGAATGACGCATCGAGGGTGAGGCAGGTTTGCATTCTGCAGGGCCATTATCGCCGTCAGGCTACCAAACAGGGCGTAACCGTCATCCGCGCCACCCCGGCCATAGAGACGGCCATCCTGAATTACTGGTTTCCAGGGTTCCAGACCATCCCGCCATCCCGAAAACTCAGGTTGTTTGTCGTAGTGACCATACAACAGAACGGTAGGAGTTTCGTTTGGGCTATTTGTGTTGGCTGGAATTTCGCAGAACAGGAGAGGGGTTCTGCCTTCAATCTGAACTATGCGATGGGAGAGATTTTTGAGGTCAGAGTTTGCGCACCACTCATTAAACAGTTCTATGGCGTTATGCATATACCCGTGTTCTTGCCAGTCGGGGTCAAACATAGGAGATTTGTTGGGAATTTTAATATATTCGCACAATGTGGGGACTATTGATTCGTCCCAGGTACGGTTAATGAAGCTGCGTATTTCGTCCAATGTCTCTCTTCCTGTATTTGGTCCTGTTTCTGGTCCTGTGTTAGTGAAAACCCTTGACTGCATCATAGGCATGTATCCAATCAAGCTGTTGCAAGGCAAGTTCGGGGAGGTACCTGCTTCCGAACCCTAATTTCAAATTGCGCATTGTCACGTCCCAGGATTTTTCGAGGTGGAACATGTCGCCCTGTTCCGCGGAAGCCAATTGCATTTTTGTGGTACGGGGCCATCGATATTTTTCGTATTCGGAAAACGCCAGGATGGGGCTATCTTCCTGTTGATCCAGCATCCGACTCAAGATCCATGCGTCCTCGATTGCCATAGCGGCACCTTGCGCCAGATAGGGTAACATGGCGTGGCAAGCATCCCCCAACAGGGTTACTCGTGCATTGGACCAGGTTTTTAATGGTGCATGCTGATACAGCGCCCACTTGTAACAGACATCGCTGTTTTCGATTAGTGCATGTACCTTTGTATTCCAACCCTGAAAAGCGCTCGATAACTCGTTTTTATCTGCTGGAATGGCCCAGGATTCCTCTCTCCAGTCCTGATTTTCCACAATGGCTATGTAATTTATCGTTTTACCGGAATTGACATAATAGTGTACAAAATGGCGATGGGGACCAAGCCAGACTGTAGCTGATGGTGCAATTGCACGCCCTGGCAGGTTGGTGGTTTTAAGCAGACCACGCCAGGCAACATGGCCGGTGAACTCAGCTCCGGCGCTACTAAACAGTTGCCGGCGAATAGTGGATTTTATGCCGTCACAGCCAACCACAAAATCATGTTGCATTGAGCTTGCGTCGCTAAACTCAAGTTGCACCGTGCTTGCATTCTGTGAAAGAGCAGTAAGCTCATAACCATAGTGAATCTCTGCACCGAGTGCCTGGGCTCTTTCTGTCAGTATATTGTGAAAGTCTTGCCTGTGAATGTGCAGATATGGCGCTCCATGCCTTTCTACTGAAGTCTGACCAAGGGGCAAACGGGCTATGAGCCGGGCATGTTTCCAGGACCGGAATTGAACCGACTCCGGTATGAAACATACTGCCTCCAGAGCCCCCAGCATGCCCAGAGCTCTTAATATGCGAGTGGCATTTGGCGAAAGTTGAATTCCCGCACCGTGATCGCCGGGATGGGGTGATTGTTCGTACACGCTCACGTTCAGGCCAATTTTTCGAAGTGCGATGGCAGTGCATAAACCGCCAATTCCACCTCCAACAATTCCGATGTGCGCAGTCATTGGAATGTTATATTTTTTTCCATCGCGTTCCGTCTTTGAAATCTTCCAGTTCGATTTTCATTTCCAACAGCTCAGTGCGAATTTCATCTGCCTGTTGCCAGTTTTTATCTGAGCGTGCCTGGTTACGCGCATCAATCAGCTTTTGTATCGCTGTCTCATCTACGTTTCCGGTTTCACCCTGGAACCAGGTGAGAGGTGAATGGGTAAGCAAGCCCAATAACCAGGCGCTACTTAACAAGTCTTTTCTTATCCTGGCAATTTTCGTGGGGTCACTACTTTTGTTGATTTGGCTTGCCATCTCATGCATTGCTGCAAGTGCCTGGGGCGTATTAAGATCGTCCGTGAGCGCTTTGGCAACCGGTTCGGATACGTCCTGTATTTTGATGTTGCGGTAATCCAGGGACGTGCTTTCGCCAGTTTCGGTGTCGGTATCCAGTATGGCCTGATACAAACGGTCCAGACTATTTTTTGCCTGGCCCACGAGATCGCGCGACCAACTCAATGGTGAACGATACTTTCCGGTTAACAAGGCATAACGTAAGGTTTCTCCACGGTAATCTACAAGCAGATCCCTGATGGTTTCGATGTTACCCAGCGATTTGGACATTTTTTCGTTACCGAGTGTCAACATGCCGTTGTGCATCCAGTAATTGGCAAAATTTTCACCTTCAAAAGCGCACCGCCCCTGAGCCAGTTCGTTTTCATGGTGGGGAAAAATAAGGTCCGATCCTCCACCATGAATATCGATGGTATGGCCAAGGTGTTTATGGATCATTGCGGAACATTCTATATGCCATCCCGGCCTGCCTCGTCCCCATGGGCTATCCCATCCCGGTATGTCCTCACTGGATGGTTTCCAGAGAACAAAATCCTTGGCATCCTTTTTGTAAGGTGCTACTTCTACTCTTGCTCCATCCAGCATATCTTCCAGAGATCTGTTGGAAAGCTTTCCGTAGTCCGCATAGGACGGAACGTCGAACAGAACATGTCCGTCGGCGAAATAAGCATGGCCCCGGTCGATGAGTGTTCCAATCAGTTCGATAATTTCCTGGATGTGCTCCGTTGCCCGTGGCTCGAATGTCGGAGTGAGTGTGCCCAAAGCCGCTACGTCGCTGGAATATGCTTCGCTGTAGTAATCGGAGAGTTTGCGTATAGCTGCGTTGCGGTCGTTTGAAGCTTCTGCTGCCGCATTTATTTTGTCATCTATGTCGGTAATGTTGCGCGCATAGGCAACGTTTGGATACATTGCACTCAGAAGCCTGAATAACACATCAAACACCACTGCAGGCCGACCATTTCCGATGTGTACGTAGTTGTAAACCGTCGGGCCACAAGCGTATAGAGTGATGCGCTGTGGATCACGTGGTACAAAGCGCTCTTTTTTACCGGTAAAAGTATTGTGTAGGGTAAGTTGCATTGTGAATCCGTCTTGTAAAGATGTTACAGGCGAGGCCTGGTCTGTGGTGTGATTACTACCTTGTCATTTTCAACTTTAATATAAAAACAGGAGCCTCTGTTGGTGTGGCATGCGGGTCCACTCTGGTCTACAAGCACTAACAGGGAGTCGCCATCGCAGTCCACTCTCAGTTCTTTCAATTCTTGTGTGTGTCCGGACTCTCGACCCTTGGTCCAGAATTTGTTCCGGCTTCTTGACCAGTAACATACACTACCACTGGCTAGCGTTCTGGATATGGATTCTGCGTTCATCCAGGCCTGCATAAGTACCTCGCCTGTGTCGAACTGTTGGGCGATAGCTGGAATAAGACCATTTTCGTCGTAGTTTAGCTCTGCAATGACTTTATCAAGCGCGTGTGTATAACCTGCTTGTTCTTTCTCAAGGTTTCTAAAAAATATTTTAGACATACTTGTTTACCAGATATTCATATATTGCCCGCACAGCCATCGCCTCGCCACCTTCGGGATGTCCTGGTCTTGAGCTGTTGTTAAATGCCATTAGATCCAGGTGGACCCAGGAGACGTCGTTGTCCAGAAACTGTTCCAGAAACAGCGCAGCTGTTATTGCTCCGCCAGTTGGAACAGAAGCTGTATTGACCAAATCTGCGATCTTACCCTTTATGTACTTCAAATAGGGTTGATGTAGAGGCAGTCGCCACATGTGATCTTCAACCCTTATACCGCTTTTGAGAATGTTCTCTGCTACTTCATCATCATTGCAGAACAAGGCAGGCAAGTCGGTTCCAAGTGCTACACGTCCTGCACCAGTCAGGGTAGCAAAGTCCAGTAGCAGTTCGGGTTTTTCTTCACAGGCAAGTGTGAGCGCATCGCTAAGTACCAGGCGACCTTCGGCATCGGTATTACCAATTTCGACACTCAGGCCTTTATAACTGCTGATAATGTCTCCCGGGCGAAACGCATTTCCGGCGATCGCGTTTTCAACCGCGGGGACAAGCACACGCAGGCGAATGGGTAACTGTTGTGAAATTATCAGCTCCGCCAGCCCCAGTACGTGTGCTGCGCCGCCCATATCTTTTTTCATGTGGCGCATTCCGCTGGCCGGTTTGATATCAAGACCGCCAGAGTCGAAACACACGCCTTTACCCACCAGGGTAATTTTCGGATCAGATTCTTTTCCCCAATGTAAATCGATCAAACGTGGTGCATTTGTGCTGGCCTGTCCCACGGTATAAATGGAGCGGTAACCTTTGTTCAGCAGGTCTTTATCCAGGCATATGTTGATTTCAACGCCCTGGTGACGAGATTGAAAATCCAGGGCTGCCTGGGCGAGATCCGAAGGCAACATGTCTGATGCCGGTGTATTTATAAGGTCCCTGATTAGTGTTATTGATTTTAACTGTGCCTGTACAAGACTGGCATTACACAATTCGGGAATTACGAGACGGGCAGCACTGCGGCTGGAATTTTTGTACTTTTGATACTGGTATGCAGCCATTCCCCACCCCAGAACAAATTGATTGAGGGTGTTGGAATCCAGGTCGCTTTGTAGCTCGTAGTCGCCTTCCGGTAGAGAGAGGGGAAGAGACATTAGTGCATCCAGGCTCTGGCTGGTTTCCCGGATTAGCAGCACAAATCGACCACCGGTATCATCGGGAATCCAGGCACTTTGCCTCGCACTTGCTTTAAAAGCGATTTGGGATAGCCAGGTTTTAATGCCCGGCGTGCTGGAATCGAGCCATGCAGGATAATCCTGAGTGGAAACCGGAATTATTTTCACCGCATTTGCGGAATCGTTTATGAGCGCTGACTGGAACACAGATTGAGCTGCCTTTATTTGATGGGAGCGTTGAGGGGTGCGTAGTTTATCTGAATGTTCTGTGGCCTGCATGCTGGTGACAGAATTTCAGGGAATATTGTGCGCATTGTCGGGATTCGGACTGAATTACAGGGTAAACTGGGCGGATCGTGCTGGTCTGAATGGTTTTTATGTCACGCCCTACATTGTTATCGGTGAATAACTATTACTATAAGCGGGGTGGTGCCGAAGGCGTTTTTCTCAGCCATAATGCGCTGTTTGAACAAGCTGGTGGTGCAGTAGTACCATTTTCAATGCAGCATCCCGACAATATAAGCTCCTCCTGGGAATCCTCATTTGTAGAGGAGTTGGAATATGGAGCCGAATACTCACTTTTGCAAAAAGCCTGGCGAGTACCAAAAACCATTTATTCCCTGGAGGCTCGCCGAAAAATTGATCGCCTGCTGGATAAATGCAGGCCGGATATTTGTCACGCGCATAATATTTATCACCACATATCGCCTTCGATACTGGGGGTGCTGCACAAGCGCAAGATCCCAACGGTTATTACCTTGCATGATCTAAAATTAGCCTGTCCGGCTTACAAAATGTTGTCTCCCAGCGGCATCTGTGAGCTGTGTAGAGGTGGACGACAGTTTAATGTTGTTAGAAATAAATGCATAAAGGATTCGACCCTTCTAAGTGGCATAGTGTATCTGGAGTCAAAATTACACAGCCTGCTGCGCACGTACGAGCGATATGTAGATCGCTTTGTGGTGCCCAGCCAGTTTTACATAGACAAGTTTGTTGAGTGGGGTATCAGCCGGGAGAGAATGGTTTATATTCCCAATTTTTCCGAGTTTGAATCCAGTTCTCCTAAAATACCAGGAAACACAATCACCTATTTCGGTCGCCTGGGACATGAAAAAGGCATCGCAACGCTCATACGTGCTGCAGCGTTAGCTGGTGTATCTATTCGTATAATAGGAGCGGGGCCGGACGATGATAGTTTCAAGACCCTGGCCCGGGAGCTCGATGCACAGGTTGAATTTTGTGGGTATTTGTCCGGGCAGGTGCTACAGGACAAATTACGCCAGTCCAAAGCAGTGGTACTTCCGTCTGAGTGGTATGAGAATGCACCTTTAAGCATTCTTGAAGCTTATTCACTGGAAATACCAGTGCTGGGTGCAAATATTGGTGGTATTCCGGAGATGATTAAAGAAGGCGTGACGGGAGCAACCTTTGTCAGCGCCAATGTTCAGCAATTGGCTGATAAATTAACCTGGATGAATGAGATGGGTTCAGATTCCGCTCACGCCATGGGTGTCGCCGGACGAGCGCTGGTCGACAAGGAATTTACCAGCCAGCAGTATATGTCCCGCGTATTAAAATTGTATGCAGAGCTTGGTGTTGATGTAAGTACTTTGGATAGTACTCTTGCAAGCTAAACCCCACATTATGATAGTTGGCTTGCGCGGCATTCCAGGAGTAGAGGGAGGAATTGAAACCCATGTTGAGCACCTTGCTCCGCGGCTGGTAGAACTGGGATGCAAGGTGGAAGTTATTGGTCGCTCGCCTTACCTGATAAGTGCTGATGGCGAAAAACCAAACGAGTATTGGAAGGGTGTAAAAATAACCGCGCTTTCCGCACCCAGATCAACAAGTTTCGAGACACTTATCCATACTTTACTCGCTACACTTTTTGCGGGTTGGAAGCGCCCGGATATATTGCACTTTCATGCAATCGGCCCCGCTTTGTGTGTACCACTTGCGCGATTGCTGGGCTTGTATGTGGTGGTTACCCACCACGGTTCGGATTACAAACGGGAAAAGTGGGGCTGGTTTGCCAGCAATATGCTCAAATATGGTGAGCGGTTTGGTATGCGATTGAGCCAGCAACGTATCGTAATTTCAAAATCCATTCGTTCTGAAATGCAGAATCTGCATAAAAAACCCTGCTCGCTTATCGCAAATGGCGTGGAGATTCCTGAAATTTGCGACCCCGGGAGTTTGCTTGAATCTCTTGGATTACAGAAAGATCGTTATGTGATAATGGTTAGCCGCTTTGTTACCGAGAAACGCCAGCTCGATCTGATCGAGGCTTTTAACCTGCTGGGGCTTGAAGACTGGAAACTGGTGTTAGTGGGAAGTCTGGATACCGGGGATGCGTATATCGAAAAGGTTCGCTCAGCTGTTGAAGAAATGGAAAATGTAGTGTTAACGGGATTTCAATCCGGGGATGATCTTAAAGAACTGTACTCAAATGCCGGGGTCTTTGTCTTGCCGTCCTCACATGAAGGGCTACCCATCGCCCTGTTGGAAGCACTCAGTTATGGCCTGCGAAGTCTTGCCAGTGATATAGATGCCAATCTCGAGTTGGAGCTGCCGGAACAGAATTACTTCCCGCTGGGGAATACTTCTGTTCTAGCCGAGCGGTTACTGGCACTTATCAAGTGTGAGTGGAATGCAGAGGATATCAAAACACAGCGCGCGTGCGTCGCCGAAAATTATAACTGGGATACCATCGCCAGACAGACAATGCAGGTATACGAAAGAAATAATTAGAGGGAGAGTATACTTAATACAGTCCGACTGGAATGTTATCCGGTTGTATCGGGTCCGATGTTATGTCCGACCGCACCATCCGGCTTCATATTAGGAGTGAATTTGTTTGCCAGCACTCGAGGCACAAGGGAGACCGGCCAAGTGTGAACGTACCAGACCAAAAAGATCGATTTCCCCTGAGCGAAATACAACAGTGTATTACGCATCGGTTTCGCGCGCAGGTTGTCCGGTATCCGAATGAGATCGCGCTACAAACACCCAGTGGACAGCTGAATTACCGGGAACTTGACCAATTGTCAGATCGCTATGCCAGGGGGCTTATTGAAGCTGGTCTTAAACCGCAGGATCGTGTGGTACTGCTTCTGGAACAGGGTTGTCAGCAAATTGCTGCAATGCTTGGAGTGATCAAATGCTGTGCAATTTATGTCCCGTTACAAGCGCGCGATCCAATTTCGCAACTTAAGGCGACCCTGCTGGATGCAGATCCCCAGTTATTGCTGTGTGATCTTCAGAATAAAGCTCTGTCGAATTTATTGGCAGACACCAATCAAGGCGTAATTTGTCTTGCCGACATGGAGAGCTCGGACCAAAAAGAGATCACGCTTCCCGAGGGAAATCCGCATCATCTGGTTTATATATATTACACCTCCGGTACCACGGGTTTACCAAAAGGTGTTATGGATAACCATATAAATATTCTGCACAACGTTCGTCGTTATTCCAACAGTCTCGAGATTAACCAATCGGACAAACTCACGTTAGTACAGTCCTGTGAGTTCAGCGGTGCAGTTTCGAATATATTCACGGCATTGTTAAACGGTGCCGTATTGTTGCCCATAGATTTGCATCAGCTCAGCGTGCGCAACACGGCACTCTGGTTGATAGAATCAGGAGCGACCATCTACCATTCTGTCCCCGGCATTTACCGTCAACTATTAAAACGCCGGTTGCAGTTTCCTTCGCTTAGAATTGTCAGGCTGGAAGGTGACAGCGCCGTGTTGGAAGACATTCGTTTGTTTCAATCCACCATGGCCTCTCACTGCAAACTTATACACGGATTAGGGGCGACTGAAACGGGCATCATTGCCCAGTATTCAATCCGTATTGACAGTGAGATCGATAGTGCCACAGTTCCACTGGGACTTGCTGCATCGGAAATGGCCTTCTCAATTGTAGACACACACGGAAGGCAAGTTCCGCAGGGCTCTGTGGGTGAAATTGCAGTAACCAGTGACTATTTAGCCTGCGGCTACAGAAACCAGAGTACCTTAAGTGCTAGAAAATTCAGACAGACGGATATTCAACGAACCTACTTCACGGGTGATCTTGGCTGGGTGTCATCCGAAGGACTTTTACATTACGCCGGAAGAGTAAGTGATGATAAAACCGCGCCTGGTACCAGTTGGCCACCGGATGTTTATCTCAGTCAAAGATTGGTACATCTTGAAAATAAAGTGTCACGACTTACCGGAGTAGAAGCCTGTATTGTTGTTGAGGCGGCACAGCCACCTTCAAAGCCCCTGAGACACATCGATATCTATGTGGAGCAGGATGGAAGCTGTGGGAAAGAAACCCTTTTAAGCAATCTGTTTGCACTGGGTGCCGATGAAACGCAGCTAACTATCAGTAATATTCTGGTTGACGCAATACCAAAAACAATTACTGGCAAAATTGATCGTCGATTTCGGACGAACGATAGCAGTCGCATTTCTATCTACGTTGCTCCCCGGTCGCGCGCTGAAAAACACATTGTAGAAGCCTTTCAAAGGGTGCTTGGCAGGACACCTTTGGGCGTAAATGCAAGTTTTTTTGAACTGGGAGGTAATTCTCTTGGCGCTGCTGAACTGGCGGTTGAGCTTGGTCAGTTTTACGCTTTTGATATAGTGTTGGGCGCGCTGCAGAATTCAGTCACACCGGCGTCCATGGCAAGAATTCTGGAGCAGGGGACCGGTAATCAACATCTTGTAGCACTGCAACCCGAAGGAGACCAGCCAACAATATTTTGCGTGCATGCACATATGGGGCATGTCTACAATTTACGTGCACTTGCCTCGAGATTTGCACCGGATACACCTTTTTACGGGATCCAGATTATGGCTGATACACCGCCACGTGAGAATACCGTGGACTGTTTCGCAAGGCATTATTTGCGCCATATCAAAAAACACATCACAAA
>Ga0256847_1001234_pt1 | contig 13548 bp, 12 predicted proteins | sample TeddybearmetaG_FD_189099 | JGI IMG/M metagenome (GOLD analysis project Ga0256847, IMG submission 189099) | Hydrothermal vent microbial communities from East Pacific Rise, Pacific Ocean - Teddybear | ecosystem: Environmental > Aquatic > Marine > Hydrothermal vents | place: Pacific Ocean: East... | reverse complement strand
GATGGGTGACTATAAAATGTTCTTAATGGCGGTACGAGGGGAGCTACCTGGGGAATTAAGTCGATTGTTTGGCGCTCACTCTCAGTCCTGAAGGATTTTCCACCCTCATCCTGCCAAGAGTAGGCGCTTTTAGGCGATCTTCTACCATCAAGGGAGAAGTGATCCTAATGAGTTTACAAATCCCTGTTCTATATCCTTGGCCAATTTTACATTCTAGCGAAGGCTAAATCTGCACTATTTACCAGCCTCAGCCCTTGATTTACTGGCTATTTACCCCCAGTTTTAGTCGACAGGTAAAATAATTTTCGGAGTAGATGTTGGAACAATATCGAGGCACCACCATATTATCAGTTCGTCGAAACGGCAAGGTCGTCATTGGTGGCGACGGTCAAGTTTCAATGGGCAATACCATTATGAAAGGTAACGCACGCAAAGTTCGTCGGTTATATCACGACAAGGTTATCGCCGGATTTGCAGGCGGAACTGCAGACGCCTTTACATTATTTGAGCGTTTTGAAGCTAAGCTCGAAAAATACCAAGGCAAGTTAATGCGTTCAGCCGTCGAATTGGCTAAAGACTGGCGAACCGATCGTATGCTTAGAAAGTTAGAAGCATTACTCGCTGTTGCAGATAGCGAGCACTCACTGATCATTACCGGTAATGGCGATGTAATTGAACCTGAAGACAGCTTGATGGCGATTGGATCGGGCGGACCATACGCTCAATCCGCAGCTCGAGCCCTACTTGACAAAACCGATTTAAGCGCAATAGAAATAGTAGAAACAAGCTTAGGAATTGCCGGTGATATTTGCGTTTATACCAATCACAATCACACCATAGAAGAATTAGATTGCGAGTAGTTCTTTCTAGTTAATCCCCACAATGGAATATTGATCTTATGTCACAAATGACGCCTCGTGAAATTGTTCACGAACTCGATAAACACATCATCGGTCAAAACGATGCCAAAAAATCAGTCGCTATTGCGCTCAGAAATAGATGGCGACGAATGCAAGTAGCTGATGATTTACGAAACGAAATAACGCCCAAAAATATCTTAATGATCGGCCCAACAGGCGTAGGGAAAACAGAAATTGCACGCCGTTTAGCTAAACTGGCCAACGCTCCCTTTATCAAAATTGAAGCAACCAAATTTACCGAAGTAGGCTATGTTGGGCGTGATGTCGATTCCATAATAAGAGACTTAGTAGATTCATCTTTTAAGATGTTACGAGAGCAGGAACACGCCAAGGTAAAAATACGAGCCGCAGATGCTGCAGAAGAGAGAATTTTAGACACGTTGTTACCACCGGCAAGAAATTTTGAAAATGAGCCCAAAGAAACCAACGATAGCGCTGCTCGGCAAATGTTTAGAAAAAAACTAAGAGAAGGTACCATTGATGAGCAAGAAATAGAAATTGATATTAGCGGTCCAAGCGTTGGCATCGAAATAATGGCACCCCCTGGTATGGAAGACATGACTAGTCAACTACAAGATATGTTTCAAAATACCACCCCGAGAAAAACGAAAAAACGAAAAATGAAAATTAAGAATGCCTTGAAACTTCTTACCGAGGAAGAGGCGGAGAAATTAGTTAATCGTGATGAGTTAAAAGCCAAAGCGGTGGAAGCCGTTGAAAATAATGGTATCGTATTTTTAGATGAAATTGATAAAGTCGCCAAGGGTAATCGAGGTGGCGGTGGTGAAGTTTCAAGAGAAGGCGTACAGCGCGATCTACTCCCTTTAGTTGAGGGTTGCACGGTATCAACAAAATACGGAATGATCAAAACCGACCATATATTGTTCATAGCATCTGGCGCATTTCATTTATCTAAACCTTCCGATCTTATTCCAGAATTACAGGGTCGTTTGCCGATTCGAGTGGAACTAAGCTCATTATCAGCCGATGACTTTAAACGAATATTGACCGAGCCAGATGCAGCGCTAACCAAACAGTACGTTGCTTTAATGGCAACCGAGAATCAAGCAATAGAGTTTACTGATGACGCCATAGAAAAACTGGCAGAAGTTGCTTGGCAAGTCAATGAAAGCACCGAAAATATTGGTGCGAGAAGGTTGCATACAGTGATGGAAAAATTGATGGAAGAAATCAGTTATAGCGCCTCTGATCCAGGAGAAAAATTGGTGATTGATTCAGAATATGTTGATAAGCAACTGGGGGAATTAGCGCAAAATGAAGATTTAACTCGGTTTATATTGTAGTGATTTTAAGTCACGCCCTTTGCGAAGAGAGGTTAGGGGAGATTTTATTTCGCGCCGAGACGGACGCTCCTACCAAAAGAGAGATCTCCTAGTTAAAGAAAGATCCCTTTCAACATGAAGAAAAACATCATTGAAAGTATCGCTCCAGCCGGCAAAGTGACTATCCATGAAACGGCGATGTTTTTGAGAACACCAAGGTTAAGAGCCGCTATTCCCCTTGCCATTCCTACGCCTAAAACAGCTCCTACCAAAGTATGAGTAGTGGAAACCGGTATTCCGGTTCCAGAAGCAATAACAACAGTTGTTGCAGCCGCGAGCTCCGCCGCAAAGCCTCTACTCGGCGTTAGTTCGGTAATTTTTTTACCAATTGTTCTCATAACCGGCCCACCAAACAGTGCTAAACCTACAACGATGCCGCCGCCGCCTAATAAAAGTATCCAGACCGGCAGACTAGACTTAGAGCCAATAACGCCGCCACTTTCTACGATACTAACAACAGCTGCAAGAGGTCCAATCGCATTGGCAACATCGTTAGAACCATGAGCGAACGCCATACCACAGGCGGTTACAATCATTAGCACGGCAAATACTTTTTCAACACTGGCATAATGAAACTCCTTATCAGCATCGGCGTCTACCTTTTGACGACTGATAAAAATTTTGCCTGCCACCAATACTAAAAGCCCAAAGGCTGTCGCAAACACAAGTGATTCCAGAAAACTTAAATCGATGCCAACGTGTTTTAGCCCCTTCATTAGTGTTACCAAAGAAATCATAAATCCGGCTAAAAACATATAGTAAGGCACATATTTTTTTGCATTTGCCAATGGATCATCGGTATCTAAAATCAACCGTTGTACACTGGTAAAAAGCGTATATGCCATGGTTCCTGACAGCAGAGGCGAAACCACCCAGCTAGCGACAATAGAGCCCACTTTCCCCCATTGGACAACATCCATTCCAATGCCCACCGCCGCAAATCCAACTATGGCGCCTACGATAGAATGAGTGGTTGAAACCGGCCAGCCAAAGTAAGAAGCAATAATTAACCAAATTCCTGCGGCAAGAAGCGATGCCATCATGCCGAACACTAATAACTCGGGGGTATCAACCATGCTTGAAGCATCTATGATGCCTTTTCTTATAGTGGAGGTAACTTCACCGCCGGCTAAAAATGCACCGGCGAATTCAAAAATCATGGCGACTATAATGGCTTGTTTTACCGTTAGTGCCTTCGCTCCAACGGAAGTTCCCATGGCATTAGCGACGTCGTTGGCGCCAATACCAAACGCCATGAGCAAGCCGAAAACGCCGGCTAAACCTATTAAGATCATTTGATATTCTGTAAAAAACTCAGTCATCTTATTACTCTCTATATTTAATCTACTTTCTAATTCTCAAATTCATTTTAGTGTCACCACTATCGTGCTAATAATTGCTCTAATCTAGCCCCAACCCGCTGCGATTGATCCGCTAACTCGCCAATCCAGTCGATAACTTTGTAGAAGAACATTACATCAACCGGGGGTAAATTGTCTTCCAATTGAAACAACTCTCGACGAATTTCGATTTGTAGCATGTCAACGTCGTTCTCAATTTGATCAAGTTTGGTTATCATTTTTTGCACTATAGCCGCTTCTTTTCCTTTAAATCCGGTTTCTAGCAATTCATCCAATTGCCTAATAGCAACGTCTGCTTGCTTAGCCGCATCTATACTTCGAGCTAAATAGGCGATTAGATCATCACGCATTTCGATAGGGAAACTCATTTTCCGACCGGTGACCAGTCCTGCGATGTCTTTAGCCTTGTTGACGATTTTATCTTGAGCAGTTAGAAGGCGTAATAGATCAATTCTAGAAACAGGCATAAACAAGCCACTAGGAAGATTTAATCTTAACGCTTTCTTAAGATCATCTGCTTCGTTTTCAATGTCTCTAATTGCCATTTGTAGTTTGAGCATTTCATCCCAATTTTGTGCAAATACCGCTTCAAAAAAAGCAGGCAGCATTAAAACGCCTTCTTGAACTTTTTGCATGTGAGTCTGCATAGGCTTCATAGGGGATGCTGCAAATAAATCGATGATTGGGTGCATTAGGTCGATATCCTATTTATTGATGATGGTGAGATATTAAATTGCGGCTAGAGATTAGTCCAGCGTTAAGCAGGTTGTGTCATTGAACTGTCATAAACTGAGCGCAACACATGAGTGAGTGGCAGGTTGGAATTCTGCGCTGTGGCTGAAGTTAGGTAACTTGGACTATTTTGGGATCAGGGGGCTAAACGGCTGATATTCCAAGCTTTGTTAGCTGGGGTATATGCAAAACTATCGTGCAGTCTTGCTCCACCGCCTTGCCAAAATTCGAATCGAGTCGGCTTTATGAGATAGCCTCCCCAAAAATCAGGCAGTGGAATTTTTCCTTGTGAGAATTTATCTTTCATTTGTGCAAAAGCTAGATTGAGTGCTTTTCGGGAAGTGATAGGCTCACTTTGCCGAGATGCCCATGCGGCAAGTTGACTGTTTTGAGGGCGAGAAACAAAATAATCGAAGTTTTCCTTGGCCGACATTCTGTGAGCAGTGCCTTGAATTTTTACTTGTCGCTCCAATGGCAACCAAGCAAAGTGAACACTCACTTGGTTATTTGACTCAATATCAATCGCCTTTCGGCTTTTCAGATTAGTATAAAAGACAAGTCCATTTTCATCGAGGTTCTTTAGCAATACAATTCGTTGACTAGGTTGACCTGTTGAATCAACGGTCGCAACCGACATTGCTGTTGCATCTACTAATTCAACATTACTCGCTTGTGATAGCCAATGCCTCAACTGAACGATTGGATCGGTGTTGAGATCAATTCGCCTTAATCCGCCTTCGAGATACTCTCTTCTTACATGGTCTAGTTTCATAGGAAAGGTATTTCTTGTTCTACATCCCGACCGCAGGAAGAGATAGCTCCAACTGTCACCGCAAGAATGAACAAACTGGCAATGACAGTGTATTTCTAATAAAAAACTCTAAGATTGAGCTGCCGGACCACCAATTTTACTGTCCGTCGACTTTTCCGATTGTTTTTTGACCGGTTTACTCGGCTCATGATGATCTTCATCCCAACCTTCTGGTGCACTCGGTGGTTTGCCGTCCATAATTTCATCTATTTGAGCTGCATCGATAGTCTCGAACTTCATTAGAGCATCAGCCATCATTTGCAGCTTATCCTTATTTTCCTTCAGTAACTTCTCTGCTCTGAGGTAATTTCGATCAATCAAACTTTTAATTTCATCTTCTATGACCTTTGCGGTGTGACTTGAAACACCCTGCTTTTGAGTGACGGAATGTCCAAGGAATACTTCACCCTGATCTTCTGCATAAGACAATGGTCCAAGTTTTTCGGAAAAACCCCAGTGTGTCACCATATTCCGAGCAATTTCTGTTGCTCTTTGAATATCATTGGAAGCGCCAGTGGTAACTTGATCGGGTCCTCTGTGCATTTCTTCTGCAATCCGACCGCCATATAAGGAAGATAGGTTGCTTTCTAAATATTCTTTACTGTGACTAAAACGGTCTTTTTCTGGCAAAAACATAGTGACTCCCAAGGCTCGCCCTCTTGGAATAATAGACACCTTGTAAACCGGATCATGGCTGGGAACTAGCCTGCCGACAATAGCATGCCCAGCTTCATGCCATGCAGTGTTGAGCTTTTCTTCCTCGTCCATAACCATAGATCGACGCTCCGCACCCATCAATATTTTATCTTTGGCTTTTTCGAAAAATTCTTGATCAACAGTTCGCGCGCTAGCTTTTGCGGCAAATAATGCGGCTTCATTAACCAGGTTAGCTAAATCAGCTCCTGACATTCCTGGTGTTCCTCTAGCAATTACGCCCGCTTGTACATCATCACCCAGTGGAACCTTTCGCATATGTACTTTTAAAATCTGCTCTCGACCTTTAATGTCGGGTAGCCCAACTGTTACTTGACGATCAAATCGACCAGGTCTTAATAATGCAGGATCAAGCACATCCGGGCGATTAGTGGCAGCGATAACTATTACGCCTTCGTCACCATCAAACCCATCCATTTCAACCAACAATTGATTTAAGGTTTGCTCTCTTTCATCATGACCTCCACCTAAACCAGCGCCACGATGACGACCGACGGCATCAATCTCATCAATAAAGATAATACAAGGTGCTTGTTTTTTTGCCTCTGCAAACATGTCACGAACTCTCGATGCGCCAACACCAACAAACATTTCAACAAAATCAGAACCAGAAATAGTAAAGAAAGGGACTTTGGCTTCACCTGAAATCGCCTTTGCTAATAATGTTTTACCTGTTCCCGGAGGCCCAACCATTAAAATACCACGTGGGATTTTACCGCCTAGTTTTTGGAACTTGCTCGGCTCTTTTAGAAAATCGACTAACTCTTCGACTTCTTCTTTGGCTTCTTCACAACCTGCGACATCGGCAAAGGTTGTTTTAATTTGATCTTCGCTGAGTAGACGTGCTTTACTTTTTCCGAAGCTCATTGCGCCGCCTTTACCGCCGCCCTGCATTTGGCGCATAAAGAATATCCAAACGCCAATTAGTAAAAGAATTGGACCAAAATTAAATAATAGGGTGTAGAGAAATCCGGGACCTTCAACTTCCTCACCTGAATATTCGATCCCTTTTTCAAGCGCTTTTTCACCTAAAACCTCATGAGAACCTGCAGGGATCTGGACTTTCACCTTGTCATTATTGGTCATTTCTACACTCGCAAGATATTCAGCCACCTTAATGCTTCGCACTTTACCGCGATCGATATCTTCCATCAGCTGAGAAAACAACAGCTCGCCGGTTTTTTCCTGAGTAGTTTCAAATCGATTAAAGGCAGTCATCAGAACTAATCCGATCACGACCCATAGTAGTAAGTGTTTAGTTGTTTCGTTCAAGGGGTTTTCCTCTTCATTTCTCTTTTAACAAATCCGCCCTAGGCGATTGTTCACTTTAAATCAGCTCTTATCACTAAAGCCAGTGCATTAGCCGCTAAAGTGTATCCTGATATTTCCACAACTGAGTTTGTCTAATTAACATTCACAGCAATGTATCAAATTATTACTCTTAATTTTAGTCAATATTTGCGCTAAACACCTATTAACCTGCCGTTTAAACTTAAAAATACTGTCATTGCGGCTATAAACCGCTCCTGCGTTTATTGCATACATGCTGTTCATGGTAAAAAAGCGCAGCGTGGTAATGACAGGCTAGCTTAAATTAACCTTTAAATCCTCGCGCCAAGATATAAACCTCGCGAGAACGCGCTCTTGACGCTTTTGGTTTGCGTATTTTAACGATGTTAAAACGCTCGCGAACACATTTTAAAAACTCGTCAAAGCCACTCCCCTGGAACACCTTAACCAATAATTCGCCCTGTTTGTTTAGAGTCTGACAAGCGAAATCCAAGGCTAATTCCACCAGATACATCGAGGTGGGTTGATCAATTGAATCTACTCCCGTTATATTGGGCGCCATATCCGATAAAACAAGGTCTACACCGTTATTTTCTAACTGATCAAGGATATTTTGCAACACTTGGTCTTCTCTAAAATCACCCTGAACAAAGTCAACCCCATCAAGGTAATCCATTGGCAATATGTCCGTAGCAACAATAGTACCTTTATCGCCAAGCTTTTTAGCGACATATTCTGACCAACCGCCGGGCGCAGCACCGAGATCAACAATGTTCATATTGGCTTTGATTAGCTTATCTTTTTGGTCAATTTCTCTCAGTTTATAAACAGCACGTGAGCGAACACCGTCTTCTTGTGACATTTTGACATATTGATCATCAAAATGTTCTTTTAACCAACCTTTACTGCTTTTACTTTTAGCCATCTGTATTCTCGTGATAATTCCCTACGCCCAACGCTTTTTTCTGAGTTTATAACCCAACCAGCAATATTATCTCAGAATAGAGTAAAAGATGGTAAGATCTTGCCATCATTAATATTCAAATGCCTGCTAAATCATGAAAAAACTATCTAACACACAAATTAAATTTCTTAAAGGGATGGCACACGACTTAAATCCTGTGGTGATGATTGGCGACAAAGGACTCACGCCGAGCGTTATGGAAGAAATTACCATTGCTTTAGACTCCCATGAGTTGATTAAAATCAATATTAGAGCGGATGATCGTGAGCAGAAAAAGAAGATCATCGAAAAGGTTTTAAACAAGACTCAAGCGGCAAAGGTTCAAACGATTGGTGGAAAGCTGATTATCTTTAAACACAGTAAAGATAAAAAAATCGCTATTCCTAAATAGCACTGATTTTGAATCGATTATCCTACACGCTACTGCTTTACTTACTTGCTCCTGTCGTCTGGATTTATTTTATTTGTAGAGGAATTAAAGATTCAGATTATTGGAAAAACTGGCCCGAACGAGTAGGCTATGTTCCTGAGAAGATAGGCAAAAGTAGAACAAAAAATTCGCAATGCTTACATGTCCACTGTGCTTCAGTGGGTGAGTCTAAAGCGGCTTTTCCACTTATCAAATGCTTAGTTCAAAAATATCCTGAAGCGCTTATTTTAGTGACAACTTCCACTCCGACAGGGAGATCGGTAGTTAATAAATTAGTGACTGAATTAGAAGTTAAATCAAATATAGTCAAAATAGATGTTTGTTATCTTCCAATTGACTGGCCCGGCGCTTGTCGACGTTTTTTGGATCGTATAAACCCTTCAATTAGTATACTAATGGAAACCGAGTTATGGCCCAACTTGATTCATCAAATTGGACATAGAAACACGCCAATTTTATTAGCAAATGCTCGAATGTCCGATGCTTCCTTGGAAAAATATTTTAAGTATTCTAAATTAAGTTTACCGATGTTTGCATCATTGACTCATATTGCGGCTCAGTTTGATTCAGATAAAACTAATTTTTTGACACTAGGATGTGACAACGAACGAATATCCATTGTTGGAAGTGTTAAGTTTGATATCGATATTTCCATTCAGTTAAAACAAAAACAGCAAGAATTGAGGAACCTTTGGTGTGCCAATCGACCTTGTTGGATCGCTGCCAGCATTCATCCCGCGGAATTTAGTATTATTCTTGATACCCATAAGAAACTATTGAAGACGATTCCAGACCTATTGTTAATTGCAGTCCCAAGGCACTCTGAACGGTTTCATGAATTGAAAAACACCTGCAAAAAAAGAAATATCCATTTCGTTAGTAGAACAGAAAACAAACCGCCAACGGAAAGTCAATCTATAGTGATTGGCGATACTATGGGTGAAATGATGTTGTTATTTGGTGCCGCTGATATCGCTTTTGTTGGAGGAAGCTTGATGGATCGCGGTGGACACAATCCGATAGAACCTGCAACTTGTGGTTTACCCGTTGTGATGGGGTTTAGTGTTTATAACTTTTCTGGTGTTTGTGGCTTGATGGAAGAATCAGGAGCTTTGACTCTGGTAGACAACGCTCAACAGCTGGGCACGACGTTAGAAAGAATGCTCCTGGATAAAGATGATCTCTCAGCAAAACAACAAATCGCAATCAAAACTATTACGAACAATCAAGGATCAGTAAACAAACAAATATCTCTCATAGATAAAATTGTTTCGATGCCCTAGTATAAGTTTAATAATAACCAAAGAAATCGAGCTCTCACCTCTAAGTTTAAAGTATGCAGAATCTCTGCTTAGCTTAATTAATAGAAGCCGCAAGAATTTAGAACAAGATTTATAGAGCTGAATTGTAGCCTCGAACTAGTTCTGACCAATTTCCCTCATCGAAATTAATAGAAGGAAAAACGCCTTTTTCCTTCACAAGAGATCGATAAAGGCGAGTAATATTGTCGTTTTTCCAAGAATTCTTATACAATTTTTTAACCGTTCTCTGTTCACATTTATCGAAATCAATCAGCCAAACATTAGTGCTGTGTGCTTTTTCTTGAATCATAATATTATGGCTATTCAAATCAGAGTGATAAATCCCATGTTGGTGAAACTTGCCAATTACCTTTCCGACTATGTACCAATTTTCTTTTGATAAAGGCTTTACTTTGAGTTGAGTAACCAGATCCGACCCTTCTAGTTTTTCCGTTAATAAGTCAGCTGAATAAAACAATCCTTTTCTGACCACTTGTGCTCCAATGACGCGGGGAACCGGTAAGCCCAGGTTTTTCATAGTCTTTAGTAGCAAGACTTCACGATACGCTCTAGTATTTTTTATTCCGGTAAAAAGAAAACTGTCAGTGATGAATTTTGCAATTAGACCCCCTCGGAAGTAGTGCCGCAATGCCCATTGCTGCTCCTCAAAATGACTCGCTTTTCCCGATTTAACAAACCATGTAGTGTGACGACCCTTGGACTCCCCAGATATTTTATTTTGTTTGCGCCAATATTCAGCGTCAAACCAGTTTGCATGTAACTGATCAGAAAAATCTGATGAATCTGGAAGGACCAGTATTGATAGGCCGTCGTTTTTTATTGTTATTGGCATGGATATCAACTGAAAAAGGCGAAACCTATTGTTAGTCCTTTTCTTGGGTGCAACTCTTACTTCATTAAACTACATCTAAGCTGTCATTGCGAGCGTAGCGCGGCAATCTCCCAAAGTTTTGTTCCCTGCTACAAATTTTTACATAAGCTTGTCGAATCAATAATCCGTTATTCCAAGAGAGAGCTCCTTAATTGCGACTACCATTTCTAACTTTCATGCTTTGATAATGAAATTTTAAACCTTCGGCTTCTGCTATTGGCATTGCGCTATCTGCTAATGCACTTTTTCCGAGATCCGTTATAACTTGTGTTGTGACAATTTTTTGAAAACTACTAACACTTAAGCCCCCATATTGCCGGGCGTTAGCCAGTGTGGGCAAGGTATGGTTGGGGCCGGCAATATAATCACCAAATGCAACTGCGCTATTCTCACCAATAAATAATGAACCGTAGTTAACCAAATCTTGTTCATCAATTTTTTTATGACATAGCATTAAATGCTCTGGTGCATAGCGATTAGAGAACTCGAGCATTTCGTTTTGACTGCTGGCTAACAATAACTCAATCTGGTTATTTTCTAGAATGACTTTGGTGTTGCTGTTTTTGTTGAGGTGCTCTTCTAAATAGTTCAACCAAGCCAAGTTATCGCTAACAATGATGGAGCAAGCGAGAGGATCATGTTCCGATTGCGCCAAAGCATCCAGTGCCAAATATTCCACATTCTGCTCACCATCACACAATGCTAACAGCTCACTCGGACCGGCCAGGCCGTCAATTTTGGTTTTTCCTTGAATTTGACTCTTCGCTTCATTTACCCACGCGTTTCCAGGTCCCACTACAAGATCCACTGGCTTTTCGCCAGCATAACCATAGACTAAAGCAGCTATCGCCTGCACACCACCAATATGGATAAATTTGGTCGCACCCGCGAGCGATGCTGCCGCTAAAAGTGCTGGATGGTTTGATGGCGAGCAAGCAATTCGAATCGGACATTTAGCCACTCTAGCGGGGATCAAAGTCATTAGAGCCGTTGAAATAAGAGGAAAACGCCCTCCCGGGATATAAGCGCCGATTCTTTCAATTGGGATTACGCATTGTCCGTATTCACCGCAATCATCCGAAAAACTATTACTTTGCGCGCCGGAATCCTTTTGGAACTGTGCAAATTTCTCTATTCTTGTCGCCGCAATTTTAATAGATCGAGCGAGCGACTCATTTAAGTCATACTCGTTGAAATATTTTAGTTCAAGTATGTTGACTTTCTGCTTATCAAATTTCTGAGCGTAAAAATCGATCTTTTTATCGCCGCTGATTTTAATCTCCGATAAAATAATTGAGACTTTTTCTGTTAATGCAGAATCAGAATCTAGCGAAGATCTTTTCCAATCGGCTAACTTTGTAATTGCTGAATTTAGTTCTGACTCATCGGACGATTCAATTGTCATTAAACCGGCTCCTTAGTTCGTTGGTGATCTCGTTTATGGTCACTCCTTTGGCTAGCGCATCCGTCAGTGCAAAGAAAATTAAATCAGCAGCTTCCCAACGAACATCCTCTTCTGTTTGTGCTTCGATTAACTCTTCGGCTTCTTCTCGAATTTTTTCCGCACGGAACGCCGCGGATTTAAACAAAGCAGTAGTAAAAGATTTTTCTGGAAGGTTTTCTTTTCGTTTCAGTAAAAGTTTGGTCAATTTATTTAAATTAAAATCGTTCGTTTGAGAGGCGAAACAGCTATAGCGTTCAAAATGACAAGCATTACCAGTCTGCTTTACCCGAAAAAGTAAGGTATCTCCGTCGCAATCAATATCAGCCTGAACCAATTCTTGCGTACTACCACTGGTTAATCCTTTCTCCCAGAGTTGATTTCGACTCCTGCTCCAATAAATTCCTTTTCTATTGGACAAAGCCTGCGTTAGCGACTCTCGATTTGAATAGGCGAGCATTAGCACTTTTTCACTACTTATATCTTGAACAATAGTCGGGATCATTGGTAACTTCTCGAAATCAACTTGGCATAAAAAACAATCGATTAAATTGAGTTTTCCCGAGTAAATTGACATTCCAATTTGTCCATTGGCACCTAGTTTAGTGAACCATTGAATATCTTCAAGATCCGTAATACCGCCCGCTATCGTGACTGGCACTTTAGATTTATTAATGACTTGCAAGATACGTTCTTTGTCGATTCCTTGGAGTAGACCTTCCTTTTCTACTTGAGTGTATAAGAACTCGCTACAGTGCTCGCTAAGTTCTGGAATTAGGTCAAGTATTTTTTCTTTTTCTGTTGTTTTCCAACCTTGGGTTGACCAATAATCACCCTTAGCATCGATGGCAAATATGAGTAAGTCCTTTGATAGTTTTTTAACCCAGTCTTGTCGACAATTCGTTCCTATGATAATTTTGCTAGCGCCCGATTTAATATACTCTTTTGCCATTTCTAAATCGCGAATGCCTCCGCCTACTCTGCAAGAGCGGACTTTAAGGAGCTTCTTAATCAGATCTTTATTACTGCCCGTTCCTAGAGCCGCATCCAAATCTATAATAGCGACTTCCCCAAATAAAGAAAACTCCTCCAATAAATCGAAGACATCATCGCGCTCGATGACTTTTTCTTTACCTTGTTTTAGTTGAACGGCTTTGCCGTTCATTAAATCTATTGATGGTATTAACATCTTTTATTCCTGGTTAACTATTAATTATCCCTTCCCCTCTTTGCGAGAGGGGCGGGATCTTACTCGAAAATACTCTCATTACGAGGAGGGACGACGCGGTAATCTCCATCGGTTTGACACATTAGTTCGCTAATATTACCTACCTTTAGGAGATTGCCGC
>Ga0256847_1001233_pt1 | contig 13553 bp, 13 predicted proteins | sample TeddybearmetaG_FD_189099 | JGI IMG/M metagenome (GOLD analysis project Ga0256847, IMG submission 189099) | Hydrothermal vent microbial communities from East Pacific Rise, Pacific Ocean - Teddybear | ecosystem: Environmental > Aquatic > Marine > Hydrothermal vents | place: Pacific Ocean: East... | reverse complement strand
TGTTATTACAGCCTTTTGTTGAAAATGCCATTCTGCATGGACTCGAACCAAAAAAAGTTAAGGGTTCAATAAAAATAACATTTAGTGTTAAAAATAAGCTTCTCGATGAAAACCAATTCGGAACCTTATACTGCACCATTGAAGATAATGGTATTGGAAGAATTGCTGCTTCTGAAAGAGATATTTCTCCAAATAAACAACACGTATCTTTAGCACTTAAGCTAATTCAAGATCGATTAACAAATTACACACAAATTACGAAGGAAACGTATACGATTGATATTGAAGATTTATACGATGACAACAACGTTTCGTTGGGAACAAAAATTCATATTGAAATTCCTTATACACAAGAGTTACTATGATTAAAAGTGTAATTATTGATAATGAAAAAAAGAGCCGAAAAACGATTCGTAATTTCTTGCAAAAATATTGTAACGATGTTGAAATTCTTGGTGAAGCTGATGGTGTTGAAAGCGGTATCGATTTAATTCAAAAAACAAATCCTGAACTCGTTTTTTTAGATATAGAAATGACAGATGGTACAGGTTTTAAACTATTAGAATCAATAGACGACATACAATTTAGTGTGATTTTTGTTACTGCTTATAGTGCCTATGCTGTAAAAGCTTTTAAAATAAGTGCTGTCGATTATTTATTAAAACCCATTAATCCGGAAGAGTTAATTGAAGCAATAGATAAATATAAAAAAGAAACAGATTTGAAAGGAATACATACTAAATTAGAAGTGCTATTAAGCAATCAAAACAATGTGAAAAAAATTGCTTTTCCCACATCTGAAGGTATTGAGCTTGTAAAAATTGACGAAATTATTCATTGTGAAGCAAGCGATAATTATACATCAATATATTTAAAAAACGAAAAACGAATCTTGGTTTCTAAAACTATTAAAGAGTACGACACTATGTTAAGTGAATTTGATTTTTTTAGAATACACCAATCACATTTAGTGAATCTAAGTTATATTGCAAAATTTAATAAAAATGATGGAGGTTATGTTGTTTTAGAAAATGGAAAAAAACTTCCTATATCTAGAAGAAACAAACAGGGGTTTTTAGAAAAATTATTAGGTTAATTTACTTGTTATGTTCTACAGCTATTTTCTCTAATTCGGCATACCAGTTTTTTCCAAATTTTCGTATTAATGCCTCTTTTACAAATTTATATACTGGTACCGAAAGTTCTTTACCTAACGAACAGGCGTCATCACAAATCGGCCACTTGTGATAATTTACAGCTGCAAACTCGCTGTAATCCTGTACACGAACAGGATATAAATGACAAGAAATTGGTTTCCGAAAAGAAACTTCTCCGGCATTATAAGCATCTTCAATACCACAACCCGCAATTCCACCTTCTGAAAAAGTGATATAAGCACATTCCTTTCCATTTATTAAGGGTGTTTCTAATTCATCTCTTTCAGAAACAATATGTGTTCCTTGTTTTTCGATTGCATCAATTCCTTCTTCACTTAAAAAAGGTTTCACTTTTAGATAGATTTTTTTTAGAATTTGCGTTTCTTCTTCTGTTACAGGTGCACCAGCCTCGCCAGCAATACAACATTCGCCTTTACATACGTTTAGATTGCACACAAATTCTTTTTCGATTAAATCTTCAGAAACAATTGTTTTTCCAAGTTGAAACATGCGCAAATATAATGTGTTTTAGAATTTTTTTCAGAATAAATCTAAGTAATTATTAATTTGTATTTGATTAATAATTAGTAGTTTTGCAGCATTAATTATAATGTGATATGCAATTCAATTTTAAAGAAATAATTACAGCAACCATGATATTATTTGCTGTAGTTGATATTATTGGAAACATTCCTATTATTATATCATTACGCAAGAAAAACGGACATATTCATAGCGAAAAAGCAACACTAATTACGGCGTTAGTTATGATTGTATTCTTGTTTTTAGGTGAACAAATATTGAGCCTTATTGGCATTAATGTTAACGAGTTTGCTGTGGCTGGTTCGTTTATTTTATTTTTTCTTGCACTAGAAATGATTTTAGGCATCACACTTTTTAAAGAAGATAAAGATGCAAACCCCGATATGGCATCTATTTTCCCGCTTGCTTTCCCAATGCTTGCTGGACCAGGCAGTTTAACTACTTTACTTTCGCTTAGAGCCGAATACAATTTTGAAAATATTATAATTGCCATTCTTATCAATATTGTTATAATTTATATAGTTTTAAAGACCTCAAAAAAATTACAACGTATTTTAGGAAATGCTGGTATCTCGATTATACAAAAGATTTTTGGTGTTATTTTATTGGCCATAGCAATTAAATTATTTACTGAAAATATTCAAGAATTATTTAACTAAAACAATGAAAATAGCAATCCCCATTTTTATAATAATAGCCGCCATTTTAATTATTTATAACGCTACTTTTTTAGACTTTTCTAATGTATTTGAAGGTGAAAGTTTTTTGGCAATTGTACAAATTTTTGCATTGCTATCTTTAATTGTATTGTTGCTTATATTTAGGGTTTCGAAGCGTATTGAGAAGAAGGTGAAGTAAATACACTTTTGATACTACAGTTGCATTGGTATTATAAAAACAAACTGCTTTAATATAATATATATTAAAGCAGTTATTAACTAACCAAAAAATGTTGGGGGTCTGAAAAGATTATTTGGTTAATTCAATCTAGAATGTTTCTTTTTAGGGACATTGGGGCAAAATGTTTACTTTATGTTTCATTCTAAAAATAGCACTAAGCAGGGTTAGTTTTTTTCAAAAGTTAATAAGTCGGTGCCACCATTACCTCCACTAATATGTATTAACTCAATTTTTATGGTGCTTCGTGATAAAATATTCCAATCCTCAGTTAATTCTTCAAAACTTGAAGGAGTTGAGAAAAAAATATTAAAATCGATGTCGTCACTACTGCTTCCATCGTCATCACTACTATCACTACTACTGTCGGTAACAGACCAAGATCCATTAACTGTGTTACTGCCATTTACAGCAACAAGGGAGCCGTCATCATTAAAAGTAAATGTATAACCGTTAAAATCGTTAGTTTCATCCTGTTCAGAATCAATAAATTTAGTGATTACCCATTGACCAGCAGTTACAGCATCGGTTGTTTCCTGAATTGCAATTGCAGCATCGTTAGAGTTATTATTGTTGTTATTGTTTGACGAATCACTGTCATCTGATGTTGAACAGGATGTTGTTACTAATAAGCTTACAGCAAAAAGTAGGCTCCAAAAAATTCTCTTTTTCATAATTATAGTGTTTTAGTTATATTATTGGTTAAAATTTAATTTATAGTTTTTCAAAAATTAATGTATCTGTGCCGCCACCGCCGCCACTTACATCTTGTAATTCGACACGTGTATCTGTCATTGAAAGTACATCCCAATCATCATTAAATTCATCGAAAGGAAAGGAAGATCCGAATTCTAATAGTAATTTATTTCCTCCACTTAATACTTCCCAAGTTCCATTTATAGGTGTACCATCTCCATTATCGGCTACTACGGTTCCATCATCTTGAAAGTCTAACTCATATCCATTATAATCGGCAGTTTCGTTATCGCCATCATCAATATATGAAGACACAAACCATCCACCATCAACAAGAATATCGCTAAGATCATCGGTTGAAGTGGTTCCAGGATCTCTTTCGAAAGTTAAAAACTCTTCCGATCCATCTCCACCACTTACATCTTTAAGGCGAATGATTTCTGAAGTAACCTCTAGCACATCCCAATCTTCGGCTAATTCATCTAATGGTATTGAAGTACCAAAATTAAGATTGAGTTCGAGTGCAGTATCATCTCCAGCCGATGTTGACCAAGTTCCATTTGTAGTACCTGAGCTAGTCGCTGTAGCGGTCCCGTCGGATGCAAAATTGAAAACATATCCATTGAAGTCGTCTGTTTCATCTACATCATCAAAATAGTAAGTTATATACCAATCTCCTGTTGTTAGTGCGTCAACCAAGGCTGTGTCGTCTAGACCACCACCGCCACCGCCACTATCACAATCGCTCTCAAAACGTAAACGATCTTCTCCCAAACGTAGGTCAACTTTTGATTCACCAGTTAATACTTCAATTTCATGAAGATTCCATACATCATTAAAGTCTGGTAATCCAGAAACATTAATTGTAACTGTGATATCGTTTCCTGTACCATTCGATTCCCATGTACCTGTAAATAAAGTTGTATCATTGTCTACTTCTAAAGTACCATCAGAATAAAAATTAAATAGATATCCTACATAAATATCTTCAAGGTCGTTGTCGCTTCGTTCTAACTTATCTACTGCCCAGTTTGAACAACTTGTTAAAATATCTTCAAGTTGAGTTGTAGAACAATCGTCACAGTCGTCATCGTCATAATCGTAATCATCGTCTTCGTCGCATTCATTAATAGCACTTTCAATTACGCTTTGTAATTCAATTAAATTATTAATTACAAGAACACTTCCATCCCATAAAGTAACTGATATTGGAAAATTAATAGTAATTATTATGTCTTCATCAAGATTACCAATTAATTCGAAGAATTGCTCGTCATTTAAAATAGTAATCGTCTCAATTAAGCCAGTAGCTGGGTCAAATGCAGAAGCAATAATGGGGTAATGAAAATCGATACACTCTATATCGTCATCTATCTCATTTTCACCGCTACAAGTAGCTGCAAAACTAATTAGTTCGTCTAAATTATTAATAACTACTTCCGTAAAATCATCGAGTATAATAGTTATTGGGAAAATAATTTCAAGTATATCGGTATCATCCGAAAATTCATCAAAAATTGCTTCAATAACATCGTAGTCATCTATAGTGTTTATAGTAACTTCAATTCCATTAACAATAACATTTACAGGAAGTTGAACTATAAAGCAATTAGATCTATCTATAATATTATCGATTGAGCCATCAAGAATAGATACACGTTCAATTAAGTTTGCAATGCTCGAATTTGCAATTAAAGCTTCTTCGGTAGAAGGTTCTATTAATTCGGTTTCTTCTGTTCTACATGAAGAAAATAAGAGAATAGAAAATATTAATATAATTCCAAATTTGTTGAATAGTGTTTTCATAATATTTAAAGTTAAAAAAGGGGCTGTTTATAGATAAAACAATTTAGTTTTAAAAACTCCTGAAAAAAATTATTGTTTTTTTTAATTACTTTTGACAAATTAATAATAAGATATTGAAAGAAGAATTACATAAAAATGTTTGTGACCAAAATGTATTTTCAAGTATATACACAAAGTATTCGAAAAACATACATGACTTTTTGTATTACAAATATGGAGAAAAATTTAATCCAAACGATAAAACCCAAGATGCTTTTATTAAGTTATGGGAAAACTGTAAAAAGGTTTCTTTTAGTTCGGCCAAATCTTTTTTATTTACTGTAGCAAATAATTTAATGCTGAACGAAATTAAGCATCAAAAAGTTGTATTGCGTTTTCAAAAAATAAAACCGAAGGAATATACCAATGAAACACCAGAGTTTTTGTTGGAACAAGAACAGTATCTTCAAAAATATCAAAAAGCACTTAGTAACTTAACCGAAGACCAACGTGTTGCATTTAGTTTAAATAAAATTGAAGGTAAAAAACAAGCCGAAATTGCAGAATTTTTAGGTGTAACAAAAAAAGTAGTCGAGTATAGGATTTACAGTGCTTTTAAGAGTTTAAAAAACGAATTAGAAGAATTTAAAATAAAATAATAAGGAATAAAGGTTTTTTAGTTGTTTTATAATTGAAATCGATTAAAGGAATAAATTTTCAGGAAAAATAAGTCTTTAGTTGTTTTATATGTAACAGAGATATCATGGACGAGAATTACTTAATAGAAAAATGGCTCAAAGACGAGCTTACTAGCGCCGAAATGGATGCGTTTAAAAAATTGGAAGATTATCCTGTATATACTAATATAGTTGAAACTTCGAAGAATTTTAAAGCATCTAACTTTTCGACAGTAGACAGTTATGAAAATTTTAAAATCCGAATTTCTGAACAAAAACCTGTAAAAAAACTACATTGGTTTAAACCTCTTTTAAAAGTTGCAGCTGTTTTTGTTGTCGGAATCAGTCTTTATTTTTCATTATTCTATAATCCTATTACCCAAATACAAACTGCCTCAACAGAACAGAAAACAATTGAACTTCCAGACGCATCTACAGTAACTCTAAATGCGTTAACCGAAATTAGTTATAGCAAAAGTAAATGGGATGATGATCGTGAAGTTAGTCTTAATGGTGAAGCCTTTTTTAAAGTTGCTAAAGGATCTGTTTTTGAAGTTATTACTTCGGAAGGGTCTGTTACTGTAATGGGAACTCAGTTTAATGTAAAACAACGCGATGGCTATTTTGAAGTTAAATGCTTTGAAGGTATCGTACGTGTTACTTCTAATAATAATTCAAAAAAACTACTTGCTGGCGATACTTTTAGAATTTATGACAGTCAGCTATCATTTGATACAACATCTTTCCAAGAGCCCCAATGGATCAATAACATAAGTAGTTTTAAAGGCATTCCTCTAAAAGAGGTACTTGCCGAACTTGAAAGACAATACAACATTGAAATAGTATACGATTCATTAAATTTAAATCGTTTATTTACAGGGGGCTTCATAAACAACAATCTCGAAAATGCCCTAAAATCTATAACAGTACCGATGGATATTTCCTTTAAAATGGAAGCATCTAATCGCGTTAGATTATCTAAAAATAGTGGGCAAAAACAAAACAAATAGTTTATTTTTCTTTATTTTTCTTCTTCTTTTAAGCTTTCATATAAGGGCTCAAGATATTGAAGAGAAAATTCCGCTTGAAACAATTCTTACCAAAATTGAAAATCAATTTGTATACAAATTCAATTATGCCCAAGATGTTGTATCGACTGTATTAATAACAGCTCCAGATTATTCACTATCACTTCAAGAAATACTAACCTATTTAAATCAAAAAAGCGGGTTGATTTTCACCATTTTAGATGATAAATTTATTTCTATTGAACGAAATAAAATAGCAATTACCTTATCTTTATGTGGCTACTTAAAAGATAAAGACACACAAGAAGTAATTCCATTTGTTACAATTCAAGGTAAAAAAAAGTCTACAATTACCGATGAAAATGGGTATTTTGAATTAAGTATAGAAAATGCTAACGAAGAAATTATCATTAGACACTTAGGCTATAAAATTATAAAGAGAGCATTTCAGTATTTTAAAAAAAATGATTGTGGAGATATTTATTTAATCTCACAAGAACAAACTCTTTCAGAAGTCGTATTATCAAATTATATTGTAAAAGGAATTAACAAACTTAGCGATGGCTCTTTTACAATCGATTTTTCGAAATTTACAATTTTACCTGGCCTCATTGAAGCTGATGTATTATACTCGATGCAGGCTTTTCCTGGGATTCAAAGTATTAATGAAACAGTTTCAAATATAAATATTAGAGGAGGATCACACGACCAAAATTTAATTTTATGGGATGATATAAAAATGTATCAATCTGGGCACTTTTTTGGGTTAATTTCTATTTTTAACCCTCAAATTACACAAAAAGTATCTCTTCAAAAAAATGGAACAAATACAAGCTATACCGATGGAGTTTCTGGAACTATTTCAATGAAAACAAACCAAAGTATCAATCCAAAATTTAAGGCAAATATTGGTGTAAATTTTATTAGTGTCGATGGTTTTGCCGACATCCCGATTGGAAATAATTCATCTATCCAAATTGCTGCAAGAAAAGCGTTAAACGATTTTATTAAAACACCTACTTATGAAGAGTATTTTAACCGAATTTCTCAAGATACTGAAGTAGAAAACAATAATATTATACTTAACTCTGGTAAAGAATTTGATTTCTACGACACATCCGTACGATGGCTTTATAATATAAGCGATACCGATAAAATACAGCTCAATTTTATTAATGCTACAAACGAATTAATTTTTAATGAAAATGCCATTATTGATGATGTTGAAGAATCGCGACAAAGTAGTATTAGTCAAAATAGTATTGCTGGTGGTTTTAGATATAATAGAACATGGAGCGATCGAGTGCAAACCGAGTTTCATATTTACGAAACCGATTATAAGCTGAAAGGTGTTAATGCTAATATCCTTGATAATCAAAGGTTTCTACAAGAAAATATTGTTTCAGAAACAGGAATTAAAGCAATCCTAAACTATTCTATAAATGATAAATTTATTCTTGAAACTGGTTATAATTTTATTGAAACAAAAGTAACGAATGTAGACGATGTTGACTCTCCAAGATTTAGATCCTTAATTTCAGAAGTTGTTAGAACTCATGGAGTATTTTCACAAATTGGCTATAAATCTTTAAACCGAAAAACCAATATTTATATTGGTATTAGGGTTGATTATCTTGATAAATTTAACAAACAACTATTCGAGCCTCGTTTAAGCTTTAACCAAAAGTTTCTTTCAAATTTTAATGTTGAGGTTTTGGGTGAGTTGAAGCATCAAATAACATCTCATATTATTAATTCTCAAAATGATTTTCTAGGAATTGAAAAACGTCGCTGGCAGCTTTCTAACGACGACGATATTCCAATAATAATGAGCGAACAAGCTTCCCTTTCATTAAACTATAGCAAAAAAGGGCTGTTAATTAGTGCTGAAGGATATTATAAAAATGTTGACGGAATTACAACTCAAAGTCAGGGTTTTCAAAATCAATACGAATTTGTAAAAACTGCTGGAAGCTATGAAGTAATTGGAGCTGATTTTTTAATTCGAAAACAATTTAATAAATCTAGTATTTGGGTGAGTTATTCTTATATGGATAATGAGTATACTTTTAGTTCACTTCCTGAAACTATGTTTCCTAGTAATTTCGATATTACACATGCCATAACAGTTGGAACAACTTATACGAATAAAGGATTAAAAGTTTCCGCAGGACTTAATTGGCATACAGGAAAACCCACGACAATACCTGTTATAGGAAATGAAATAATCGATGAAACTATAAACTACAGCATAACAAATAATAACCGTCTTGATGATTACCTTAGAGTAGATTTATCTGCATCATATACCTTTAAACTAGGAAAACGGTTAAAAGTGAATACTGGTATTTCTGTTTGGAATATTCTAGATGAACAAAATACTATTAATAATTTTTATTCGATAAATAATGATGCTATCGCTGAAGAATTTGCGCAAAACTCGCTTGGCTTAACTTCTAATGCAATAATTAGAGTTTATTTTTAATGTAATTTAATATTAGTATATGCTAGTCACGAGAAATCTGGGCTATATATTTCGTATATCAGTTTAGAGTTCTTGGTTAAAAATTCTATTGCAGATTTAGCTTTTTTATCGCTTTTTAGAGATAATACTTTTTCTTTAATTGTGTGCTTCTCATTTAGTAAGTATATTTCAAAAGAATTGAATTGTTCTGAGAATTCTGGATTAGCTATACTTACAAAAGCAGCTCTTTGTCGCCTCTTGAACTTTAGAATTGACACTTTATTTCTGTTAATTAAACCAATTGGTTCTAGGATAAGTAATTTCCCCAACGAAAAGTAACCAATGTGAATTCCTTTATTATTTTTAACAAATCCCTTCTTTATATATATTGTAGAAATGCCCAAAAATAAACAAGCTATAAATACAAATATTGTAATAATTTGAATCCATCCTTGCGATTTAACAATAATGATAAAAGGGATACAAATTATAAATAGGAAAAAAAGGTAGATATATAGTTTGACATTTCCATTGAAGGCATCTTCTAAAATCAAATATTCTTTTTCAATTTTCACTTTATTGCTATCTTGACACTTAATTTTATCACTCCTCCTCAATTTTATTTCCTGTATTCTCTAGCTCCAATACTTTTTCAATCATCGCATCTCCTTTGTTTATAATTTGCTCGAAAGCGTTGGTATTATACAATTGCTGCGCTAATGATGCTTTTAATGCTTTATTAAGTTCATCTTTGTAATTCGACAAATCTAGTTCGGTATTCCTTAAGTTCGAATATGAAATAAATGCATCCGAAAGCGAATCTTCGACAGTAAATGATTTTTTAAAATCGTAAAAAGAAATACCTTCAAAACGGTTTCGGCTTTTTTCTAAATATTCAAAAACAAAATAATTCATATAACCAGTTTGAAGCACATATTCGATTGTTTCATTTTCGATACTCGTATCTTTTGCTACAAATACATCTGGTATAATTCCGCCACCACCATAAACAACCTTTCCTTTTGGAGTTACAAATTTAAGGTCTTCAGAAACTTTTATACTGTCGGCATTTATTAATTCGCCATTTACATATCGCGATTTATATTCATTAAAATAATCCGACAATCCATTTTCGTACGAGCGTTGTATCGATCTTCCTGTAGGCGTATAATATCGCGCTATTGTAAGCCTAACAGCGCTTCCATCACCAAGTGACATTTCACGTTGTACCAGCCCTTTTCCATACGAGCGTCTTCCAACTATAAGTCCATGGTCATTATCTTGCAATGCTCCGGCAACAATTTCACTAGCCGAGGCCGAATTTTCATTCATAAGCACATATACGTTTCCTTCTTCAAAATCACCTTTTTTTGTAGCGTAGGTTTTTTCGACATCTCCTTTTTTATTTTTTGTAATAAGCACTAAAAGGTCATCTTCTAAAAACTCATCTATTATTTTTTGTGCTGCGGAAATGTACCCACCAGGGTTTCCTCTTAAATCTAAAACAAGGCTTTCGATACCATCGTCAATAAGCCTATCTAACGATTTTTTAAACTCGTCGTAGGTAGTTTCAGCAAAACGATTTACCTTTATATAACCCAATGTTTCTGAAAGTTTATAAGCAGCATCAACACTTACCAAAGGAACTTCTCTTCGTCTAACTTTGAAGGTAAGTAAGTCGTCTTCGCCTTTTCGGAAGATTTTTAATGTAACCTTAGAATTCGATTTTCCTTTTAAATAAGTAACAATACTATCACGCGATACGTCTTCACCAAACAATTTTTTATCGTCTGCAAATAGCAAACGGTCACCTCCTTTTATACCAGCTTCAACCGCAGGGCCGCCTTCAATAGTATTTATAACAGCAATGGTATCTTGATACACATAAAAGTTTATTCCGATTCCAACAAATTTTCCGCGCATATCATTGGCAGCATCCTCGTAATCACCCACTGGAATATACACCGAATGCGGATCGAGATTTTCTAAAATTTCGTTAACTGTAACATCGACAATACTATCGGTATTTACATCGTCTACATACTCGTAGTCGATATAATCTATCAATCGGTTGAGCTTGTCTTTTTTCGAATTAGTTGCAAATAGTTGATCGTTTGAATCATTAAAATTTAATTTTGAACCAATAAAAACGCCTCCAGCAATACATATTCCAACAATTAAAGGCAAATATTTTTTTGAGTACTTCATATTTAAAATATTTCTAAATCGGTTATTTTCTCTATTAAAACTCCAGCCTTATCTAAAAATTGCAGTCCGCTATCGTCTTTATACCCTTCATGATAAACCAAACGCGTAATCCCGGCCTGATGAATTAATTTACTACATTCTTTACAAGGCGACATAGTAATATAAAGGGTTGCATCTTGACACGAATGCGTAGAAGAAGCCACTTTTAAAATTGCATTTGCTTCAGCATGCAATACATACCATTTTGTATAGCCTTCTTCATCTTCACAAAAATTTTCGAAACCACTTGGAGTTCCATTATACCCATCCGAAATAATCATCTTTCCTTTTACAATAAGGGCTCCTACTTGCTTTCTTTTACAATGCGACAATTTTTTCCATTCCATTGCCATTCGCAAATAAGCGACATCGTATTTTAATTGTTTCTTTTTGGGCATATATAATATTATGGACTTTAAAAGTATTAATTAATATTGAATTTAAACAGTATGTTATAAATGGTTTAACAGTATTTGTGATAATATTATTTATTCTGAAAAAAATTGCTAGACTTGAAGCTTTGAAATGAACAAAAAATCTAAAACGGCCAGGTGTCTATAAGCATAAAGACAACTCGTATAATCACTAATATCGAAACTAACAGCAGCCAATAACGTTTAGACATTCCTATTAGCTTCTGAAAAATAAAACTAACTAGCAGCACCATTAAAACAATAATGATTTGTGCAAGTTCTATACCTAGTGCAAATTCTAAAAGTGGTAAGAAGTCATTTTCACCATTTATTAAATTAAAATAAGTTGCAAAACCGAGTCCGTGAATACTTCCGAAGAAAACAGTTGCAAGATAAAGTCCAAGACGCGCGTTTATATTTTTTTGCACTGAAACAATATTGTAAATGGCAGTAAGTAATATTGTTATTGGTATTAAAAACTCGATGTATTTAGACGAGAGCGTTATATAATTAGCACTTGCCAGAAATAAGGAAACTGTATGTCCAAGCGTAAATAAAGACACTAAAATTAATACCCGTTTCCAGCTTAAAAAAGAATAAGCGGCAACCAAAACTACTAAAAAAAGTACATGGTCGTAGGCTTGCCAATCGAGCACATGGTCGAGTCCTATTTTAAAAAATAGCCAAAAATCGCTCACAATTTAGGATTAAGATTGTTTCAAATATATGGATTTCATGTAAATATAGTACCTTTATAAGCACTCCCTTATAAAATATATTGTAATGAAAAAATTACTACTCATATTTATTGCTTGCTTTACTGTTGCGCAAAGTGCTGCACAGGATCCAGAGCTTTTTGAGAATACTTGGTATTTGACAAATTTATTTATAGATGGTGAAAGTAATATTCCTCCATCGAATGATGAGGTAGAAATAGTTACGTTAATTGCTAACGATGCTACCAATGAATTTTCTACAGGTGTTTGTGATTTTTCTGGTGGTGTTGTTAATTACTCTTCAACTGCTTCTGAATTTATTTTTACAGAGTATACTGAAACACTAGGTGAATGCGGTTATTTAGAAAATGATACTTTTCAACATCTATATTTTCCTTTTTTTTCAACTAATCTTTCAAACTATTTTACATATGAAATTACCTTAGAAAGTGATGGTATTAAAGTTTTAACAATTACTAATGCAGATGGAAATCGGGCTATTTATAGCGACCAATTTTTACATCGCTATCTTTTTAAAACCTGGTATTTACAATACATGATTGTTGATGGTGAAAATACATTTTTACCTGTTAATGAAGAGTCGTTTTTACCAACTATCGTACTCGAAGAAACAATCATTACTTCTTTAGGTTTATTTTTAGGCGATAGTGGTTGCGATACTTTTAATGGCGCTGTTTCTTATGATGCTGCAAATACCGATTTAACCTTATTCGATATTTCTGCAATAACAAACGATTGTGATATTATTGAAAACACAGAATATGCTACGCTTTACTCAGAGTTTCTTTTAGAAGGAGATCCTCAAACTTTTACTTATACGTTTAATATTATTGAAGATGTCGAAATGCTGCTACTAGGTAATACAGGTGGAAGTTGGGCTGTTTATAGCGAAAATATTTCGATAGTTCC
>Ga0256847_1001232_pt1 | contig 13564 bp, 11 predicted proteins | sample TeddybearmetaG_FD_189099 | JGI IMG/M metagenome (GOLD analysis project Ga0256847, IMG submission 189099) | Hydrothermal vent microbial communities from East Pacific Rise, Pacific Ocean - Teddybear | ecosystem: Environmental > Aquatic > Marine > Hydrothermal vents | place: Pacific Ocean: East... | reverse complement strand
GGTTATCCTTTGGTGATTTAAATGCTGATGGAAACATTGATATATTCGCCAGTAATATTGGTGATTACCTTGCTTTAGCTGTTGGAGGATCTGTTGGTTTACCCATCGGACCCAACGAGTGGTCGAGTCGCTGGTTTTTAGGCCATGAAGATGGCACGTTCACCGACCCGGGTATTGGAACCTTGGGTACCACACCTTTTGGATGGGGGACAACAATAGCTGATTACAACAATGATGGTGACCTGGATATCGTTTTTTATGGTGGAGCTGACATGGGGGTCATGGTTGATGCCACAAACCCTGGAACAATTTTACAAAATGATGGGAAAGGAAATTTCAGCTATGACATTCAAGCACTGATTAATTCGACTAATCATAACCGAAGAACTGTACATGGGGTTGCATCGGGTGATTTGAATAACGATGGATTCATTGATCTGGTCTCTGTATCAAGTGCAAATTGGCCTATTGAATCACCTCTTTTTCCCATGGTTCCACCAGAACTGATGTTTGGAGGTGTATTTGATGACGCGGCATTTGTATGGCCAACATTTATTCCTAGTCAAGATCCAGCTCAGGGATTTTTATGGAGTGGTCTTGAGGCAGTGGATGGAACACTGGCAATTGAAATGAATAATGCGAATAACAGCAATTCATCATTCAGTCTTAAACTGATGGGGTCAAAAGGTCTAATCGAATCCGCTCAAGTCAATAGAGATGGTATTGGTGCTGTTGTTTCATTAGTCAGAAAAAATAAAAAAATACTGACCCTGCCAATTGTTAGTGGTGGCAGTCAAGCCTCCTCAGATGCCTTTGAAAAAGTAATGGCCACGTTGGGTGAAGAAGATACGGTGTTAGAGATTCTTTGGCCTGGTGGTACTCGAAACCGCATATATAAAATCCATAAAGACGATGAACTACTAGTTCCAGAAATTCCATGTAGTTTTGATGATGAAAATCTTGATAAAAAACAATATAGACAATGTGTTCATAACGCAATAAAAGCATTGAAAAAACAACACATAATTAATAAGAAACAAAGAAAACACCTCTATAAAAGTGCCATCAAGGCATACAAAGACTATAGGAGGGGAAATCATTAATTTATGAAACAAACAAACTCCGTAATTAATTTATAAATCAATAGTTTGCTTAAACAAATTAGTACAACTATATTGCAAAATACAAGGAAAATCATATGAAAACTTTACCCGTAATAATATCTAGCCTGGTAGCATCTACCTTGCTTATAAGTTTAACTTTGAATACTGCTAACGCAGATTCTGATGATACGGACCATGAAAAAATCCGAGTGATTAAAGCAGAACTTGCTACTGGACCTAATATGTACTTAGATCGGCCCATTCGAGATCATGGTATTGTTCAAGGTATTCCTATGGGAACCTTGGGTTTTGCAGAATTGGGTGAATATAACCCGGGTGCTAACGAAGCATTACCATTAACCAGCGAAACATCAGACGATGCAGTTCTGGCTACTTTTCTTGATCCTAATTTTATCAGGGCTATTGGTTTTGACCCCAATGATCTCAACCCTGAAGTGTTAAACGTACCCCTTCAAAAGGTCGCAACACTGAGCCAACGACTTGGACCCAACGGTATGCCCATAGTCGAAAGAACTGAATTACCAGCCATGGAGCAAAGTTTTCCCTATCAACCCAGTATTGCAGGTCCGAATAAGGAAATAACATTAGGGGATTGGAAGAAAGCCCGAGGAAAAGCCATTATCAAATGTAATGATGATACCAGTTCAATTGAACTTCGTATGAAACATCTAATACCAAACCGTGTTTATACAGTATGGTCAGCAAATGCCGGTAGTCAAATAGGTCCTTTTAATCAACCTTTAGCAGGCGCACCATCAGCAGTTACTTCCGACGAAAAAGGTAACGCCCGATTCAAGCGTGATTTGAACTTTTGCCCTCTAGAAGCTGTTGCAGAAGCTCAGGCACAAATGATGTGGATCATGGTAGTACTTCACACCGATCATATGGCTTATGGAGGTGTGTTTGCACCCAATACAGATAGTTTATTTGGTGGCACAGTTGCTCATGTTCATTTGCATTTCCCTCTACTCGGAACACCCGTTGAATAACAATGTCAAGTTAACTATTTCATATCATATTGAATAAATTAAACCAATAATGTACACAAGCCATTAATACTTTAGTACATAACTATACGGGATTCTTAACATAGTTAAAGCCCCTGGCATTAATGGCAAAGCATTATTACTCGTTTAATAAATTCATGAAATGATTGGTAAGGATAATAAAAATTATGAATATTTTAAAACCCGCTTTAACATCACTGAGTGTGACGGCATTAATCATCATGATGTTAACTAGCTACGTATATGCTAGTGATGATGATAAAGACGATCAAAAATCACGTTCCTGGAAAATTTCAGGAACCGCAGTTACCGGACCAAATGATCGCTGTGGAGAAGCTGAATGGGTTCTACCCCCACCCTTTCCACCAAATACACACTTTACACTTTCTGCTTCATTGAACCCTGAACCAGGGGCTGAAGATGGCATTGAGCTTTCACCCTCTCATTGTGACCCTGATCTTGTATTAGTGACTCACAGTAACAAAATGATAAATATGCTAGGCGGCATGACAGATGCCCACCCTAGAATGAAAAATATTCCATTACACCAAGTGCCAGTAAAGGCTACATTAGAAGGTGTAAGAATGTTTTTACCACCAGAAAATCAGTCTAATGGCAATCCCTTCCCTCCCACCAGAAGCTTACCAAATGATCCCATTACAGTGGGACAATGGATGAAAGGACGTGGTTCGATGGTTATTCATTGCTATGCTAATGGAACTGCAAAAATAAATGTAAAATTCAAAAATCTGATTAAAAACGGTGTTTATTCACTGGTAGCAACGTGGATGACTACCCTCCCTGGCTCAGATGAGGTTACATTTGCACCACTACCTTTTGGTGGAATACCTAATGAAGTTATCGCTGACTCAAAAGGAAATGCAGCCATTAAAAGAAAACTGAATCATTGTCCTATGGATGACTCGCCTGATGGCTCATCCATTATGTTTGTTGATCTTGGATATCACATGGACGGTAGTACAAAAGGTGTACTACCTCAGACAGCAAATGTTTTAGAAAAAACCCTGTTTCCAGATGGTGAGTTGATCGATAGTTTTATGCCTCCTGGTATTTTAACTGTTCCTCATATTGGATTTCCACTCCGAGCAGAGGAAAAATAGATTGTAAGTGTAATCATAACTATTAATCTATCTATTAAGTGTAGATAGATTAACCAAATTTATGTATCTACGAGGACTAAACATGAAATATATAATATACACCATACTTAGCATCCTGATCTTGACTGTTAGCATGACTGCACATTCATCTATACCAAATGTTGCTGGAGATGAAAATGATTTCGATGACATTATTTTACTGATTGCTGATGGAACACTGAATAGTCCGGATTTGTTTTCATTGATGAACCCAGACCCAGATACTCAAGGGTTAAGAGAGGGGTTAAATTGGGATGATGTAGAAGTCGAACAATTTAGAGTTGATGCTGAATTGTTTTTTAAAAACCGCTTTGGCTTTGATTTCACCCAAATAGATGAAGACATCAATAACGTAAAGGTACTGCCTGGAGTTGGGCAATTACTTTTCGTGAGGTTTTCTGAAGATGTGGGATATAAAGCTATTTATACAGGCAAAAAAAATGTAACTAAAAAAGTTGATGCAATGGGGTATGTGGTCATTATTACAGATCCAGGTGTACTTTATCACGGTGACTTTGGTGGTGAAGCAGGTGTACCTGCAATACCCGGTGAAATTGCAGCTTTTGGATTGTATAACATAGGAGGCAAACAACATGACAACAAAGATAATGAATCAGATAGGCACTTCAACAAACACAAGGAAAAAAAGCATAAAAAAAATGAAGTCATATTTTTTCAACAGTCTACTCCGGGACGTTATACACCTGAAGGATTAATTGGGATTTTCTGTGAAATTTCATCTGCACAAAGAGGTAATGGTAATGGTGAAGGTACAACAGGTTTAGTACCACTACCTGATGGGCGTGCACATGTTTTTATTAGAAATGTATTAACTTTCCCTGGAAGAATAAATTAATACATTAGTTATGGATTTTCTTATTTTATAAATTTTGTTGATAGGAAAAATCTATCTTTACTGTAATTAGGAGACTGTAATGACACTTTGTAATAAATATCTAATAACGGCTTTTTTTATGCTGTTATCACTTCCAGTCATGTCACATGACTCAAATAAAACAGATTACGATAATGTAATTATATTTACTGCAGATGGTGTGTTTGATGAATTTAGCCAAGCACGCATAATCGATCCAGACGGGGATTTTTTTATTGATCGAATTGGTCTTGATCAACAAGAATTAGAAAACTTTATTGAGGAAATTGAAAACTTTTATCTGACTCAATTCGGTTTAGATTTCACACAAATTCCATGGCAAAATGGAGTAAAAATAATTCCTGGTACTGCCATATTGGAGATGCGTACATTCTCAGATTTACTCAACTACCGCGTGAAATTAATGAGTGGTAAAAGAGTTAACTTCCCATTAGAAGCAGGGGGGCTTTTTGTCACAATTACCGGTAAAAATGTAATTTATCATGGGCTATATGGTGGAGATGCTGGAATACCTGCACTCCCTTTTGACCAACTAGTATCAGGCTACTACTGGATCAATCGTGGTGAACATCATAGACCTGTGATATTAAGATTCAAACAATCCAATATACCGACTCACACCACATTTGAAGGCTGGAGTTTGTTTTTTAACGATATTGAAAGTCCAATCTGGGGGAAAGGGATAAGTGATGGTGCTGCTACCATTCAACCAGACATTGAAACAGGTGGCTTTCGTAGTGTCATTCGTAATGTGATTACTTTTCCTGGACGTCTTCCTGATGTTGAAATAGATCATGATGATAACTAATTCTAAGGTACAAAAAATCAACTCAACAGTTGAGTTTAATAACAACTAAGAGGTTTATAAGATGAACAATTTTAATCCTATTATTTTTTCACTGGTAATAGCCATTCCAACATCATTGGTATATGCAGATAACAACCATGATGAGTTACAAAGATTTAAACTTAAAAATGGCAAAGTTACAGCTTCACAAGTCTCTACAGCGCTTGATTCTAATGGCGATGGATTTACTGCAAATTTAACTACTGGATTCGGTGACAGTAATTACGGGCGTTTATACGGTCGTTCAGCGAGTGAAGTCAAGCCATCATTATCAGACCCCACAGACCCAACATCCTTTAATTTTTGTGCCATGCCTAACGGAGAGCCGGGTGTTCTTTTTGAATTGGAAACATTTAATGGTGTACTTAGAATTGATGATTTGAAAGGCGCGGTGATACTCAGTAAAAATGAAGGCACAGCATGTTTTGAAGCAAGCAGTTGCTTAGACCAGGCAACCGGTCAACTGTTAGCTGGCTGCAAATTTGTCGGTGATTGGAAATTAGATATAAAAGGTGGTTTAGGTGAATTAAAAGATGCAACAGGACAGTTAACTCTAAAAGGTGATGGAACTACTTTATTTGCCCATCCCACTGGAAATTTTGCAGGATTCGATGGTTTATTTGAAGGTGATATTTACGTACCACGTAAAAATCACTATAAAAACAATAGAAAAGATTAATCAATTGTCATGAATATTTTTCTTTTAAAGCGAGAATACAAGTTATGTTAATTAAAAATTTAGTAATACTATTTTCAGTATTGACTGTGAGCATCTTTTCACTTGAAACTTTTGCAAAAGATGATCTGGACAGGAAGAAATACCAATACCAAATAACAGTAACTAATTTGACTAAAGGAAATGCGTTTAGCCGAATCGTTGCTTATTCACACAAAAAAGGTTATCAAGTATACAACGAAGGCCAAGAATCGTCTGAAGGCTTAGCTGCCATGTCACAGTCAGGTGTAAGATTTGGTGAGTTTGTTGATGAATTGGCAGCTAACAGCGACATTTTCGAAATAACAGTGGCAGACAATATTTTACTAAATGGCCAAACTACAATAGTTACTGTAGATGCCAACCTTAAAAATAACTACATCAGTCTAGCAGCAATGATCGCGCCAACAAATGATGGGTTTATTGCTCTAAATGGTATTAAAGGACCAGGTCATTTAAATAAGGTAAACACCTACTTCCTACTTGCACTTGATTCAGGTAGTGAAGCAAATACTGAGCTATGCGACCGAGGACAAACATTGAATCACATTGACCCTAATTCAATCCCCATGCCTTTAAATTTATGCATTGGCACCCAAAATGGAATCCCTGTTTTTTCCCCACCGCTTATTGATCTAGCGGAAGAAGGCTATGTTCATACACATCCTGGAATAAAAGGTATTGGTGATCTACACCCCGCTATATATGACTGGAAGAACCCGGTTGCAAAAGTTATGGTCAGACGAATTAAATAACAGATTGTAACAAAGGTGCTGGGAGCTTTATTTTACCCCTAGAGATGTAACGTTAAAGACTTAATAAAGCTACTCAACTGAATAAACTATCACATTAGGAATCTCAAGCATGTTAAATAAATCTAAAACATTTGCCAGCTTATTTTTTCAAGCTGTCACGGCAAAACCACGTCTTGTGATTTCTATCGGTCTGTTGGTAATTATAGGCTTTGCATCATTTATCCCTAATTTACAAAAGGACACACGTACCGATGCTTTTATTCCTGAAGATCACCCGGCTTTAAAATTTAGGGATAAAACCAAGGAACTGTTTGGTCTGGAAGACCCAATGGTGATTGCGGTAATTAATAAAGGTAAAAACGGTGTATTTAATCCGCATACGCTTGCCTTGGTTGATTGGTTAACTAAAAAAATTTCAAAAATGAATAATGTTGATCCTGACAGAATGACTAGTCTTGCAACCGAAAATAATATTATCGGCACAGATGACGGAATGTTAGTACAACCCTTTTTAGAGCAACTACCCATTAATCAACAACAGGCTGATCAAATACATGATGCTGTTATGGATTTCCCATTATATGTTGGCAGCCTAGTCTCACGTGATGGTAAAGGAACTTTGATTACAGCCGAGCTAATGGATCAAACTAAAGCACAACAACTGTACCAAGATCTGTTAGAACTTATTAAAACGGCTCCGGTCATTGACGGCGAAAAAATTCATATTGCCGGCGAAGGTGCAGTATCTGGATATATGGGAGCCTATATTGATGCAGATGCATTTCGGTTAAACCCTATAGCAGCAGTTGTTATATCACTCATTTGCTTATTGGCATTTCGTACCCTGCGCGGCATGATACTACCAAATCTGGTTGTAATTGCTACCGCATCTGGTGCCTTAGGCCTGATGGCAGCATTTGACGTGAGATTTTTCGTCATAACGAATGCTTTGCCTGTGGTATTAATTGGCATTTCAGTTGCAGATACAATACATATCCTCAGTGATTATTATGAAGATGTAGCACTCAATCCTAATGATCATCCACGCAATATTACTGTTAGAACAATGGAGCGCATGTGGCGCCCTATTACCTTAACTTCACTGACTACAATGGCTGGATTTCTTGGGCTTAGTCTTGCCTCGGTAATGCCACCAATGAAGTACTTTGGTTTATTTGCCATGGTGGGTGTTGGTATTGCCTGGATATATTCTTTAATCGTAGTTCCTGCTTTCTTAAGTCTGCTTAAACTTAAACCAAGTAGCGCACACAAGCAGCGCAACAATTCAACACACACCGAGGTTGATTTGTTTGGAAAGGTGTTAACTCGTCTGGGGGCAAACGTGATACGTTTTCCAAAATCAATTTTATTATTATCTCTCTCTATTATTATTGCAGGCGGGATTGGCGCCTCAAAAATTCAGCTGGACGAAACCTTGATTCGAACTTTTGATCGACAAGAACCGCTTTTTATTGCAGATAGTATTTTGAATCAATTATTCGATGGGACTCATTATCTGGATATCATGATTGAAACAACAAATGATGAAGACTTATTTATCCCTGAGAATCTCAAGCTGATAGAAAACTTGCAAAAATATGTTGAATCCCTACCCCATGTCGAAGGCAGCACGTCACTTGTTGATTATCTAAAACAAATGAATCGTGCATTAAATGAAGGTCGAGATGATGCTTACCGCTTACCTGAAAATGCAAATTTGGCCGCGCAATATTTTTTGCTTTATTCAATAAGTGGTGACCCTACTGATTTTCAGGAAGAGGTCGATTATGACTACCGATTAGCAAATATCCGCATTCGCTTGAATGATGGTCGTTATTCTAAGCTAAAGGTGGTTATTGAAAAAACGCAAAAATATATAGATGAACAATTTAATCAACCTGAAATAACCGCAAAATTAAGTGGCCGAGTCAATATAGATTATCATTGGATTAAACGATTGGAAGAAAGTCATGTTGGTAGTATTGCCATCGCACTGTTATTAGTATGGTTAATGGCCAGTATTAGTTTTCGTTCAATGGTTGCAGGAACTATATCTCTATTACCGGTATTGGTTACTATATTGATGATTTATGCTGTGATGGGCTATTTCGGAATATGGTTATCCATCAGCACTTCCATGTTTGCAGCAATCGCTATCGGTTTAGGGGTTGATTTTTCCATTCATACGTTAGAACGTCTACAAACTTTAATACGCGATAATCATGAAAATATTGATCAAGCCATGCTGGATCTTTACCCTTCAACAGGCAGGGCTTTGTTATTTAATTTTATAGCATTGTCACTAGGGTTTGGCGTGTTGGCAACCAGTAAAGTTATAGTGCTACAAGAATTCGGACTCATGGTTGCAGTCGCAATCGCTACCAGTTTTATAGCCAGCATGACATTATTACCCGCACTATTAAAAATATTTAAACCCCGTTTTATAGGTTTTAATAGACATTAATTAAAAATGACTTTGTACATAAAACTATGTCAATTTTGATTTGACGAATAGATCTTTGGTAGAGAGGACTTCAGTCCGCCATGAACAACATGAGTAATTAGTCACATCGGAAATTGCGGCCTGTTTGTAATTTGACATATAACACAACTCAAAAATAGAGAATTATCATGAATATATTTATTTACATAATACTGCTGTCAGTTATTAGTACATCATTATTTTCAGCAGAATTGATGAGTGGGGATGAAATAGCCAGGCATATTAATTCCAGGGATGAGGGGATTGCTGTTTCTCGCTTTTTGACTATGGAAATGACTGATAAAAGAGGGAAACAAAGGATAAGGAAAACCCATGCATTTCGTAAATATTATGATCTAGAGAAACGTACTGCTATTTTTTATCTAGAACCTAAAAGCATTAAAGATACCGCTTTTTTGACCTATGACTACCAGGCAGCAGATAAAGATGATGATCAGTGGTTGTACCTGCCTGCCCTACGAAAAGTCAGACGTATATCAGCATCCGACCGGGGAGATTATTTTCTAGGGACCGATTTTACTTATGAAGATATCAAACTGGAAACACGTATTTCTATTGAAGATTATAGTCGCCAAACATTAGGTGAAAATGAAATTGATGGTTTCCACTGTTTACTTATTGAAAGCACACCTGTCACTGAAGAAATAGCTGCTGAACTTGGTTACAGTAGGGTAGAACAATGTGTTGATGATCAAATCTGGATGGTGCGGCAATCTAAAATGTGGGATTTAAATGGAAATCCTCTCAAAACAATTCATTCATCTGACATTCGACAAGTCCAGGGAATTTGGACACAACATGCTCTGGAAGTGATCAACCATAAAACCGGCCACCAAACAAAATTTTTGTTTTTTGATGTTCAATACGATAAGGGTATAGATGATAATCTGTTTACCAAAAACACACTAAAACGTGGTTTATAGATAGTTCAACAGATCAAATATAACCATGAACAAGAAACTCTTTTGCGCTCTATTTCTGTTTTATTTAATCAGCAACGTATGCGTGGCAATAGAATTGGAACATAGCACCAAAGTCAAAGCGCAATGGGGAATTAATACGCGAGATGGTAGCAGCCAAAGCTTAAATCTAATAATACAACCCGAGTTGGTGTTTGATTTTGACAATGGTATTCGCTTGACATCAATTGCACGAGCACATTCAGATCTTATCAGTAACATTGCTCCCGGCAGTTTGAATCGGGAAGCCTACAATCCGGTCAACAAACCATTATTGGCTAGTCATGAATTAGAACTAGAGTTACGTGAATTCTATCTGGAAGCAGAGTGGAACCAGACTTATTTTACCGTGGGTAAGCAACAAACTGTATGGGGAAAGGCTGATGGATTAAAAGTATTGGATGTAGTCAACCCACAGACATTCAGAGAATTTATTTTAACTGATTTTGATGACTCACGTATCCCGCAATGGACCTTAAAACTTGAGCGTACCATTGGTCCCGTAGACCTGGAGTTCATCTGGTTGCCAGATCAAACTTATCATGCCTTACCTGAACAAGGCAGTACCTACGGATTTACATCGCCCCGCCTGGTACCAATTCAACCTCCTGCGGGTGTCAATCTGGATTTGCGAAAAACGGAACGTCCAAACCGATTTTTTCAGGATTCTGATGTGGGATTTCGACTAACGAGTTTTTGGGAAGGATGGGATCTCACTTTAAATTACTTATACCAGTATGATAATTTACCGGTATTGTTTCAACAATTTGCAATGTCAGCAAATGGTCCGACGGTAACTGTTACACCACAGTACAAACGCACCCACGTATTCGGAACAACATTCAGCAACGCATTTGATGATTGGGTGATACGTGGAGAAATCGCCTGGTTTAGCAATAGACATTTTTTGACCCGCTCACCCTTAATTAATAATGGTGTAATCGCCAGCCCCGAACTATTTTATGTGATCGGTCTAGACTGGTCTGCTCCCTATAACATTGTCGTCAGTACTCAATTATTCCAGAGCTGGATTATAAAATCGAGTACTAACCTCACGCGTGACAAACACGATACCACGCTCAGTTTAATGCTGAGTCGCCAATTTCTCAACGATACTTTAGCTATTCAGTTACTGGTTCTGGGTAATGTGAATGATGGTGATGGCATGATTCGTCCAAAGATCGACTATCAATTGAACGATAATATAAAAATTTGGCTAGGTGCTGATTTGTTTTATGGTGACAGCACTGGATTATTCGGTCAATTTAATCACAATGACAGAGTACTCGTGGGTGCCGAATGGATATTTTGAGTCGTTATTATTTTACCTCAAGGTTTTGAGATAAACTGAATATGAGTTTTTGAATTGCTCAATGGACTTTTCAATTAATCGAATTTTATCTATTCAACATTACTAAATATATGTATACGATTTATGTATCCCCTCCTCTCTTAATAAAGTTTCAGCCATACTGATTTGTATGGCAGATGATTTACTGCTAATCTTCATGCTTTCAAAAAATCGATCACAGTGTGAATATGAGTACCAGTACCGTTCAAGTCATTGCCAAACAAAGTCGTGTTGCGGCTCGTCAGTTATCATCTACCCCTGAATCACAGCGTAATCTTGCTCTTTCAAAAATGGCTGACTCGCTTGCTGCGGTTAAACAGCAAATTCTTGAAGTAAATGCTCAGGAAGTCACTAAGGCAAAGGAGAATGGACAGTCAGCTGCGATGATCAAACGTTTGACCATAGACGACAAAGTATTTCAATACATGCTCGACAGGTTAAGAAAAGTGGCCCAGCGACCTGACCCGATAAATCGCATACTGGAAGGCCATACCAATCCAGCCGGTTTAAAGGTATATAAAAAATCGGTGTCACTGGGTGTTATCGGCATTATTTACGAATCGCGGCCCAATGTCACTACGGATGCAGCAGGTGTCTGTATAAAAAGTGGTAATGCAGTGATCTTGCGAGGCGGATCGGAATCGCTACAAACTAATACGCTACTAACTGATGCCATGATTAAAGGTGCTGTAGATGCAGGGCTTCCACAACATGCAATACAGATCATCCGTACACCAGGTCATGAAGCTGTTGGCGAATTGCTGAAAATGGATGAATATGTGGACGTGTTGATTCCGCGTGGCGGTAAAGAATTGATCAGGCGAATTGCGGGAGGCACCCAAATTCCTGTGATTAAACATTATGATGGTATTTGTCATCTCTATTTGGCTGAAGACGCAGACCTTGTACAAGCAGTTGATCTGGCGATTAACTCTAAATGCCAAAGTGTTCAGGTATGTAATGCGCTGGAAACACTGTTAGTCGATAAAAAATGTGCTGAGCAGATGCTACCTCAGCTACAGACTGCATTTGACAAAAATAATATTGAATTACGGGGATGCGTAGAAACGCTAAAACTATTACAAGGGATATCCCTGGCGACAGAAGAGGACTGGCACACCGAATACCTGGCACCGATTCTTTCAGTAAAGATTGTAAGTGGTATTGAAGCAGCTATAGATCATATCAATAACTATGGGTCGGGACATACCGATGGAATTGTTACCCAAAGCCTGAATATGGCTCAAATATTTGAGCAACAGGTTGATTCTGCATCAGTATTGATCAATGCTTCGACCAGATTGTCAGGTGGTGGTGATTATGGTTTGGGATCGGTAGTTGGTATTAGCACAGACAAACTACATGCCCGCGGCCCTGTTGGGCCTGATGAATTGACAACATACAAATGGGTGGCCTATGGCAATGGGCATTTGAGAAATTAAAATATTAGACATATCGACAATTAATTGTTTGCTTCGGGTGGTCAAGTAGTATTTACTTATAACTACAATGTAATTATATTAAAGCATAGAAAACGATGTCCTGTGGGTATGGAACACCACGGCTGTGTCTATGAATTAATCAAATGTTATAACCTTGAGTTGAGCCACTAATTCAAGAATAAGGAGTAACAAAGGACTAAAGAATTCACTTTTGCTGCCGATAAATAGGGAGTGATTTAATTCACAACTATACTTCTCATGGCCAAGGATGCGGTTTTCTAACGGCTGATTTTGTGTCTATAGCAGCGTTGCTGAAATAGTTACATAACTTGTTATGCGCCTGTTTCAGCGCCTTGCCCTCGACAAAAATCAACTCATTATAAATTCCGCATTCGTTACCACGAGAAATATATTCTTAGATTATTTTACTTAAAAGGAGATCGTAATGGATATTTCATCCGCCACAAGTGTACTTCCACAACCTAGACCCACGCCAGCAACTCCTGTTAGAGCTGAAGAGAGCGTTGAAGGGAATACACCAGATAATGATGGTGATAAAGATGATACAGTGAATACAGCTACACAAGTCACTAATGTGTCTGGTTCAGTCGGTACTAAAATCAACATCGCTGTCTAAATATTAAAACAACTTTGAAGCTAGTACTCTGTCATTGTTGTATTGATGGGTAGAGCTCGGTAGGTTGGGCTGAGGGACGAAACCCAACATATTTTCATAATTGAAATATTGTTGGGGTTCCTGTCGTCACCCCAACCTACCGTGCTAACAAAGCAAATCTGGTCCAGAA
>Ga0256847_1001231_pt1 | contig 13577 bp, 8 predicted proteins | sample TeddybearmetaG_FD_189099 | JGI IMG/M metagenome (GOLD analysis project Ga0256847, IMG submission 189099) | Hydrothermal vent microbial communities from East Pacific Rise, Pacific Ocean - Teddybear | ecosystem: Environmental > Aquatic > Marine > Hydrothermal vents | place: Pacific Ocean: East... | reverse complement strand
GGTTTTTGTCATCCGTGACTTCTTCGACTAAACGCCGCACGGTGGCGCCGAATTCGGTTTCGAGTTCTTCGGGGGTGGTTTCTGTGTCTTCTACCGTATCGTGTAATAACGCGGCGGCTAAGACTTCCGGTGTGTGCACGCCGCCGACTTCAGCGATGAACATGGCAACAGCAATGGGGTGGTTCACATACGGTGAGGCATCATGGTCTTTTCGGCGTTGATCTCGGTGTTTTCTGGCGGCAAAATCGACTGCTTTTAAAATTAACGGTGGCTGCATAATGTGTGTCCAATTGTCGCGCTTTATGCCGACTCGGTTTGATGTAATATCGGTGTTGCCAAACTCACGCCGTGTTGGATAGACACCTCTAACGCCAGCCGCATTAAGCGTTGCCTTGTCTCCAATAGCACACGGGTTTGTTTGGTGTGGTAAAACAAAGCCCATTCGACGGCATAGTCACCGGTGTTAATCACTCGACATTGCATGCCATGTTGGTTCAGCATGGCGATGTCTGGATCTTGTATGGCTTTTGCTTCAATCTCAGCAAACAGCGCCTCGACTTGATGCGCGTTGACGTCGTATCCAATCTTAAAAAGTAACCTTTCACGCAAGCCTTTTGCTGAGGCAAAACGGGAGAGATTGTGAATGGCCTGCGCTCGCAGGTCAGAATTTTTGATCATGATGCGGTGGTTGTTCGCAAAATTCAAGATTTCTGTGTGAAAAACTTTGGTTTTAAAGACGGTGCCCATTATGGGCGTGCCATGATAGTCAAACGAGATAACCTCGCCTTCTTCCAAGACTTTACTGTTCAGGATGATTAAACCGCTGATAATATCCGGTGCCCATGAGGCTTGTGTCAAGGCCAATAAGACCCCAATAAAACCCACCACACCGCCCGCTTCTAACAATCCTGCAAAGCCCCAGACCTGTACAATCGCAATCAACCCAATCGTGACTAAAAAAATACCGGTTAATAAACTCAACAATTGGCTTTTGTTGGTTTTTCCATAACGGTTTTTAATCATGAAGATTAAGACCAGGTACGTCAGGTGTGTCATATAGACAATCATCAGTGATCCGATGACGTTAGAGAGCAGTGTTTTTGAGGACAGCGGTTGGTATAAATGGTGGAACAGGATTAACAGAATGATTAACAGGTTGATGGCTTGAAAGATTCGCAGCGAGCGCGCTTTAAAATCCGCTTCTTCATTGTGAACCGTGGTTAGCTTGTTGAAGATGGGTCTTGAGAAGGACAGGAGTAGAATATTGACGGATAAGAGTAACCAATGGAGGAGCGTCAGTCGTTGTGTTAATTGTTCCCAAAGGGTGCTGACAAAATCCATCGGTGTGGATGTTTCCTGTTGTATGTTCCCACAGCCGGTGTGGGAACAAAATCGATGGCGAGTGCGGTGATTAAGCCGCTTTGCCTTTGGCATCAATACGTTGATGCACGTAATCTTCCAGTTTGAGTAAATCTTTGGTGAAGTTACGAATGCCTTCGCTGAGTTTGTCGGTTGCCATTTGGTCTTCATTCATGGCCCAACGGAAGACCGCTTCAGTCACATCGACTTTATCCAGCGTCATGCCTTTTGCGGTGTCGGCGCTGAGTTTTTGTGGGACATCACCGTCATCGTCGGCCAACTGGCCCAACAGTTTGGGGGCAATGGTCAATAAGTCACAACCGGCCAATTCGGTGATTTCACCGGTATTCCGAAAGCTGGCGCCCATCACCACTGTGGCATAATCAAATTTCTTGAAGTAGTTATAAATGGCGGTGACCGATTTTACCCCAGGATCGTCTGCGGGTGGGTAGCTATCCACGCCTTCTTGGTTTTTGTACCAGTCAAAGATACGGCCCACAAATGGTGAGATCAGGGTGATGCCGGCTTGTGCGCATGCAATTGCTTGCTCAAAGTTGAACAATAAGGTTAAGTTGCAGTGGATGCCTTGTTTTTCTAAGGTTTCTGCGGCTTTAATGCCTTCCCACGTTGAAGCCAGTTTGATCAATACTCGGTCACGGCCGATGCCAGCCGTTTCGTACATGGCGATAATTTCTTTGGCTTTTTGGATGGAGCCGTCTTTATCAAAGGATAAACGGGCGTCCACTTCTGTTGATACGCGTCCGGGTACGATTTTCAAAATTTCTAAGCCAAAATTGACCGCCAGTTTGTCTAGAATCGCTTCTGTTTGGGCGTCTCGACCTGAGCCTTTGCGCAAACCATATTCAATGGCTTCATCGACCAATTCTTGATAAGGCGCAAGCTGTGCCGCAGCGTAAATTAACGAGGGGTTGGTGGTTGCATCGGTGGGTTTGAATACTTCCATCGCAGCAAAATCACCGGTATCGGCGACTACCGTTGTCATGGCTTTTAATTGGTCTAACTTACTCATCGTTTCATCCTCGCGTCAATAAATAACATCTGTATTAAGCTTAGTCTGCATTCTAATTTTCACCACCCAAATGCGGATAAATCCGGGTGATTTGCCCAAAATAATAGGGCGACTTGAAACAAGCGCTGAGCCCGTGTTTTATCGCCTGCATTGAGCCCGGCCTGAATGGCCTGCACATAACGTTGACGACATTCATCTTCGGTGAAGATCCAATGCGTGGGGTCAATTTGATACAAGGTTTTTAAGACGGTGGGTAAGCCTAAGTTTTTGGGCGTGGCCAATAAGGCATTGTCAGCCATCAAATATTGGTATTGAGAGGATAAACGCGCCACCACGGTCAGTTTATCGCGCATCATTTGTTGCTCTAATTTAAAAAAGGCCATTGAGTCTGGGTATTGCTGGCGGCCGGTTGCTAAGAGCTGTTGCGCTTGCGCAAACTCAAATGTTTGCTGCGGTAAGTTAATCAATTGCGCCATGGTCGTTTGGTAGTATTGCATCAGGCGCTCACGTACTTGGTGATTGTTGAAAAAGGTGCGTTGGTTGGCGTCCGATAAAGTCTGTGTTTGTTCCAGCACGGTTTCAATCAGGACGGATTCAACCGGCGTTTTGGGGCTGTGATTTAAGGTTTCGATGAGGTCATTGACTTGGCGTGCGTGCCAATACGGGAGGATCAAAAAATACATCAAAGCCAATGATAGCAGTGACAGTGCGAGCATTGCTTTGGGGATGCGCCAGGGCTCTAAGTCTTGGATAAATTGATGTACCGTGGGGGTGCGCTGTTGCCGAGAAAACGATAAGCCTTTTTGTAATGCACGCCATTGTTGGGTGGATAAACATGGAATGCGTTTTGCTTGCAGGCCTAAGCGTTGTGCTTCTACCGCACTGTGGCGCTGAAAAGGGTGGGTTCCGGTTAACATTCGATACATCGCGCAGGCCAGTGCGTAAACATCATCGCTGGGTAACGGTTCCTCCCCGTAAAACAGTTCTGTGGTTGCATAAGACGGTGTACAGCCAGAGACAACACTGAGGTCACAAAAGTTGACTTGCTTTTGGGCCGCACCGGAGGCCCTGGAGATGCCAAAGTCGATCACTTTAACCGTGCCATCATCGGTGATAAAAGCATTCCCTGGTTTAAAATCGCAGTGGATGATGTGGTGTGTGTGGGCAAAGTCTAATGCGTTGGCAAGTTTTTGAATGATCTGGCAGGTTTGTTCCAGTGGCATACCCTCGGGGTAATCTTTGCACAGAATGTCGCTGAGTGAACGCCCTTGTAGGTATTCCATGACAATAAACACGGTATCGCCATCGCGGTCAAAGTCATTCACTTTGACAATATTCGGGTGGCTCAATAACTGTGTTTTGCTGGCTTCGCGCTGGAGGGTGACAAACGCGCCTGGGTGTTTTTGGAAATCTTCGTTTAAGACTTTTAAGGCCACATAACAATAACGGTCATTGGCTTCTTTACGCCGTCGATCCAAGGCTTTATAGACGGTGCCCATGCCACCTTGGCCCAACACATTGAGTAATTCAAAACGCTGGTTAATGACCCGGTGATGTGGGTCGGAGGCCGTCGGCATGGTCGAGGCCGGGGTCCATTGGTCGCGCAGCCCGACCACGCGTGTTTCCGCTTCTGCGATGTGTGTTCGGGAGGGCACAATTTGGGTGTCGTCTTGATAACGGTTAAACGATGTTTGTTCCGTGCTACAGTCGTGGTATTGCGTAATAATGCGCTGGATATCAGAGGATAACGCCAAAACAGGCTCTACGGAGAGTGTTGTCAGCGCGGAGATGTGATTAACCACACGCCAATCCAAAGGGTCTGCCATGGCTAAAAACAGCCGCTTATGCACAATGCACAGCGGGAAAATGCTGTATTCAACCGCGATGTCGTACGGAATCAAATATTTGACTTCTTCTGGTAGTGTAAACTCACGCAGTTGAACGGTGGGAATGCCAAATTTTTTCATCAACGCCTGATGAATTTTGGCTTCGGTGATAAAGCCTAAACTCAGTAAGATGCGGCCAAGGCGTTTTTCTGGTTGTTGTTCTTGTTGTTTTAACGCGGCGATGAGTTGGTCTTGCGTGAGGTCACCTTGGGCAACCAGAATATCCCCGAGCTGTAAATTAAAAAACGGTGCAATATCATGGCTGATAGATTTTAGCTCATCAGCAGAGCCAAAGGTGAGTGTTGGCATGCCTCAATACAGGGGATTACCGGTCATTTTGCATCCCGCCCATAGAGGTAAATTAAATAGGCCAGGCGTTCCGATAATCCGACGGGTAATTGGTCCCAGGTAAATTGCCAACCCCAGTTACCTTTGGTTGTTCCGGGCGTATTCATGCGGTGCTCGCCGCCCAAACACAAGATATCTTGCATCGGAATAATGGCGTAACGTGCACAAGATGCCATGGCCACGCGAATTAACGGCCAGGGTTGTTCGGAGACACAGCCGCCAGCGTAGTCATTCACACGGGCGCGCCCGGCATCATCCATCAAACAATACCAGCTTAAGGTGGTGTCGTTATCATGCGTGCCGGTGTAAACCACGCAATTGCGGGTGTATTCATGGGGTAAATACGGGTTGTTGCCGTTGCCATCAAAGGCAAATTGCAAAATCTTCATGCCCGGAAAACCAAACGCATCCCTGAGCGCATCCACTTCATCGGTGATGATGCCTAAGTCTTCAGCCAATAGCGGTAAGTCGCCTAATTTGTCCGACAATGCGGCAAACAAAGCTTGCCCAGGCGCTTTAACCCAGCGCCCATTAATCGCCGTTTTTTCTTCTGCGGGAATCTCCCAGTAAGCTTCAAACCCTCGGAAATGATCAATTCGAATTAAATCGAATAACTCTTGCTGGGTGCGCACACGGTCAATCCACCATTGAAAACCGGTTTTTTCCAGGTAATCCCAACGGTAATGTGGGTTGCCCCAGCGTTGACCCGTTTCAGAAAAATAATCGGGAGGCACGCCAGCCACCACACGCGGGTGGCCTTTATCGTCTAAGTCAAAGCAGTCCCGATGTGCCCACACTTCGGCGCTGTCGTGGGCGACAAAGATGGGGATGTCGCCGACAATTTTAATGCCACGCTCATTCGCATAATGCTTGAGCGATAACCATTGTTCAAAGAAAACGAATTGTTGAAAACGATATTGATTAACCCGAGAGCCACCACCACTTTTACAAAATTGTTTGAGTAATGCGGGGTCACGGTTTTTCTCGGCGTTTGGCCATTCCCACCAAGGTTTTTCCTGGTTTTTTTCTTTTAAGGCGCAATAACACGCATAATCATCTAACCAATATTGATGGTCCTCACAAAACGCTTTGAAGCGGCTTTTGTCTTCTGCTTCGGCATGGGTTAAAAAGCCTTGGTAGGCCGCATTCAATAAACGCTCGATGGTGCATGTTTGTTCCGGCTCATCACACACCAACCAGCCTTGTTCAATGAGTTGATCAACACTGATTAAGGTTGGGTTGCCTGCATGCACAGAAGGGGATTGATAGGGTGAAAAATCTTCTAAGGTTGGCCCTAAGGGTAGGACTTGCCAGAGTTGTATATGGCTGTCGGCCAGAAAATCAATAAATCGATAAGCTTCAGCACCCAGTTTGCCCTTAGAGGCTGGGCCGGGTAGGGATGTTGGGTGCAGCAGGATGCCTGCTACTCTTTGCTTGGCAGTCACACAATTCTCTTTTAGTTGGGCATCCTTGTCGGATGTCGTAAGTAAAGGACTACCCGGAGTATGGCATACACAGGGGGGTGTTGTTGAAAAAACCCATCTGCGTTAAGGCTTCTCACCGGACAATGGCGCGCATGTTTGTTGATTGACTCTGCTTGGATGACGACCTGATATTGACGGCATCTCAGACCGAGGGTGTGAAAACGGTTTGGTTTAATCCCTGGCAATATCAGAATGAAAGCAACCCCTTGATTCCGTTGTTGCATGAGATTCGAACACAAATACAGCCATCAGCACAATTTTTAGCCACGTGTGACGATGCCATGAAAAATGCGCTGGAAGCCTCCATGCATTCTTTTGGTTCGTTAATCGATAATGCGATTAATTTCGGGCTGGGTAAAAAAGTCGTTGATTTTGGTAGCCAAGCATCCGCTCAATTGGCCGCCGCGCACGCGCGAAAACGCCAACAAACCTTAGCCGACCCAGTGGATGCGCAACGCTTTTTTTTATTGTTTGAAAAAGCCGTGGAACAAGCCTTGTCGGTGAAGAAAAAGGTGACCGACAATGACCGCTTGGTGGTGTTTTTAGATGATTTGGATCGGTGTAGTGATGAGGGCGTGTTTAATTTATTGGAATGTATCAAATTGTATTTGTGTAGTCGTCACTGTGTATTTGTGTTTGGCATGGATCGGGCGCATGTGGAAACGGCGATTGAACGCGCGGGCCAATACAGCCAGCGGGAAGCCGCACATTATGTGGAAAAATTGTTTCAGGCACAAATTTCTCTACCGATTCCAGATACCGATGCTGTGCAAGGATTTTTAGCTTTGCAAGCGCAGCAAATTGAAACCAAGCATTTCAAACTATCAGGAGACGATGTGGTCTTGTTGGCGGATTTACTGCCGGCGAATCCTCGGTTGATGAAAAACGTGTTAAACGAGCTCAAATTTTATCATCAGCTGTGTTACGCCAAAAAATCGGATCAGACAACATTCGATAATACGGCTTTTATCTTGGTTCATTTGCTCAGGACGTTATTCCCGGATGCTTACGAACTGCTGTTTCAGGATGGGCCATCGGTGTTGGCCGCGTTAGACAACGTTAGCAAGGGATCGGTTGATTTTTCGAATGAGTTGCAGGCGTATTTGCACGCGGTGATGGAGAATCCGATTATGGTGAGCCCGACCACCGTACCGGGAACCGCCGCCATAGACAGTGCTGAATCCTCAAAACCGATGGAAGAAGTGCGCTTTCGCAAGGTGCGTGCAAGTGCCTGGAAAGCCAAAGCCGTGGATCGATTTCTGATTAAATTTAGCAAACAATTTACACACGTGAGCGATATTCAAGGTTACCTCATTTAAAGGGTTGAGCGATGGATGAACAAAAACGAGCGGCCTTTCAGCAGTTGTTAAGCCGCAATGCAACAGCCATGCAGTGGATGGATCCTCAGTTCGCATCACGTGAACAAAGTCTTTGGTTAAAACGGTACCAGGCATTTTTGGTTGCGCAATATGGCGATGCTGATTTTGCAGGGGTCGCGGATGCGGATCAACAAACGCCGATGGCTTTGGCGTCTATTTTTGTCCCAGAACATTTTTCGACCACGGATCTTGGTACGCGAGAGGTTGACGCATCGGTACAGACCGAGATTGAAGATTTGCTCATTCAGTTTGATGCGGCGGGGGTGCCGCAGTCGGTGGGTGGTCATGCGGTGTTGGTCGGTGCGCCGGGGTCGGGTAAGTCCTCTTTGGTGCGGGTGCTGGCCGTCTCTTGTGCGCAAACGACACGGAATGCGTTGAATCAGCATTTTGGGCGGCGTTTGGTCATCCCGTTTATTTTGAGGGAGTTGGATTTGCAAGGGGTGATGAGTACCGATGATTTGTTAGCCGCATGGTGCAGCCAGGTTGGGCGGCAATCCGAGCAGCCAGATTTGGTGCAGTTGGACTATGTGCGTGATTATTTACAGCACGGGTGGGCGGTGGTTGCGTTTGATGGGGTGGATGAAGTCGGTCCGCGTTATCGTCGCCGATTGCGGCGTTTGGTGTATGCATTGGCGGCGCGTTATCCCAACGTGGCGATTTTTGTCACGGGTCGGCCGGTGGGGTTTGAGCGTTTGCCGTTTGACGCACCGAAACCACGCTTGTGGCGAGCCATCGCGCAGCGGGAAGGTTGGCCGGATAATGCGGTGTTGCCGCATACCTTTGCCAAACAGTATTTGGCACCTTTTAATGATGCCCAGATTGAAGCGTATATCCGCCGTTGGTACCAAGCCCGTTATCCCAAAAACCCGGTGAAGCAACGTGAGGAAAGAGCGCTGTTACTGTCCGCATTACAGCGCTTTAGTGGGCTGCAACAACTCAAGCGGCGGCCGATTTATTTGGCGTGTTTAACTTATGTTCATGATGTTAAACGCAAGTTACCCAACTCACATGTGTTGGCTTATCGGTTAATGATTGAGGCTTATGTCGATATTTTGGATGCCGCCAAACGGTTGGACACGAAAGAGACGGCGGTTGTTGTGCCTGAGTTTGACATCACAGACAAATGGCGGGTATTAGAATGGTTGGCGTATGGCCTGCATAGCAAACAGTTGGGGGAGGTATCTAAAGAACAAGACCAACCCTTTCATCTGTCTATTGCGCGGTTATCCTTAATTGATGCGTTGACGACTTGGATCAAGCAAGGCAAGCAATACCCCGCCAGTGAGCTTTCCTGTGACGCACTGAAGTTGAGTGTAAAGGATGTACCAGCCTTGGTTGGGTATTTTATTGCCCGTTCCGGTTTGTTGGTGGAGCCAGAAGAAGGCCGCATTCAGTTTTCCCACTTATCTTTTCAAGAAGTCTTGGCCGGTTTTTGGGTGTTCCGGGAAATGGGCAATCATGCGTTTGATTTAATGCCGTTTCTGACGGAATGTTTACTTGACCACCTTGCAGAGCCGAGTTGGCACCCGGTAGGCTTGGCATTTTTTGGGTTTCAAACCTTGCAGCAGGGTGGGAATTTTCAGCAGAAGTTATTGGATAATACTTGGTTGCAAGAGGCCGTCAATACGCATCCTGAAACAGATCACGCGCGGTTTCAGTTCATCGGCCGATTATTGGGTGAAGGCGAGCCCAGCTTTCCCCCGGATTTTCGGAAAAAGCTGTGGTTTCACTATTGGCAGTTGGCATTACAGGATGAAGATAATGTGGATTGGTTGCAGCCGGTGAGTGATGTTTGTGCGCTCTGGCCCGAATGGGAGAGCATGATTGGGGTTGAACTGTCACAACAGATTACGGGTGACACAGGGGCGTGGGCATTGACATTACTGTCCGCGTTGCCGGTCGCTTGGTTGCAGAAAATGTGGCAGAGCATGGGCGTTGCGGGGATGCGCGAGCGCTGGGGTACGCAGATGAAAGCGGAGAGTGCTTTGATGTATGCTTTGGATGTGCATGCGCAGGCGGAATCGGTTCGATTATTTCTACAGCCTTATATTAGGTTGGACACCGTTTATGCACTGGGGCAAAGTGGGAGACTTTTGTATCCCGTTTATCAACTGCGACAAGAGACTTGGGAAAGGGACGGTTTTTTGATCATGTTAGGCGCTGAAGTGGTGGTCTACTCACAACGGGAGGGCGCGAAATCTCTGGCTCTGGCTCTGGATCGGGCTCGGGTTCGGGCTCGGGCTCGGGCTCGGTCTCTGGCTCGGGATCTGGCTCGGGATCTGGCTCGGGCTCGGGCTCGGGATCTGGCTCGGGCTCGGGCTTGGGCTTGGGCTTGGGCTTGGGATCTGGATCTGGATCGGGCTTGGGCTTGGGATCTGGATCTGGCTCAGGCTCTGGCTCTGACTCTGGCCTCAAGGAAAATATTAAGCGTTGATCCGGTAGCCCGATGGCTTTTGCAGCAAACCACGGCACGTTGTTCTCACCACTACTTTGCCACACCCAGCGCAGCGTTAACGGCAATGACGGCGTTTGCCGAACAGCACCCGGCATTTAAAGCGTTATTCCGGCACAATTGGTTCCCTTATCAAGCCCTAAAACAGATCAACCAAGTGGATTATGTTGTGGAGCCGATTGAGGCTGGTAGTCATCGGTTGTATCGCTATTTACGTCATGAGTTGGAAAAAAATGGTGATGATATCAAAGTTTTACCGCCTTATCTTGCGTTGAAGCCTGGTGATGCTTATTTGAAGTGGCATGGAGATGCGGCGGCAAAGGATTATTTGGCTAAGCTGAAAGCGGCAGGGTGGGATGTGGCGAATGAGGTATGGCCACCGGAGGATGTGGATGCTTGGGTTTCAGGTTCGTTTGCAATTGGTGCTGGTTGAGGAATGGGGTAGTTTGCGCTTTTTTTGCTTGGGTTGTTTTTTGATTTTGTGTTTTTGATGGGGTAAATGTTTCAATTCATGTGTTCGTGGAGGTGTGACGGGGTGTTATTGCGAGATATATTTTGATGCGCTTGCTTCAATTTGTACGCTTGTGAGGGCGTGACGCTGGATAAGCGCTTAGCTGAGATTGCCAATCAAGTTTCCAGTCCACATGCCCGTGAAGGCGTGACTGGGGACTCAGATGGGCAAGTCAGTGTCGATGGAGTTTCAATCCACACGACCGTGAAGGCGTGACAATACACAAAGCACTGATATACATCGACAGCAGAGTTTCAATCCACACGCCCGTGAAGGCGTGACTAGCGTGCATTATAAAATCATCCCAACTGGGCCTAGTTTCAATCCACACGCCCGTGAAGGCGTGACCCCAATGTTTGTGCCGGTGTCCAGCGATCAGGCCGTTTCAATCCACACGCCCGTGAAGGCGTGACCTAAGCAGGAGTTGGAAATCCTGCGATGGAAAGAGTTTCAATCCACACGCCCGTGAAGGCGTGACACGATAAACCGCTCAAAAAGGAAAAACGGATGCCCGTTTCAATCCACACGCCCGTGAAGGCGTGACATGCTGCGCAAATACGCATCCCACCGGAGCGGATGTTTCAATCCACACGCCCGTGAAGGCGTGACCAACAGCAACGGTAAGCCGTATCGTGGATTTTTGGTTTCAATCCACACGCCCGTGAAGGCGTGACGCCAGGAAACCGACAGACTTGGATCAAAACAAGATAGTTTCAATCCACACGCCCGTGAAGGCGTGACAAAGGATGTTAAGTGCAAGCCTTATTTTAGCACCTGTTTCAATCCACACGCCCGTGAAGGCGTGACACGGCTTTACCTTCATATATATCTTTACTCGGAAGTTTCAATCCACACGCCCGTGAAGGCGTGACCCGACGCGTTACCGAAGTCCCATATCAAGCTGCCAGTTTCAATCCACACGCCCGTGAAGGCGTGACAATGGGATTTTGATCACGCGCTTAAAGCGTAATGGTTTCAATCCACACGCCCGTGAAGGCGTGACGACTCAACGTACATGGGTGGCGGGATACTCAGCGGTTTCAATCCACACGCCCGTGAAGGCGTGACGTCAACATACTATAGACAATAGATTACCTCTACAGTTTCAATCCACACGCCCGTGAAGGCGTGACCTTACACAATGCAATAGTTAAAGGTAAAAAAAGAGTTTCAATCCACACGCCCGTGAAGGCGTGACGTTTTGTTTTTGTCATTTGCGGCAGGCTGTAAATCAAGTTTCAATCCACACGCCCGTGAAGGCGTGACCGCGATGATTCCGCAGATTTACAAACCCTAAACGTGTTTCAATCCACACGCCCGTGAAGGCGTGACGTTTTTTGCCAGGCTGGCCAAGGGGTTTTTTTTCCGTTTCAATCCACACGCCCGTGAAGGCGTGACATGCAACAACCATTGGCAGTACGCCATTTCGGCTGTTTCAATCCACACGCCCGTGAAGGCGTGACCCGTCAAAAAACCAACGGTCAGCAAAATAATCGTGGTTTCAATCCACACGCCCGTGAAGGCGTGACATTTGCCATACGCAGGCACTGCTAATAAATACAAGGTTTCAATCCACACGCCCGTGAAGGCGTGACTAGTGCTCAATGCACGGCTGATTAAAGCAATATCAGTTTCAATCCACACGCCCGTGAAGGCGTGACACGTGCTTGCCATGAAATGGGAGGACATATCCTTGTTTCAATCCACACGCCCGTGAAGGCGTGACTTGTTCTGGCTGTTTTGGGTTCCACCATTCATGGTTTCAATCCACACGCCCGTGAAGGCGTGACCCTGTCATGAGCCCACGCCGGTGAATCTTTGGGCGTTTCAATCCACACGCCCGTGAAGGCGTGACGTCAACATACTATAGACAATAGATTACCTCTACAGTTTCAATCCACACGCCCGTGAAGGCGTGACCCACGCGTGTGTCTTATACCTAGTTGCGCGGCTTAGTTTCAATCCACACGCCCGTGAAGGCGTGACGAGTTTGTCCGGGGCGAATAAAACGCCAATCGATGGTTTCAATCCACACGCCCGTGAAGGCGTGACCATGCGTGGTCGCTAAATTTGGAAGAAGTATGAGTTTCAATCCACACGCCCGTGAAGGCGTGACGTATGACAAAAGTCATGCTGAAAAGATTGATTGTGGTTTCAATCCACACGCCCGTGAAGGCGTGACTTTTTACAACACGGATAAGCGATTTGTCGATGCTGAGTTTCAATCCACACGCCCGTGAAGGCGTGACCTGCTTCACAATGGCACAACTACCATATCGCTCTAGTTTCAATCCACACGCCCGTGAAGGCGTGACTACCCAGATGGATATATTGACCAATGTATTAAACAGTTTCAATCCACACGCCCGTGAAGGCGTGACCCAGGCTTGAAGAGACTCAACCCCTTGATAAGCCCGTTTCAATCCACACGCCCGTGAAGGCGTGACTACACAAAGGATGATAATGGAAAACCTGTTGTTAAGTTTCAATCCACACGCCCGTGAAGGCGTGACTATGGGGCTGGTAATCGGTCACGACTGTACGCAGGTTTCAATCCACACGCCCGTGAAGGCGTGACTATGGGGCTGGTAATCGGTCACGACTGTACGCAGGTTTCAATCCACACGCCCGTGAAGGCGTGACGTGACATGTTATAGCAGTAATAATAATAAAACTTCTCAGTTTCAATCCACACGCCCGTGAAGGCGTGACATGATGTTATTAAAGGTATTTTAGACATCGCCGATGTTTCAATCCACACGCCCGTGAAGGCGTGACCATAGATAAAGTATTTGCAGCAGGATACACTTATTTGTTTCAATCCACACGCCCGTGAAGGCGTGACCTCAGCATATCGGTTGCGATCATCCAATCGACCTGCGTTTCAATCCACACGCCCGTGAAGGCGTGACAAAAATCAGCAATAAATAGTAGTGGAATATCAATGTTTCAATCCACACGCCCGTGAAGGCGTGACGCAGCTGATAGGCATATTGCTAAATAGCTACTTTAGTTTCAATCCACACGCCCGTGAAGGCGTGACGTATGATCTTGCGCTGCGTCGCGTCAGGGCAGCTGTTTCAATCCACACGCCCGTGAAGGCGTGACTTGATCGGGGAGTAGATCGA
>Ga0256847_1001230_pt1 | contig 13580 bp, 17 predicted proteins | sample TeddybearmetaG_FD_189099 | JGI IMG/M metagenome (GOLD analysis project Ga0256847, IMG submission 189099) | Hydrothermal vent microbial communities from East Pacific Rise, Pacific Ocean - Teddybear | ecosystem: Environmental > Aquatic > Marine > Hydrothermal vents | place: Pacific Ocean: East... | reverse complement strand
CTAACTTTATTTCTGGAATGTATAAGTCGGTACCACCGCTTCAGGAAATGTTTAATATGGCAGGAATGGAACTTCCTGAATATTTAAAAGGAAAGAAACTTGTCGATGAAGATGCTTCACAAGAAGAAGAGTAATTTATTGTCTATTTATATAGAGATGTCTTTCCCATGAAAGTGGGAAAGACAATTTTTTTTGAAACCAACGAAATTAAATAACAAAATGCTTATCAAGGAAAAGCCTCATAAAGGATGGGATTACTCCCCATTCTTCTCTCGAAACTTCGGAACTGAATGACAGTATTTTACTAAAATAAATATTAAATTTGTTTTTTGGAAAACAAAAGTTTCCGAAGAAGAACAATAAGAACATTATTAATGAGTGAAATAAGACACGATTGGACGAGTGAAGAAATACTCGAAATCTATAATAAACCTTTAATGGAGTTGCTTTACCAAGCAGCAACAATACATAGAGAAAATCATGACCCTAATCTGGTACAGGTTTCGACCTTACTTTCAATTAAAACAGGCGGATGCCCTGAGGATTGTGGTTATTGTCCGCAAGCTGCTCGTTATCACACCGATATCGAAGGCAATGATTTAATGACGGTTCAGCAAGTAAAAGCACAAGCGTTACAAGCAAAAGCTGGCGGCTCATCACGGGTTTGTATGGGAGCTTCTTGGCGAAATGTTAAGGATGGTAAGGAGTTCGATCAAGTGTTGGAAATGGTTCGCACCATTAATAAACTCGATATGGAAGTGTGTTGCACGCTTGGGATGATTACTGAAAATCAAGCAAAACGACTTGCCGAAGCTGGACTATACGCCTATAATCATAACTTGGATACTTCAGAAGAGTACTATAAAGAAGTTATTTCTACACGTGGTTATGAAGATAGAATTAAGACCATCGAAAATGTACGTAAAACAAATATTACGGTTTGTTCGGGCGGAATTATTGGTATGGGTGAAGCCCTAAAAGATCGAGCAGGAATGTTGGTATCACTTTCAACTTTTAATCCGCATCCCGAATCGGTGCCAATTAATGCATTAGTTGCTGTTGAAGGAACACCGATGGAAGAGCAGCAAACGGTCGAAATTTGGGAAATGATTCGTATGGTGGCAACTACACGAATTATAATGCCAAAAACACAAGTTCGCTTAAGCGCGGGAAGAACCGAAATGAATCAAGAAGGACAGGCAATGTGTTTCTTTGCAGGCGCAAATTCGATTTTTGCAGGCAGTAAATTATTAACGACTCCCAACCCAGATATTAATGAAGATATGAAGCTTTTCGAAACACTTGGTTTGACAGCGTCTAAACCTTTTATTAATGTTATGAAAAAGCCAGTTACGGTAGAAGCTGAAGATTCGGAATTTGAATCTTTAGGCGAAAAACCACGTTGGACACGTCCTGATCATAAAATAGAAAGAAACGAAGAAGCAAAAGTAAAGGCTTTGATAAAGTAGCTTTTTATCAGTAATTCTTTTAATACTTTAATATAAAAAATAACGTTATTACTATGTTTTAATTATTGAAAAAATTATAAAAAATATTATATTTACAAATACCTTAATTTTAATTAAAATAATGGCTAAAATGAAAAATTCAGTATTAATTTTTATATTATTATTTGCTTTTAATTCTTGTAAAAACGATGATGATTCAAATAGTAATTGTGAAGATCCTATTGGTTTAATCACACAAATAATTGGCAGTAATTCAGTAACAATTGCTTGGTCTGGATCCGAAACTTCTTGGGAAATAGAATATGGTGTAGTTGGTTTTGAACTTGGTACAGGTACAGTTACACAAACATCACAGCGTCAATTATTAATTTCAGGATTAACCTCTAATACTCAATATGAGATACACTTACGTTCTAATTGTGGATCAGATGGATTTAGCGATTATATTGTTCTTGATTTTATTACATTAAGCGGAAATTTAAATTGTAATACTCCATCAAATTTATCATTAATTGGCGTTACTTCTAATTTTATTAATATTGCTTGGAGTGAAAATGGTGAAACCGCCTGGCAAATTGAATTTGGTTTATCTGGTTTTGAACTTGGAACAGGAACAGTTTTATCAACTTCTCAAAACTTTTTTGATATAACAGGACTTACTCCTTCAACAACATATGAAATATATGTAAGAGCAAATTGTGGGTCGGATGGTTTCAGTGGATACACAGATGCTCTTGTTGTGACAACCGATCCATAAAAATTGACTACTCACATATATTTAAAGCTGGATATAATTCAGTTTTTCTTTTTTATTGAATAAACACCCTAGTATTTTATTTTATATTTGTATTTATTATGTCATTTATTTAATATGCAACTACAAGAGGTCGATAGGGTAAAAACGATAACAAAAGAAGAATTCATTAAGAATTACTTTAAGCTTCAAAAACCTGTTATTGTAGAACACTTTATTGACGATTGGCCAGCATATACTAAATGGAGCTTAGATTATATGGCAGAGGTTGCTGGCGATGTAGAAGTGCCACTTTACGACGACAGACCCGTAGATTATAAAGATGCTTTTAACGAACCGCATGCAAAAATGAAGATGCGGGAATATGTAGACTTGCTGAAACGAGAACCTACAAAATATCGTATTTTTCTTTGGAATATTTTAAAGGAAATTCCACAGTTACAAAAAGATTTTTCCTTCCCAGACATTGGATTACGGCTTATGAAAAGTTTGCCAATGTTGTTTTTTGGAGGAGAAAACTCACATACATTTATGCACTTTGATATAGATTTAGCGAATATTTTTCACTTTCATTTTGAAGGTAAAAAGCAAGCTATATTATTCGATCAAAAACAAACAAAATATTTGTATAAAATACCACACTCACTTATCACTCGAGAAGATATAGATTTTGTAAATCCAGACTATATAAAATGGCCAGCACTTAAAAAAGCAAAAGGGTATGTTGCTAATTTAGAGCATGGTAATATGTTGTATATGCCCGAAGGCTATTGGCATTATATGCGTTATTTAACACCTGGTTTTTCAATAAGTTTAAGGGCTATTGCTCGTGACCCTAAAAATTTTTCGAAGGCAGTTTATAATATTGTTATTATGCGTCATTTCGATAATTTAATGCGACGTATAAAAGGGCAAGCTTGGATAGATAGTAAAAACGAAAAAGCGATTACGAACACGCATAAAGGTTTGGGGATTTAGTTATTCAACTTTTGAAAAGCTTGATATTTTTTTACAATCCTTTTTAGAGATATTTATTTTTTACCTAACATCTAAACCAATTTTTAATGTAATTTCTCTCCCGAAGTTTAGGGTTTCGGAATAACTAACTCTCTAACTTTATCGTACACTAAACTACTTTCCCAGCCACGATAGAGTAGATAATCGGCTAGTTTTTTTCTTTTTTTTTGAAGATTTTTTTCTGAAGCTACTTGTTTGAAACGTTTTTCGGCTAAAGTATGAAATGTAGCGAAATAGTCACTTTCTGAAATTTCTTTTAGTGCTAATTGAATATTGTATTTTGAAATTTTTCTAAATTTTAGTTCACGAACAATACGTTGTTTCCCCCATTTTTTATTCTTGAATTTTCCTCGGGCAAAAGCTTGCGCAAATCGAGATTCATCTAGAAAGTTATTTGTGCTTAAATGCAGTAAAATTTGATCGATAACTTCAGGAATCATTCGCATTTCATATAACTTTTTTTGCACTTCTTTATAGCAGCGTTCTTGGTATGCGCAATAGTGCTCCAATTTTTTGGTTGCTTCTGAAACAGTATAGGTTTTATTTGGAATCAATAAAAAAGATGTTTTTATAAATGTACGTTGTTTGAGTGATTTTGCAAAGCAATCCCGAATTTTTGGAAGTTTCGAAAACAACAATAAAAAAACCCTCCATAGCTTTAGCAACGGAGGGTAGTATTATTTTATCTTTTTATCATCTTTATCAAAAAAATGATATTCAAGATACGTGTAAGCATCTCTAGGTTGAATTTTCACCCATTTTTTGTGCTCCATGAACCATTTGGTTCGCACAGATGGAAAGCCTTTTGTTAAGAAGGCCGCTATAAAAGGATGTGTGTTTAAAGTTATCTTTTTATAGTCTTTTTTAATATAACGTTTTAGGTCTTCGGTAATTTTATCTACCAGAACAATTGGAGCTTCAATTTCGCCCATTCCCCCATTCGGATTTTCCTCTCGGGTTTTAATGTTCATTTCGGGCCTAACCCGTTGTCGTGTAATTTGAATAAGACCAAATTTACTTGGCGGCAAAATTTTATGTTTTGCTCTGTCGTCGCTCATTTCATCTCTCAAATGATTGTACAGTTGCTTGCGGTGTTGGGCATTCGATAAATCGATAAAATCGACTACGATAATACCTCCCATATCGCGTAAACGTAATTGTCTTGCAACTTCGCTAGCAGCAATTAAATTTACTTCTAAAGCTGTTTCTTCTTGAGACTTTGCTTTATTAGAACGGGTTCCACTGTTTACATCAATTACGTGAAGGGCTTCGGTATGTTCTATAACCAAATAAGCACCTTTACTACTTGAAACGGTTCTTCCAAAGGCTGTTTTAATTTGGCGTTCGATGCCAAACTTTTCATACATTGGAACTTTTGAATCGTACAACTTAACAATAGATTCTTTCTTAGGCGCAATTAATTGCACATAATCTTTAATTTGTAAATAAAGAGTTTCATCATCAATATATATTGACGAAAATGAATCGTTAAATATATCTCGAATAATAGAAAAACCTCTATTTAGTTCGCTTAACACCTTTGATGGGTGGTGTGCCCCTTGTAGCTTTTTACACATGGCGGTCCAACGGTCCACCAAATTTTGTAAATCTTTATCCAGTTCAGCTACTTTTTTTCCTTCAGCTACAGTTCTAATAATAACACCAAAACCTTTTGGTTTAATGCTAGTAACCAATCGTTTTAATCTCGCTTTTTCCTCCTTCGATTCTATTTTTTGAGAAATAGAAACGCGATCAGAAAAAGGAACTAAAACAATATACCTACCTGCTATAGACAATTCCGAACTAATTCGGGGTCCTTTAGTAGATATTGGTTCTTTTACTACTTGAACTAAGATCGATTGATTAGACTTAATGGCATCATTAATTTTACCATGCTTATCAATCTCTTTTTCAAAAGGAAAGTTTTTTAAAGAATACTCTTTAAGTTTACCTGTGCTTACACGTTTTACGAATTTCATCAAAGAAGAAACTTTTGGCCCTAAATCATGATAATGCAAAAAAGCATCTTTTTCATAACCTACATTTACAAATGCAGCATTTAGACCAGGAACAGTTTTGCGAATTTTGGCGATAAACACATCACCAACAGCAAATTTACTGTCTTCTTCTTCCTTGTGTAATTCAATTAGTTTTCCATCTTTTAAAAGGGCAAAATCAACTTCAGAGGAACTGGATCTAATAAATAATTCGTAGTTCACTCGTATTAATTTTATATCCATATCAAAAATGATACAGATGGATTAATAAATAATTTCACAGGATTTTTACCTGTAGAAATTGCACCTAGAAACGATTTCTAGTAATACAATTTCATTTTCAAAGAACGATTTTTGTCCCGATACATCGGGGTAAAAACTGAGAATAAGACTTACTTATTTCTTAGTTTTATGGCGATTAGCCCGACTTCTTTTCTTTCGTTTGTGAGTCGAGATTTTAGCTCTTTTTCTTTTTTTACCACTTGGCATAAAGTACTATTTTAAAGTTAATATTATTTTACCGCTACATTAGTCTTTACGCTTTCAACAAAAACTTTTGCTGGTTTAAACGCAGGAATATTATGTGCTGGTATTTTAATAGTTGTGTTTTTTGAAATATTACGACCCGTTTTTTCGGCTCTTGTTTTTATGATAAAACTTCCAAACCCTCTTAAGTAAACATTGTCGCCTCCCTCTAAAGAATTTTTCACTTCGCTCATGAATGTTTCAACAGTAGCTTGTACGTCTCCTTTTTCCATTCCTAATTTGTCTGAAATTTTTGCTACGATATCTGCTTTCGTCATTATTGTATATTTTATTTAATGAATAAATTTTTTATTTCAAGAGCGCAAATATAATGATTTTAAAACCAATTAATCAATCTTAATTGCTTAAAAAATAACTAGATAAAGTATATTTTTGCTTCATGACTATAAAACCCAAATATTTTTCTAAAAGCTTGATAAATTGGTATCTAGAAAATAAGCGTGATTTGCCATGGCGAAAAACTTCTGACCCTTACACTATTTGGCTGTCTGAAGTAATTTTACAACAAACTCGAATCGATCAAGGATTGCCGTATTTTCTTAAATTTATTGAAGCATTTCCTACCGTGCAACAATTAGCAAATGCTTCAGAATCTGAGGTCTTAAAGCTCTGGCAAGGACTTGGCTATTATTCGCGTGCGCGAAACCTTCATAGTACAGCAAAATATATTTCAACTAATAAAAAAGGTGTTTTTCCGAAGACATATAACGAACTAATACAATTAAAAGGAGTTGGCGATTATACAGCTAGTGCAATCGCTTCAATTTGTTTTAATTTACCAACAGCGGTTGTCGACGGAAATGTGTATCGTGTATTGTCTCGAATTTTTGATATAGATATTCCTATTAATTCTTCCGAAGGAAAAAAAACGTTTAAGGCTTTAGCTCAAGATCTTATCGATAGTAAAAAGCCGGGTACTTTTAATCAGGCGCTCATGGAATTTGGCGCAAGGCATTGTACGCCACAAAAACCAAATTGTTTTAGCTGTGTTTTTAATAATCATTGTACTGCTTTTCGCAACAGCAAAGTTTCAGAATTACCTGTAAAACTGAAGAAAAACAAGATTAAGAAGCGTTATTTTAATTTTGTCGTTTTTGTTTCCGAAGACAATAAAACAATATTGAAACAACGTGTTAATAAAGGGATTTGGCAACAATTATATGAATTTCCTTTAGTTGAAACACTTTCAGAAATAACACATTTAGACCTTATAAATAATGTAGATTTTATCGAATTATTTTCAGAAACAAAACTGAAACACATAAATAAGTACAACGAAAAACCTATAATTCATAAGCTGTCGCATCAACATTTATACACAACTTTTTGGATTGCTGAAACAGAAGCATTAAATGATAAAGGGATCTCTAAAAAGAAAATTAACAACTATCCTGTGCCTGTTTTAATTGAAAATTTTATTGAAGAATTTGGTTTTTAGAAGAGGCTATTTTTAAGTATATTTGGCTATAAATTTAAAACGATGAGCGGAACAATAAATAAAGTGATTTTAATAGGGCATACAGGCGACGTAGTTAAAATGCATTATTTTGAAGGAGGAGGGGCAATTGGAAGATTTCCACTTGCAACAAACGAAACCTATACAAACCGAACAACTGGAGAGCGGGTTTCGAATACCGAATGGCATAATATTGTTGTTAGAAATAAGGCTGCCGAAATTTGCGAAAAATACTTAAAAAAGGGCGATAAGGTATATATTGAAGGAAGATTAAAAACCAGAAAATGGCAAGACGATCAAGGAAGAGATCGCTATTCGACCGAAATACAATGTACCGATTTTACATTTTTAACTCCTAAAAGTGATGGTGGAGACATGCCTAGCAATTCTAGTGAACCGGTTCAACAAGCTGCAAAAAAGCAAGATGATATAAATAATTCAGTTGATACTGAGAACGACGACCTTCCATTTTAATATAAAACCCTATAAATTTGGAGCCAGAACCCCCGAGTATATTATTTTTTCTACTAACTTCTACACAATTAATTAGCATTGTTATATTAGTAGTATTGTTAATTTGTTCTGCTTTAATTTCTGGATCAGAAGTTGCTTTTTTCTCTTTAAATAAAACCGATTTAGAACCTCAGAAAGAAGGAAAGTCAAAAAAACTAAGTTTAGTTGTTTCTCTTTTAAAGAAACCAAAAAAATTATTGGCCACGATTTTAATATCCAATAATTTTATAAATATTGCGATTGTATTATTATTTGACTCGCTTAGCGGGTTTTTATTCGAAAATATAAATGCCAAATTTATTGGAATAAGCCTTCGATTTATTGTTGAGGTTGGAGTTGTAACTTTTTTAATATTATTTTTTGGAGAAATTTTGCCTAAAATTTACGCCAGTCGAAACAAGTTGTCTTTTTCACTTTTTATGGTGTATCCAATAAAAATATTGGATTATATACTTAGTCCTTTTAGCAAGCCAATGCAATCTATAACGGGCTTTATACAAGACAAATTTGGAAAACAAAAAACGAATTTTAGTGTCGATCATTTATCGCAGGCTTTAGAACTTACTTCGGAAGACGATACTACAAAAGAGGAGCAAAAAATACTGAAAGGAATTGTAACTTTTGGAAATACCGACACCAAGCAAGTTATGAAACCACGAATGGATATTTTTGCTTTAAACAACGAGATGTCTTCAGAAGAAGTTTTTGCTGAAGTTATAAAAAATGGCTATTCGCGTATTCCTGTTTATAAAGAAAGCATAGACACAATCACAGGAATTTTATATGTAAAAGACCTTATTCCATATATAGATAAAGTAAATTTCGATTGGCTTTCTTTACAACGTGAAGCTTATTTTGTACCCGAAAACAAAAAATTAGATGATTTACTAAATGAATTTAAAGAAATGAAAATGCATCTAGCCATTGTTGTAGATGAATATGGTGGGACGAGTGGACTCATTTCTTTAGAAGATATTATAGAAGAAATTGTTGGTGAAATTACAGATGAGTTTGATGATGATGATCTTATATTTTCGAAATTAGATGACAACACTTTTATATTTGAAGGTAAAACACCTTTAAAAGATTTTTACAAAGTCATTAAATTGGAAGACCCTGTACTATTTGAAGAAGAAAAAGGTGAGGCTGAAACGGTAGCTGGATTTTTATTAGAAATTTCGAAAGGCTTTCCAAAAAAAAGTGAAATAATAAAGTTCCATCACTTTACGTTTATAGTTGAAGCTTTTGAAAACAAACGAATAAAACAGATAAAGTTTTCAGTAGAAAAATAAAATAATAATGAAGCGAAGTGTTCTTGTACTTATAGTTTTTATGTTTTTTTTTAGTTCTTGTAAAGACTCTGTTTTGGTTAAGCCAAGTGCAATGCTTCGTTTAGAGTATCCTAATCCAGTTTATCAAGATGTTAATTTAGATAATTGTGCCTATAGTTTTCAGAAAAACAACTTGGCATATTTAATTAAAAAAAATAACTGTTGGGTAAATCTTGAATATCCAGCTTTAAATGCAACCATTTATTTATCGTATCGAGAAGTTAGAAACAACCTTGATTCTTTATTATATGATGCCCAAAAATTAACCTACGACCATACTGTGAAAGCTTCTACAATTTTAGAGCAACCCAGAGTTGATTCTATTAATAAGGTTTATGGTATGTTTTATATGATAAATGGCGATGCTGCTACGCAGTCACAATTTTATGTAACCGATAGTATTCGCCATTTTGTAACAGGTTCGTTATACTTTAATTCAAAGCCTAATTTTGATTCGCTTTACCCAGCAGTTTCCTACATGCGTAATGATATTAGAAGAATAATGGAGACTATTAAATGGGATGAGTGATATTATCTTGAATTTGATGTAGTTAAAACAGAATATACATTTTTTTAATTTTAGTGGATTCCCACTTTTACTTCGACTACGCTCAGTACAGGCTGTGGGAAAGACATTATTTGATAAAATAAATTCTCTTTAGAGCTCACATTAATTAGTGAGAGAACAATATAAAAAAAAACCTGAAAATTAATTTTCAGGGTTTTTTTTATAAATGTATTATTTGTTTAAGCTTTATGCTCGCAGTTTTCTTTCTTGCAACCTTCTTTTCCTTTACAGTCACCTTTTTTTCCGCCAGAACAATGTCCTTTTTTCATTTCTTTACCATCTTTTTTTGCGAAGTTAGTAGTAAAAGACTCTACAGTTTTCATGCCATTTACAGAATAAGTATCTCCTGCATCAGTAACAGTTTTTTCTAAAGAAGTTGCAGTTACAGTAGCTTCATCATATTCTACCATAGCAATCTTATTGTCAAAATCTACTTTAGCAGATTTTACACCTTCCATGCTAGCAAGTTTCTTTTCAATCGTTTTAGCACATCCAATTGCGCAGGTCATTCCTTCAATATTGAATTCGGCTTTAGCCATTTTAGCGTCTATAGCGATTTCGGATTTAACTTCAGTTGCATCAATTTCTACAATTTTAGTTTCTGGTTCAGCTTCATTTTTACAAGACCAAACAGCAACAGATAAAAAAGCTATTCCTGCAATAAGTTTTAATGTTTTCATATTGTTTAATTTGAGTATTAATTTTAGCAAAAGTAAGAATTGTTATCAATTTATTGTTTTAAAAGTATCATTTTTGTGATAATAATAACAAGTACATGTTTTCTGGTAATAAAAAATGGCTCTATATAGTACTATTATCTATAATATGGGGCAGCTCATTTATACTTATAAAAAAAGCTCTTACCGGATTCACACCATTGCAGTTAGGCTCTTTACGGATTATTATTTCGGGAATCTTTTTATTTATAATTGGCTTTAAAACACTTAAACAGCTTACGAGAAATTCTTTAAAATGGATTGTGATCTCGGGTTTTTTAGGAACTTTTTTTCCAGCATTTTTATTTGCTTTTGCTGAAACCGAAATTGATAGCGCTATCGCATCTATATTAAATTCGTTGGTTCCTTTAAATGCGATGCTTTTAGGGTTTATGATTTTTCGAATATCCTCGACACGGGGTCAAATAATAGGTGTTATTATTGGTTTTATTGGCACTGCTTTTTTAATATTAAATGGTGCGGCAATTAACCCCGATCAAAATTATTTATATGCGCTTTTTGTTGTTCTTGCTACACTTATGTATGCGGTTAATTCGAATATTGTGAAGCGATACTTACAAGATGTACCAGCTCTCGCTATAGCTGTTGGAAATTTTGCAGTTATTATTATTCCTGCTTTTGCGATATTAATTTATGATGATTTTTTTACTGCCGAAGTGTTTGAATCGCCCGATTTTAAACTCTCTCTCTTTTACATATTATTACTTTCTATATTTGGAACAGCCATTGCAAAAGTGTTTTATAATAAATTAATACAAATATCTACTCCTGTGTTTGCTTCATCTGTTACATACTTAATGCCTATTGTGGCGGTTTTATGGGGTGTTTTAGACGGAGAAGGATTTAGTTTTTGGCAAGGAGCTGCAACAGGTATTATTTTATTGGGGGTTTATTTATCGAATGCTAAAAAGCGAAGCGTTTAAGAGCATTATTTTTATTGCAAACTATTTGATGTTTCGTTATTTAAGGCTATATTTGCACCCGCCTTCGCGAAAAATATTCGCTTTGGCATATAAGGCCCCCTAAAATATAGAGGGTTATTTAATAACAAATAATTAAACGATACGCTATGTATGCAATTGTAGAGATAGCAGGGCAGCAATTTAAAGTTGCGAAAGATCAAAAAGTCTTTGTACACCGTTTAGCTACTGAAGAGGGTAAGAAAGTTTCTTTCGATAACGTTCTTCTTATTAGCGACGCTGGCAAAGTTACTATTGGCGCCCCAGCTATAGGCGGAGCTCAAGTAGGAGCAAAAGTCTTAAGGCACCTTAAAGGTGACAAGGTAATCGTCTTCAAAAAGAAAAGAAGAAAAGGATACCAAGTAAAAAATGGCCACAGACAGGCACTTTCAGAAATTGTAATTGAAAGTATAGCTGCAAGTGGTGCTAAACCAGCCGCTAAAGCTTCAGAGAGTAAAGCTAAACCAGCTGCTCCTAAAAAAGAAGCATCAACCACTGCTAAAGCTACGGTTGATAAGTCTAAAAAGGAAGCTAAAGTTGAAGTTCCTAAAGCAAAAAAGGTTGCTCCAAAAACTGCAACTAAAAAAGCACCAGCTAAGAAAGTTGCAAAAGCAGACGATCTTAAAAAAATTGAGGGTGTTGGACCAAAGGCTGCTGAAGCAATGGTAAATGCTGGACTTGATACTTTTGCTAAAGTAGCAAAAGCAGATCCTACAAAAATTAAAGATATTTTAGCTGCTGCTAGTTCAAGATTAGCTCATTTAGAGCCAGGAACTTGGCCACAACAAGCTGCATTAGCTGCAGATGGTAAGTGGGATGCGTTAAAAGAATTACAAGATAAATTAGACGGAGGGAAGTAAGAATTCTCATCCAATGTATAACAATAAAATCGTAAGAAAATGGCTCATAAAAAAGGAGTTGGTAGTTCTAAAAATGGTAGAGAATCAGAATCGAAACGCTTAGGTGTTAAGATTTTTGGTGGACAAGCTGCTATTGCAGGTAATATCATCGTACGACAAAGAGGTACAGCACACAATCCAGGGGAGAATGTGTATGCCGGAAAAGATCATACCTTACATGCTAAGGTTGATGGTGTTGTAAAGTTTACAAAAAAGAAGAACAATAAATCATACGTTTCTATAGTACCTTTCGAGGCTTAGAAATTAGATTTTACAGTATAGTAAAACCCTTCAGCTGTTTTTCAGTTGAAGGGTTTTTTTGTTTTAAATAAACTATAATTGTAACTTGTTTTCTTCAAAATTAATAAATATGAAAAAGTTGATTGGTCGATTTATAATAGTAATTCTATTTTTGTTTAGTTGGACGAGTGGAAATTCTCAAGAAATTCAGCAATACGATTTTTTAGAAATTATTGTAATTCAGAAGGCAAATAATAGCGGAAAAATAAAAAGAATTAAAGTCCAAGAACAAAAATCGTTAGAAGGTAAGACAATAACAATTAAAGAAATTGAAGCTATTAAAGGGACCTCCGATTTATTAAACTATATGAATGCTGCCAATTGGGAATTTTTAGACCGAAAAGCAGTTACCGAAGAGCATGACCCTGTTTGGATGAGTTATATTTTTCGAAAAAAGAAAACAACTTTATAAATTAGTATTTTGGCGACTCACGGTTATTCTAAAACTCCTTTAGCAAGAAAACTTGGTATTAAACAAGGATACGAAATAGTATTGGTAAATGAACCTTCACACTATGACGCCTTGTTTTCAGATTTTCCAAAAGAAGTAACAAAGGTTGAAAACCCAAAAAAAGAAAGCATCGACTTTATTCATTTGTTTTGTACAACTAAAAAAGAGCTAGAAACGCTTCCGACGAAATTCAAACCACTTCTTAAAAAAACTGGAATGCTTTGGGTGAGTTGGCCAAAAGGGTCATCAAAAATTAAAACTGAAATTAATCGCGAAGCAATTCGAGAATACATATTATCGATTGGTTTAGTCGATATAAAAGTAGCGGCTATCGATGCCGACTGGAGCGGATTAAAATTTGTGTATCGTTTGGTGGATCGGTAGTAATTGCCAAAAAAAGATTAAAGGCTAAGTTCAATTCGATACATTTCTCATTTCATTCGAAACACTCAATGAACTAACAAAAAAACCCTCACATTGTTGTAAGGGTTCTAATTTATCTAAAAGGGCAAAAGCCCGTTCTAATATTCTAAAAGTGTTGCGTACTAATATCTATAATACTCAGGTTTGTATGGCCCTTCTA
>Ga0256847_1001229_pt1 | contig 13590 bp, 2 predicted proteins | sample TeddybearmetaG_FD_189099 | JGI IMG/M metagenome (GOLD analysis project Ga0256847, IMG submission 189099) | Hydrothermal vent microbial communities from East Pacific Rise, Pacific Ocean - Teddybear | ecosystem: Environmental > Aquatic > Marine > Hydrothermal vents | place: Pacific Ocean: East... | reverse complement strand
CATCAGTGTTTCCCTATTTGACATCACCCCGAAACCATTCTTCTGGCGAGGATGCTCATCAAGCTTGTCAGAGGCTTTTCTGAAAAAATAGCATTTTGAACAGCTCGAATTGTAAATGAGCTTATACGGGTTATCCTTGCGTAGAAAAATAATGGGTTAATAAATCTCCCCTCGCTTTTTGCAATTTTTTCTCTTTTCTTAAGTGTCTCCGTATATTGTTTGTCGGACGGATGAATTAGCTTTGGATTCTGTGTTTTTGATTTTTCTTCAAAAACACGCATCAAATTATACGTCATTGCAGTCATACGCATTTGAGTTTTTAATGCGTTAAAATCTGAAGACCAAGCCTTTTTCTCTTTCAAATCACTCTTACTATTGTTGAATGCCTTCTCAATAGTCCAACGTTTGAAGTATAATATAGCGATAATACCCGGATTGATTGATTTTGGTAAAGTAGACACAAAGTGATAAAGCTTATGTGTTTCTGGGTCACGATAGTCTACTACACTAAATTTTATGCCTTTATTTTCATAAATGCTGTAAGCCTCAACCCCTATATTAATCTCGCTATTTTTGTCAAATTCAATTGACTCAACAAATTCTGCGGCTGAATTTTCTTTTAAAACGCTTATCATGAAATTATTTTGGCTTACCTGCTTGTCCCACCAGGCATAATCTGTGACGGCCTTGTCATATACGTAAAGATTTTTTTCTAATTTACCCTTTTTGTTGTTTTCCTCAATATAGTTGCGTAAAACGGGTATCTCATGGTTTCGTTTAGTGCCATTGGTAATGCAGCAAAGTGGCCGGAGTAGCCCGTTTCTAAGGTTCATCGCATAAATAAAACCTGCCGCATAGACTTTGCCATTATCACCCTTTTTTGTATGGCAGGCGTGATCAATGAAATGGCCATCTGCTGCTTCTACTGTCCACTCATCAAGCTCAGGAAAATTTTTAAGGTAATCAATCTGTGCTGATGCCATATCCTCAGAGTGAAGTTTGTAGCTTTGCTTTTCAAGTGCTTCAAGCATGCTTGTGCGCCTTCGTGACTTGAGTGCTTTAAAGTAGGTTGAGTGGAAAAGAGACTCGCCATGCACTTCTTCTGCTGTTTGTAGAAAATGCCGACCGCTATCAACACGACTGATGCAGCGGAGCAACCCAAGGCGCGTGAAGTCAATATCATTCATTCCGGGACATAAGCGCTTCCATAAAGGGTAACGCTGTGCGGATAATGCTCTTTCCATGATTTCAGTGCAGTGCTGAAGCATGTAATCGGATAACGTCATATTTTCATTCATAATAAACCCCAGTTTAACAAAAAGAGATTTTTAGAAAATTTTTTACCTGATTGCAAGTCTTTTTTCTCGAAATAGTGATATTTTTTCACTCTCGAAAAGGAGCTATATAAAGCTGCTATTTTTATTTGTAGCGTGATTTTCAAATGGGAGGAGATCTGTTTGTGGCTCGTCAGGTGCGTAGTTTTCAGGGCAGTTTTTCAGTCACACCGAGTTTTTATTGAAACACCGATGATATGGAACAAGATTACTTGAAAAAAATTCCTCAGAGAAAATTAGAGCTGTTAGATGGATCGAGCGCTCATCAAGAAATAATTTTATTAATGCAAAAATATTTCTTGCAAAAAGTTATAGATATGGCATTTACCATAAAAAGTCACGCTGTAATGCAAAATATTTTTATCGTGATGCTGCTAATCTTGGGTCAGTTGACGCCATGTTTAAACTGTCAGAACTTAATATGAATGGTATAGGTGATGAGAAAAATCTAAGAAAAGCTTTCTACTGGGCAAGTCGAGCTGAAATGCAATCAGAGATAAATTCCACCTATCATTCCATGGCTGTTAAGTTAAAAATAAATTTGTGTTTATATAACTCTCGTATTGACCAATTTTGTGCGGAAATATCGAAATAACCCTAAGCAACAAAAAATTCCTAATGCTTAGGCCGAAGTATTAGTTAACTGTCAAAACCAAACCTCATTCAACCAATGCTCCTTTAGCTGAAGCCACGGTAACTTCATCTATAGGTTGTTGTGGTTAGTTCGTAACATCGCAATATTAGTATATTCACGGATATGTCTTTGCTTAAACCATCAAAACAAAGAGAATATTTAGCTTTTAAACTGGCCAAGTCTTTATGTAGCGCGCAGCGATTATAAATGCTAATGAGAATGGGAATTATTTGTAAATTAGGTTGATCAATTTTTGTCTCACTGCCATCATAACCTAAAAAGCGTTGGTCAATTTATCATCACACAACCATTCACAGCACAGCATAACTTGATCTACACATTTCATAATGTAATCACACTCAATACTCAATCATGCGACTAACCGACAACCCTCAGCAAATGAAAAAATAGATAAGCGACAATGAAAATAACGAGCTATATTAAAATTTAATACCCGAAATTGAATGCTTAACGTCAAACGATGCATACCGAATAAAGAAAGGCGCTCCACACACGCAAACCCACTTAGGAACAGCTGAGCAATGACGTTTCCAACCACTGAATATAGGCCCGTGATAACACCGATCAATTTATGCATTGTTGCGATCATTCTACTCTTCAGCGCCAAAAATATTTTTGCAAATACCTGTACAGAATTTGAATCTTGCCAACAAAAACTTGCATCCTGCAAACAGGAAAGAATAGACGGACTAACGAAGTACAACGCAGCACGCCTCGAACCTCTTCATCGCATTTTTATAATATTGGAAGATGTGAGAGGATATTGCTTTAGACAAACATGGCCAGATGGCACCCCAGTGTATAACTATACAGTACGGCTCAGATGGCGCATCTAGTATTAGATCTAACTTTTAGCTAAGGGTTTACCAATGAAATTTTTTGAGCCAAATGAGAGCCAGACCAAAAAAATGGTTTTTTTTGGTACGCCCTTAGTCACATATATACTGGCATTATTTTCTGGGCTGTGGTGGTTAGATGATGACTTGCTTAGAGGGGTAATATTTTTATGCGGACTCTATGTTTATTCTTATCAAACAGGATATAAAACTTATTTTAGTTCGGCCCGATATTATTTTTACTTTACATACGCTATTCCGATAATAATTGGTACAGTGTTATTCACGTTTGGTTTTTTATAAACCGCAATCGTAACTATTTAGCATCTTTAACAGAAATAAGGCAAAAATGAAGAGGTCTATTATATTTTACCACATACAAACCACTTCAAGGCAATATACAAAGCGCTACGCCCCCCTCTGTCAGGATAGTTGTCCGATGCCGCCAGGCAAATGGATCAACCTAATCATCCTCCTCCATCAGGTCATTCAACATCGCATCCATGTCTTCATCGCTCATTTCTTCTAATGCGGCCAGTTCTGCATCCACATCCAGATCATCCAATACCATTTCAATTTCATCTCGTTCGACTTGCTCGATTTCAGCCAGCATTTGCGGCTCTAGGGTGGTTAACTGCTGTGCCATGTGTTCAATGGTTGGGTATTCAAAAATATCCCGTAACGGAATTTCTAGACTAAATTCACTGAGGATTTTGGCCGCCAGTTGTGTGGCCAAGAGTGAGTGCCCGCCTAATTCAAAGAAATTGTCTTGCGTGCCGACTTTTTGCACTTGGAGTAAGTCCGCCCAGATTTCGCATAAGGTTTTCTCCATGTCATTTTTAGGCGCGACATAGACCGCTTTGCTGACTGCAACCGGTGTGGGTAAGCGGTGTCGGTCCACTTTACCACTGGGGCTTAGTGGCATTTTGTCCACTCGCATCCACACACTGGGGATCATATAGTCCGGTAACTGCCCTTTCAATATGGCCGGGTATTGGATTTCATCAAAGTCGGCTGCTGGCATCGCCACATACGCCACCAAACGTTGTTCGGATACGATCACCACGGCATCGTTGACGCCGTGTATGGCTTGCACTTGGGCTTCTATTTCACCCATTTCAATGCGGTAACCACGCAGCTTGACTTGATGGTCCGTGCGCCCGATGTATTCTAATAGGCCATTGTCTAACCATCTGACCCAATCGCCGGTTTGGTAGAGGCGTTTGTTTTCGCCCCCCAGCGCCACTTGAATAAAGCGTGCTTGGGTCAGTTCGGTGCGTTCATGGTAACCGATGGCTAACCCTAAGCCTGCAATATACAGCTCTCCTACCACGCCGACCGGGACTAAGTTATGCGCTTGGTCTAGCACTAGCACGTCTGCATTGTCGATGGGTTGGCCGATTGGCACACTGTGCCTTGGGTTATCTGCATGTGTCATGTAAAACGTGGAGTCAATGCTGGCTTCGGTTGGCCCATAGAAGTTGATGATTTGAATATCCAGCTTCCCGGTGGCTTCATCCACCAGGTCTTGGGTTAATGCTTCCCCACCACAGAAGACCCGTTGTAAGTCTTTGCAGGCGTTAAAACCTGGGGTTAAGAGTAACATTTTGAGTAATGAGGGCACGACTTGCAACAGAGTGATCGATTCTGATTGTAATATCTGGACTAAATAATCAACGTCTTTATGGCCTTCTGGTTTGGCCAGGACTAAGGTTGGGCCAAACAGCAAAGGCGCCCAAAATTCCCAGATGGATGCATCAAAACTAAACGGCGTTTTTTGTAGAATCGAGTCTACCGCACTGAGGTCAAACCGATCCCGCATCCATAACATGTGGTTGACAATCGCTCGGTGTGGAATCAATACGCCTTTTGGTTGCCCCGTTGAACCCGAGGTATAAATCATGTAAGCCGGGTCTTGTGCCTGTATATTGATCTCAATCACTGGATTGTCTGAGTCTGACCATTCGATTTGGTCAAGCTTTATTTGATGCCCTTGATAAGCCTCAGGCAAACCAATGTCGCTTGTTAACAAGACAATATTCACGCCACTGTCCGCGAGCATGTATTGGATGCGTTCTGGTGGGTAGGCCGGGTCAATCGGCACATACGCACAGCCGACTTTAATCACCGCCAATAATGCCGTGACCAAATCGATTTGCCGCTGCATACACACTGCAATCAAACCGGGCTTGGCATCGGTTCGTGTTAATAGTTGTTGCGCCAATTGATTCGCACGCTGATCCAGGCTTGCATAGGTGATTTCTTCCTCGGCATAACGCACCACCGTTTGCGTCGCGTGTGCACTCGCATATTCGGTATACAGCGACAATAACGTCGCATCCGCTGCCCGCGCCACCCGTGGCCCCCGGCCTTGTTCCAGCAAGTGTGCTTGTTCGGCTTGATCTAATAACGCAATGGACTGAATATCTTGCGCGGGATGATCCAATAAGCCTTGTACCAATTGCTCAAAATGCATCAGCATGCGTTCAATGCTGTCGGCTTTAAATAAGTCAGTGTTGTATTCCGCAATGCCATGCAGTGCCCCATCGATTTCAGTAAAGGTAAAGCTGATGTCAAATTTAGCAATGGTCGATTCAATCTCTAAGGGTTCTATGCTCAAATCTTTCAGGCTGATTTTTTCCTGATGAATCGGAATATTTTGCAACGTAAATAACGTTTGGAACAGCGGTGTTCGGCTCGTGTCTCTGGGCAGTTTTAAGTGCTCTATGATCTTCTCTAGCGGCACAGACTGATAACTAAAGGCGGATAAAATGGTCTTTTTAACGCGCTCAACCACCGTCACGAAATCAACCGCACCGGACAAATCAGACCGCAAAGGCAAGGTGTTGACAAAATACCCGATTAAATCTTCCAGCTCTTGGTGCGTTCTCCCGGCTATCGGCGTGCCCACACAGATATCGGTTTGGCTGCTATAGCGCCGTAAAAAGACTTTATACGCGGCCAGCAAGGTCATAAATAAGGTTACCCCTTGCGCCCTGGAAAAGGTATTTAATTGCTCGGTTAATGCCGTCGACCAGACAAAGGTTTTGACCGCCCCATGGTAGGTTTGCACTGGTGGGCGTTTAAAGTCTTCCGGCAGTGCCAGCACGCTCACGCCTTGCATTTGTTCCACCCAAAAATCGATCTGCGCTTGCAGGGCTTCCCCTTGCAGCCAATGACGTTGCCAGTTGGCATAATCTGGGTATTGTAGGCGCAACTCGGGTAACGTCGGTTCCACCTCCTCCGCATAGGCTTGGTAAAAATGCGTGAATTCTTTCAGGAAGATACCCAATGACCAACCGTCAGACACAATATGATGCAGGGTTAAAACCATGACGGTTTCATTTGGCGCTTTGCGCAATAGCTTCAGCCTGATGGGCAAACCATGGCGCAAGTCAAACACCAAGGTGACTTCTTGAAACACCGCTTGTTTGATTTTCTCGTCTAATTCCGCGCCCACAAAACGGCTTAAATCAATGATAGGGATGTCTTGTAAGTCCGGCACGTGGACTGATTGTGAGGACACACCGGCTTCTGTGCTGAAGACTGTGCGCAAGGATTCATGCCGAATGAGCATGGCATTATAGGCCCGCGTGAGTAAGTCGACATCTAATTGGCCTTTTAAAGTGAAGAAACTCGGCACATGGTAAGCCACCATACCTGGGCTGAATTGCTCCAAAAACCACAGACGATCTTGGGCAAAGGTTAACGGCACCGAGTGACCACGCGGCAGGATCTCAATGGGGGGAATAATGCCCCCATCGGAGCACGTGCGTAGCTGGTGGATGCTTTGTGCTAAAGCACTCAAGGTGGGTTGTTCAAACACCAATTTCAACGGAATGTCGATTTCAAAACGGTCCCGAATGCGGGACATTAATTGCGCGGCCAATAAGGAGTGCCCGCCCAGTTCAAAGAAGTTGTCGTGTAAGCCAATTTTTTCAATGCCCAGCACATCCCGCCAGCAATCCGCCAGTAAAATATCATCGGGTGAGGTTGGGGCCACATACTCTGCGGCATCCGACCAACCGACTTGATCCGGGTCTGGTAAGGCTTTGCGGTCCACTTTACCATTCGGGGTTAACGGCACTCGCTCGATCATCACAAATACCGAGGGCACCATATAATCCGGTAAAAAGGTTTTCAGGGTTTGTTTGAGCGGGCCTAACGCTAAGTCCGCCTCATGCGGCACCACATACCCGACCAGGCGTTCAATGCCCCGTGGATCTTGATGAATCGCCACCACCGCTTCCTGGATGCTGGCTTGTTGGTTCATCGCGGCTTCAATTTCGCCCAATTCAATGCGGAAACCGCGTAACTTCACTTGGTTGTCACTGCGGCCAATATAGTCAATGCGACCATCACCCAAAAACCGGGCAATGTCTCCGGTGCGGTAAATTCGTTCCCCCACATCGGTTGAGAATGGGTGCTGGATAAAGCTTTTTTCGGTCAATTCAGGCAGGCCTAAATACCCACGACCCACGCCTTTACCGCCGATATACAAGTCCCCCACCACACCAATCGGCACCGGTTTGAGTTGTGCATCCAGAATATAAATTTGTGTGTTCAGCAAAGGTTTGCCAATATCCGGCAGGTTTTTCGCCCGCCCTTCTGCTGCGGGCAAGACCAAGGAAGCCGTTGCTGCCACGGTGCATTCGGTTGGGCCATAAAAATTGTGCAGTTGGAAGGGCAAGCCCACGGGGGGGTACGTGTGCAAGCGGTCTCCACCGGTTAATAAATGGCGTAAGCGGGTTTGTTCTGGCCAGCTTAAGCCTAACATTTTCTCGGCCAATGGCGTCGGCATAAAACTAATGCTGGCGTTTTGATGCACGATCCAGTCTCGTAAATGCTCAGGAGAGACCCGGTCAACTTCATGCACTAAATGGATACTGGCACCAATGGCCAAATAGGGCCATATTTCACTCACCGCCGCATCAAAGGCAACCCCGGCAATCTGCGTCGAACGGTCGTTTGAGGTGACTTCTAACTTCACATGGAACCAATGAACCAAATGCCGCAAGGCCTGCTGCTCGACTTGCACCCCTTTCGGTTGGCCACTGGAACCCGAAGTGTAAATCACATACGCCAGGTCTTCTGGCGAGGCTTCCACGGGGGGGTTATTCGTCGGTAAGGCTTTAATTTCATTCCAATCTTCATGCACATCAAAAATGGTGCAGCCGGTGCCTTCAACCATGCCAAACAAATCCGCTTCCGTCAGCACAATCTGCGTGGCGGAATCCGATAACATGTATTGCACCCGATCTTTCGGATAAATTGGGTCAATCGGCAGATACCCGCCCCCGGCTTTGAGAATGGCCAACTGCGCCAACACCATGGCCATTGAGCGATGCACCAGCACGGCGACGACTTGGTTCGCCTCCACCCCTTGTGCCAATAAATAGTGCGCCAATTGATTGGCTTTTTCATTTAACTGCTGATAGGTCATGCGCTCCTGCCCTTGGACTAAGGCGGTGGCGTCTGGCATGCTGGCCGCACAACGCTCAAATAAACGCTGTATGGTATATCGATCTGGAATCGGGCTGGCCGTTTGGTTCCAGCCATTCAAGACCAATTCACGCTCTTCTGGGCTGGATAATACCAGCTCGGAAACACTTTGTGCCGGGTTCTCCACCACCGCGTCTAACAGCCGCGTGTAATACCCCGTGATGCGTTCAATTGTACTGTCTAGCCATAAATCCGTATTGTATTCAAACACCAGCTCAATCAAGCCTTCATCGGTTTCCCACACGACCAAAGCCAGATCAAACTTGGCCGTGATGTTGGCGTAATCAATCGGTGTGATCTCTAGGTCTGGCCACTCGGCTTTGGCCTGTGGTGTATTTTGAAAGCTAAATAATGTTTGATAAATCGGTGAGTTGGATAAATCCCGGTCCCCTTCTAAGACTTCAACGATTTTTTCAAACGGCACTTCTTGGCGTGCAAAACCGGATAAAATAACGTCTTTGGCCTGCATTAATACATCGGTGATGCTGGGGTCACCCGATAAGTCCAAACGAATCGCAATGCTGTTGATGAAAGACCCCAATAAGGGCTCAATCGCTTGATGCGTCCGCCCAGATGTTGGCGTACCCACGGTAATGTCGGTTTTGCCGGAGTAACGGCATAAGAATATTTGGTAGACCGACATCAATAGGATGTACAAGGTAATGTGCTGATCTTGCGCAAACGATTTGACTTTGCTAACCAAATGGGGCGGTAAAGTCACACGCTGAGTGGCCCCAACAAAGGTTTGCACGGCCGGGCGCGGGAAGTCCGTGGGCAGAGCCAGGACTTCATTACCGCCCAAACGCGCTAACCAGTCTTGCAATTGCGTTTGGTAGACCTCCCCTTGTGCTTGCGCTTGTTGCCACACGGCAAAATCGGCGTATTGAATCGCCAGTGATTGCCAATTCGGTTGGCGTTGTTCGCCCAAGGCTTGATACGCTTCTAATAACTCTTCCACCAGAATATGGCTTGACCAACCATCAGCAATGATGTGGTGCACGGTTAAAATCAACACGCGTTGATCCGGTGCTTGGGTTAAAATCGTCACCCGCAGCAAGGGGCCTTTGTCCAAGGTAAAAGGCCGCCCCAAATCATGCTGGATGTGTTTTAACACCACCGCATCACGCGCCTCGGTTTGTATGGATTGCAAATCAATCAGCGTCGGGCTGATGCTTAAAGCCTCTAAAATGGACTGCTTCGGTTGACCTTGTTCGGTGATGAAAATCGTTCTTAAGGCTTCATGCCGCGTCACCAGCAAAGCGATGGCTTGTGTAAAGCGGGTCACTTCAAACGCGCCTTTAATCGACACTGCCGAGGTGATGTTATATTGCGTGGATTCTGGAATTAACGCTTGTAGAAACCACATTCGCTCTTGCGAAAAGGACAAGGGTAAAGCTGTGCGTGGCCCCGTTAACACCGGAATGGTGACCGTGGTACTGTGTTCTTGTGCTGCAATCAGTTCTGCCAAGGCCCCAATCTGGGGGTGCTCAAACACCGCCCGCAACGGCAGCTCGACCTCAAATTGTTCGCGCACCCAGGAGACTAACTGCGTGGCCAGTAAAGAGTGCCCACCCAGGTGGAAAAAATCATCCTCAATGCCGACTTGAGGCACGCTTAACAACTGCGCCCAGAACTGACACAAGGCTTCTTCCATCGCATTGCGGGGGGCCACGTAGATGCTTGTGACTTGCTCTGGCTGTGGTAAGGCTTTGCTGTCGATTTTACCATTCGGGGTCAGTGGGAAAGCCGCCAACGGCACGTATGCTGCGGGCATCATGTAATCGGGTAATTGCGTGCTTAATGCGGCTTTAATCTCACTTTCAATAAAGTCCCCAACCACATACGCAATCAATTGCTCTTTGATCACCCGCACGCAGGCCTCTAGCCCTTCACTCGCGCGCTTGATGGCGCTTTCAATCTCACCGGTTTCAATGCGTAAGCCACGCAGTTTGACTTGGTGATCCACCCGGCCCACAAACACCAAACGCCCATCACGCCGATACCGCACCAAGTCCCCGGTGCGATAAATCGTTTCGGTGGGGTCTAAGGGGTTGGGCACAAAATGCGTGCGCGTCATGTCTGGGTCAAACACATAACCGGCACTGACGCCCTGGCCGCCGATATACAGCTCACCCGAGACGCCCACCGGCACCAATTGTTGGTCCGGGTTGAACACCCACAAACGCACGTTGTCATTTGGCCGCCCAATGGGAATGGCCCCGTGCTGGTCTTCTACACCGAGCTGATGGTACGCGGCGATGTCAGTACATTCTGTTGGCCCATAACTGTTCACCAAGACCGCTTGGCTGTGTTTCAAAAAACCGGCAATGGCGTCTTGTTGAATCGGTTCACCACCCAAACACACCGTTTTTAACGAGGCCAAGCCTTTATGCTCCGGCATGTTCTCACATAGCGGATAAAATGAACTCGGTGCACAGTTGAGTAAGGTGATATTGTGCTGCGCGATGCTGCGTAAAATATCTTCGGGGTCATAGTGTTCGAATTGTGGGAAAGCCACACAACCGCCTTGCCATAGTGGCGCAAACACATTTTTTTGGGTTAAATCAAACCCCAATGCACTGATGATTAAAGTCCTGTCTTGCTCACCTAACGAAAATGTCCGGGTATACCAATGCAATAAATTAATCACTCCTTGGTGGCGCACACCCACGCCTTTGGGTTGCCCGGTCGAACCCGAGGTATAAATCATGTAGGCCAAGTGTTCCGGTGCCACCTGGACGGACACTGGCGTTTCCGGGTAACGGGCCGCGGCCAGGGTTTCGCTCACATCCACACGGATGCCATCATATTCGGGCATCACCGCCAGATGTGGCTGGCTCATCAAAATCGTCGCGCCACAATCGGCCACAATATAGGCCAGGCGCGCAGCCGGATAATTCGGGTCTAACGGCACATAACAACCGCCCGCTTTCAAAATCGCCAATACGGCCAAGACAAATTCTGGCCCACGCGACACACACACCGCAACCGCTTGATTCGCCACCACGCCTAATTGCTGTAACCGATGCGCCAATTGATTCGCCTGCGTATCCAAGCGTTGGTAAGACCATGTGACCTCCGCTTGTGCCAGAGCCAGTGCATTCGGTTGCGCTTGCGCACGCGCTTCTATGGCTTCATGCAGGGCTTGATAGCACGGTTCGTGCTGTGTTTGTGTTTGGTTCCAGAGCACCGTCATCTGGTGTTTTTCTTGTGCGGAGACCCAATCGATCTCGCCCAGCGTTTCCACCCCGGCGACCAATTGCTGCATCACCGCTTTCAAACGTGGCAACAGCTCGGCGTCATCAAAATCTTGGGGGTGGTAATGCAGCGATAAGGATAAATCCTCGGCCGTTTGCCGGGCAATGAATTGGATTTGACCCAACGGCACCAATGGAATAATTTGTTGCAGTTTTTGCGCTTGGCCCAAGAACACCATGCTCTGTGGAAAGTTATAATAGTTGTATAAAAAGCTTAAGCGCCCTTGTGGAATCAAACGCTGCTGTTGAAATACAGAGATATGCTGTGCATCCCCCAGCCCACGTTGGTACGATTTAACCCAATCAAAAAACACTGCCGCACGGGTTTCGGGTGACATCAATTTTTCGGGGAAAATAATCGGTAACTGCTGATAGAAACAGCCAATCGCTTTCAGGTTCTGTTTGCGCCGACCGCCGACCACTTCGTAAAGCGCAAAATCATCCCCACTGCGACAGTACTGGCGCAAGAGCAAGCCATATAAGCCTTTTAAAACCAACGCCGGGGTGGATTTATAACCCCGACATAGGTGCTTAAAGTCATGCCACAACGTCGATTCAATCACGGCGGTGCAGTGCATGCGCTGTGTTGCTTGCGGCAGGCTCGAAGGTAAATCTGGCTGTGGAAAATCCAACGGCTCAAACGCACGCACCTGTGCTTGCCAGTGCAAGGCGTCTTCTGCGCGGTCAAATTGGCCCCGGCTTTGGGCCACATATGCCGCAAACGGCACGGCTTCTGGGGTGGTCTGTTGGTCCGCCAATAACGCTTCATAGACCCGGCAAACGGATTGTAAGTGCAACGTGCCCCCGGCCCCATCCATGAGTAAATGATGCCCAGCCACGACACTGATGAAGTGATCATCCGCCAGTTGAACCAATTGATGTAACACCAATTCATCGTGTTCTACCGCATAAGGCCGATACACAAAAGCCAAGATGGCTTGATCAATTTCAGCCCGGCTCATGTCGCTGTCGCGATAATCCAGCAGTGATAATGCCACGGTTTTTTGCTTGCTGATGCATTGATACGCCACATCTAAATACGGTTTATCCGAGGTGACAATGCGCGCCCGCAAGACATCTTGCGAGTCACTCACGATTTGCAAGGCTTGATGCCATTTATCGCTGTCGATACCGGTGCGAATATCCAGCGCATAACCCAAGCTGTTATCCAGCGTTTCAGGGTGTAAACGGCTGTGCATGTACAAATCGCGCTGCATCGCGGTTAACGGCAAGATGGCGGCATACGCTTCCGCCTGCAAACCGAGTAACCCCATTAAGTCCCGCTTAGACACCAAGGCATAGTTTTCAATGCTGTCTTCCGGTGCGGCAATCATGTGGCTCAGCAGTTGTTCAAAATGCGCCAACAAGGTTTGCATGGTGTCGCGATTGAATAAATCCGTATTGTATTCCAACGCGCCCATTAAGGTATGGCTTTCTGCGGCTTCATACAGGATCATAATCATATCGTACTTGGCCGTTCCAACCTCGATATCATGGGAGGCTATGTCTAGATCGGGTAATGCAATACGCGTGGTGGGGATATTTTGTAACGCAAAACCGACTTGTGCCAACGGTGGGTAACTTAAGCTACGCACCGGTTGCACCGCTTCAACCAGGGTTTCAAAGGGCAGATTTTGGTTCGCAAACGCGCCTAAAACCGTCTCTTTCACCGCTTCAATCAAGCCGATGCCGGTTAAATTGCTGTGGAACTGGGTGCGCAACACCACCGCATTCACAAAAAAGCCGATCATGTTTTCAATTTGCGCCTGGTCACGCCCGGCAATGGGGGAACCCACCACCACATCACGCTGACCGCTGTAACGCGATAAGAGCAATTGAAAAGCCGCCAATAAGACGTTAAATAACGTCACCTGGTGGGCCAAACTAAAGGCCGACACCTGTTCGGATAAGTCCGCGGGCAACGAAAATGTAATCACATCCCCGGCGAAGGTTTGCAGGGCCGGTCTGGGCCGGTCGGTGGGCAGCCTTAACAACGGCAGAACATC
>Ga0256847_1001227_pt1 | contig 13592 bp, 12 predicted proteins | sample TeddybearmetaG_FD_189099 | JGI IMG/M metagenome (GOLD analysis project Ga0256847, IMG submission 189099) | Hydrothermal vent microbial communities from East Pacific Rise, Pacific Ocean - Teddybear | ecosystem: Environmental > Aquatic > Marine > Hydrothermal vents | place: Pacific Ocean: East... | reverse complement strand
AGTTGGTAACAAAAACCAGTTTAACGAAGTCGACTTATTCGTTTTGAACGGATTCTTGAAATATTTTAAGTAAAAACCTTCGGGTTTTTACTTAAAACACTCGAACTGCCAATTTATATCTTATTTTTGTCGGCGCAATGGCAGAGCAAAAGAGCATAAAGATAAAAAACCGAAAGGCCCGATTTGAATACGAAATTCTGGACAAATATACTGCCGGAATCGTATTGCGTGGAACAGAAATTAAGGCAATTCGTGAAGGACAAGCCTCTATTGCTGAGTCATTTTGTGAATTTTCCAATGGAGAGCTGTTTGTTATTAATATGACCATTCAAGAATACTCGCATGCCACTTATTTCAATCATGCTCCCAAAAGCGAACGCAAACTTTTACTCAATCGAAATGAGTTAAAAAAACTTGAAAAAGAGGTTCAAAATACTGGGCTTACTATCATTCCTCTAGTCCTTTTTACTACCGGCAAAGGGCTGGCTAAGTTGGATATAGCCTTAGCTCGTGGAAAAAAACACTTCGATAAACGAGAGACAATGAAAGATCGAGATTCCAAGCGAGATCTTAGTAGAATTAAGAAGAATTTTAACAACTAGGTCTTTTACTAATAAATTCCCAACTAACATTTCTTTAAGGTTTGGGCAATAAAGAATAGCTAATTTCGGTTTCACTAACGTACACTAACCCACCTATGAAACAACTATTACTCTGCTTCACCATTTTTATTACCGCCCAGCTTTCAGCACAAATTGTAGGAACCGTCACAAATGAAAAAGGAGAACCCCTACCCTATGTCAATATTTATTTAGAAAACACCTATACCGGAACCACCAGCAACGAGGAAGGAAGTTTTACATTGGACCTTTCAACTGTTGGAGATTACACGGTTATTTTTCAGTTTTTAGGCTATACTACGGTAAAAAAAGCCGTTACAATCAATAGCTTTCCACATACGATCAATGTACGTTTAGTTGAAACCTCCGTGAGTTTGGATGAGGTAGTAGTCTCTACCTTGGAAGATCCTGCCTATCGAATTATCCGTGAAACCATCAAACAGCGAAAGGAAAATCTAGAGCGAATTTCAGGCTTTACCGCCAACTTCTACTCGCGTGGTATTTGGCGTGTTAAAGATGTTCCTGAAAAAATAATGGGCCAGGAAGTAGGTGACTTTGAAGGTGCCTTGGATTCTACCCGTACGGGAATCATTTATTTGTCCGAATCGATTAGTGAAATTGCTTATCAAAGACCAGACGATTTTAAGGAGCGCGTCATTGCAAGTAAGGTAAGTGGAAACGACAATGGTTTTAGCTTTAATAGCGCGATGGATGCGAATTTCTCCTTTTACGAAAACACGATTGACCTCAATGCGGCCATCGTTTCTCCTATCGCCGCTTCAGCGCTTAGTTATTATAAATATAAATTGGATGGGATTTTTTACGAAGGAAGTAAACTCATTAATAAGATTATTGTTAGCCCACGTAGGCCCAAGGATCGGGTTTGGGAAGGAGTCATTTATATTGTGGAAGATGACTGGCAATTATATGGCGCAGAGTTGACTACGAATGGAGAGGCCATTCAAGTTCCGTTCATAAAGGAGCTTGTATTCAAACAGAATTTCACTTTTGATGCTGAAGAAAATGCTTGGATTAAAATATCCCAGACCATCGATTTCAGTTTTGGGTTCTTAGGTTTTAATGGAGATGGTAAGTTTATTGCGAACTATAGCGATTATAATTTTCAACCTCAATTTCAGAGAAAAGACTTTAGTAACGAAGTTTTATTTTTTGAACCCTTAGCGAATAAAAAGGATAGTTTGTTTTGGGAGAAAATAAGGCCGGTCCCGCTCACCGTAGAAGAAGTGAACGACTATACACGCAAAGACAGCCTTCAGGAATTAAGGAAATCAAAAGTATATTTAGATTCCATCGACGCTAAGGAGAACAAATTCGGGCTCTTAGACCCCTTATTTGGCTATTCTTATAGGAACAGCCACGATAAATGGAGCATCGATTATAGAGGGCCACTACCGGGGGTTAACTTTAATACGGTCCAAGGTTGGAATGGAAGTGCTGGATTAGGTTTTTTTAAATGGTATGACGATAACCGAACCAAGTGGATTGCTGCTAATCTAAATGCAACCTATGGTATTGCTGAAGATCGTCTGCGTTTTACAGGAAGTATTACCAAAAACTTTAACCGAATCAATCGCCGAAACATCTCACTTTCTGGAGGAAGTACAGTGGCGCAGTTCAATGCAGCCGAACCTATTTCACCATTTATTAATAGTATTTCCACTTTATTTTTTGAACGCAATTATCTGAAAAACTACGAACTCAATTATGTTAGGTTAAACTATAGTCAGGAGTTATTTAATGGTCTCTCCATGCGTGCAAATGTTGGCTATGAAAACAGGCAGTCTTTATTCAACCATGCAGATCAGGTTATACTACCTAATGACGATGTGGACTATACGTCTAACAACCCATTAGACCCAACCAACTTCAATAATGCTGCTATTGAGGAACATGATATTGTTAAAACACAACTTCAAGCAAATGTCACCTTCGGTCAAAAGTACTTCACCTATCCTGATGGTAAATACAATATTGGAAACGACAAATTCCCAAGACTTTCCTTTACAATGGAAAATGGTGCGGGTGCTTCGGATAGCAAATACAACTATACGCAGTTGCGAATGCGATTACGGCAAAATATCAATTTGGGTAATCTGGGTGATTTCACCTATAACCTCAAGGGAGGTACCTTCTTTGACGCTGAGGACATTTCATTTGTAGATTACCAGCATTTTAATGGAAACCAGACACGTGTGGGTACTTCTTTTCGATATACCAATGTGTTCAATTTACTCCCCTACTATGAGCTAAGCACTAATAAAAGCTACTTTGAAGGACATGTGGAACATAACTTTAAGGGCTATTTGTTGGGTAAAATCCCTGGTATCAATCAACTTAATTTTAACCTTGTTGTAGGTGCTCATTTCCTGAGTACAGAAGATCGAAAACCCTATAGCGAAGTTTCCGTTGGCCTAGACAATTTGGGCTGGGGAAAGTTTCGCTTTTTACGAGTTGATTATGTCACTTCCTTTTATGAAGGAAGTAGTAATGGCGCCTTTGTATTTGGCCTAAAGTTTTTGAATTTATTCGATTAATAAACAGTGTAGCCTCTCTTTTAACCAAGGAGCGGTTGATGCTCTAAGTTTTGATTTCAATTCATTAATTCTTTGTGCCAAGGCTAAAACTACGTTAAACTCGTTTCAGGTTATAAGTACTTCCGTTATCTTGTTTTAGTATTGAAATCATCTAACCATAAACATCCTAATCATGAAGCCAACAATTAAAATTTTCTCCTTAGCAATCATTTTATTGGCCTTTTTAGGCACCGATGTGATCCAAGCTCAAAACCGAATTGAAACCCTCAAAGACTATTCTCCTCAAATAGGAACAACGCTTTCTATGATGGAAGATTTAAAGAGACGGGTAACCAGCAGCGTGATTAGTCTTAATCAGGAGGAAACCGATTTCCTTTTGGACGAAGAAGCGAACAGAATTGGAGCCATGATTATGCACCTGGCCGCTACCGAAAAGTACTACCAGCTCTACACTTTTGAGAATCGTAGTTTCAATAAAGAAGAAAAAATAAAGTGGGCCACTGCACTTTCGCTAGGACAAGCTGGGCGTGATGCTTTAAAGGAGAAGCCTATTGATTTCTATTTGGATATCTGGAATGAAGTACGGGAAGAAACCAAACGGTTGCTCAAAACTAAAGACGACGCATGGTTCGCCGCCACGGTAAAAGGAAGTAGTATGAATAACCACTGGGCTTGGTATCATGTGATGGAGCATCAGGCCAATCATATGGGACAGATTCGGTTAATCACTAAGAGAATTAAATAGACAGTTTTCAGGGCATTAATCCCTTCCTAATTCAAAAAAAGTTTTAACTTTCCAGTATTATGTCCGACTTTAAGATCAACTTCTTAGACCATGTGGCCATTCGTGTTAAGGATCTTTCCCTTTCTGCTGAATGGTATGAAAAAGTGCTAGGACTCAAAAAATACGAAGTAGATGTTTGGGGACCCTTCCCTATTTTCATGCTTTCTGGAAAAACTGGAGTTGCCTTGTTTCCAGCAAATATAAACGATTCCCTTATTGAAAAGGATTCAAAAAATGTCAAAATCGACCATTTTGCTTTCAATGTTACCCAAGAGAATTTCGAGAAGGCCAGATCGAAATACGATGCGCTAGAAATTAAATACACATTACAAGATCATACCTATTTTCATTCCTTGTACACCAAAGATCCAGATGGACATACTGTGGAGCTGACTACCCTAGTAGTTGATGAGCATGATTTCTATGGAAATTTATAAAAGAAATCTTTCACCCAAAACAATGGGACAAAGGACCACTTGTATTTTTTGACTAACTTTAAACATTACAAAGAGTTATACTGCAATAACCTATTGATGTCCTCATGAAACCAAACCATGGAACGACCAACTAAGGATAGTATAACTTCTTTCAAATATAATTGGACTAATTCCAATACACATTTTAACACTTGAAATATGAAAATTTGGCTTTTATTGTTTTCGGTTTGCCTTATAGTGGGGTGTCAGGAAAAAGAAACTAATACCAATGCCCTTCCGGAAGAAGAGAATTGGGCGTTTCCATATTTCGAAAAAGTGGACAGTATCAATCCCATTTTAAAGCCGTCTCCCGAATTGGAATTTAAAGACCCAATCACCGGTGACACGGTTCGTTGGGAAGAAAGAAACGTACTGAATCCTACCGCTATCGTAAAAGATGACAAAGTATATCTGTTTTATCGTGCACAGGATAGCATGGGAACGTCAAGAATTGGAATGGCCATAAGTAATGATGGGCTTCATTTCGAGAAAAGCACAGCACCCGTTTTCTATCCAGACAATGACGCGATGAAAACAAAGGAATGGAATTACAAAAAAGATTCGGCAGAACAAACCAACTCGGAGGAGTGTTATTTTTGTTATTTCGACGGAGTAGAAGATCCAAGAATTGTAGAAAGTGAGTCGGGCACCTATTTTATGACCTATACTTCCTATGACGGGAAAACAGCAAGACTAAGCATTGCCTCATCGACAGATTTGATTAACTGGACCAAACATGGCTTAGTTATGAAGGGCGAAAAATACGCAGATACTTGGTCCAAAGCTGGTGCCATTGTTAGTGTATTAGATGGGAACAAAGTGATTGCAAAAAAAATTGATGGTAACTATTGGATGTACTTTGGTGATACTTCACTTTTTTTAGCCTTTTCGACCGACCTAATTAATTGGGAGGTGGCCGAAAACGAAGAGTCGGGTAAACGAATTTCGGTATTACATCCCCGTATGGGATATTTCGATAGTAGGCTGGTGGAACCTGGTCCCTATGCTTTATGGAAAGAAGAAGGTATTTTATTAATTTACAATGCCAGTAATGCGGCTAATTTTAACGACCCTTCCCTTCCGAAATTCACCTACGCAGCTGGACAAGCATTGTTTGACAAAGAAGCCCCTTACAAATTGATAGATAGAATGGAGGAAAACTTTATTCATCCAGACAAAGATTATGAGAAAATTGGAGAAGTAAATGAAGTTTGCTTCGTAGAAGGTCTAGTCTTTTTCAACAATCAGTGGTTTTTATACTATGGCACCGCCGATTCAAAAATTGCCGTGGCAGTTTATGATCCAAATCGGATGTAACGATTAATTTTTATCCTCCAATAAAGGCACAAAGCGGAACTCACCGTACTCTTTCTTCTCAAAATCCGTTGTACTTTTACGGGTAAATACGGTCATTATTTGTGTTTCGGTTCCGACAGGGATTACCAACTTCGCTCCTACTTTCAATTGTGCCAATAATGGGTTAGGCACAAAAGGAGCACCTGCTGTAACTACAATTCCGTCAAATGGCGCGAATTCTGGCAGGCCTATATAACCATCACCAAAAACCATTTTCTTAGGCCGATACCCTATTTTTGGAAGAAATAGACTGGTTTTTTTAAATAACTCATTTTGGCGTTCCACCGTATACACGGCAATTCCCATTTCTATTAAAACAGCGCTTTGATAACCGCTTCCAGTTCCTATTTCCAATACTTTATCACCTGATTTTACCTCCAACAATTCAGTTTGTCGCGCGACGGTATAGGGCTGTGAAATAGTTTGATTAGCACCAATGGGGAAGGCTTTGTCCACATAGGCATGATCAATGAAACCGCTATCCATAAACCAATGCCTTGGTATGGTATTAATCGCCTCCAAAACAGCTGCTTGCACAATTCCCTTTTTGGTAAGAATCTCCACCAATTTCCTGCGCATTCCTTTATGGGTAAATGTGTCCTTCATAGGTATTTCTTGCTTCTATGGCTATAAGTTGATCGTATTTTGGTGTTTCAACCAATCTTCTTTGGTGATGCTATAAAAGTAATGCGGGTCTCCGTCAAAATCAAATTCATTACTATATTTCATACCCATTTTTTTTTAGAATCCTATTGGAGGCGGCATTATCTATCTCGGCCATTCCGTAAATAGGGTCGTACTTCAAATGATCGAACGCATATTGGATACAAGCAATGGAAGTTTCCGTTGCATATCCTTTGCCCCATACGCTTTCTAAAAATCGATACCCCAAATCAAAAACTTCATGTATCCCATTTATGTATCCAGGGTTGATCTTGAAGCCAGTCCAGCCAACAAACTTTCCGGATTCTTTCTCTATGACCGACCAGCGACCAATACCTGCACTTTCGTATTGACCTCTTATGAAATGTACAGCGGCCAAGGCCTCGTCAATTGTTTTGATGGGCTGATTCCCTAAGTAGAGATGCACCTTAGGGTTAGAGTCTAATTCAAACAATCCTTCGGCATCCTTAGGTAGGATTTCTCGAATGATTAGACGCTTCGTCTCAATGGTAGGTTGTTTCATGTGTCTTTCTTTATTGTTTTTTAATGGTCACATGCTGTTCGCCATTAATCATTTCCTTAGGTGATAAAAATTTTCACATGCTCGTTTCATGTGTCTTTCTTCGGAAACAAAGTAAAGAATAATAATGGACGTTTCAGAAAAAAGAAGTGGAATTTTAAGCTCTATATATCTATCGATTTGCTCGATTTGCCCCTCTCAAAGTATAGGTTCTACTAGACATTGACTTTAGTGTAAGAATATCAACTAAAACGAGGATAGCACCTCGATAATTTCACCCAAAAAAAGTATCTTTGTGCAAAACGAACGCCCATGTTAAAAGCAGGAGTCTTAGGTGCCGGTCACCTTGGAAAAATTCACCTTAAACTACTCAACCAATCCGAGAAATATGAGCTCGTTGGTTTTTTTGATGCAGATACAAAAGCTGCAGCACTTATTGCAGATGAATTTGGATACAAGGCATTTCCTTCGATGGAAGCATTGATTGAAGCCAGTGATGTGGTTGATGTAGTCACTCCAACCATACATCACTTCAATTGTGCCGAAAAGGTAGTGACCGCTGGGAAACATCTTTTTATTGAAAAACCAATTACGCAAACCGTAGCAGAGGCGGAGAAACTATTGGCACTGGCAGCGAAACATAATGTCAAAGGCCAGGTGGGACATGTCGAGCGCTTCAATCCAGCATTTATGGCAGTTCGCGATAAGATTGAAAATCCGATGTTTATCGAAGCGCATCGTTTGGCTGAATTCAATCCACGTGGAACGGATGTACCTGTGGTCCTGGATCTTATGATTCACGATATCGATGCTATTTTAAGTGTGGTCAATTCTGAAGTGAAAAATGTAAATGCTAGTGGCGTTTCTGTTATTTCCGAAACACCAGATATTGCGAATGCTCGTATCGAATTCGAGAATGGATGTGTGGCCAATTTAACCGCTAGTAGAATCTCGATGAAGAAAATGCGGAAGGCACGTTTCTTTCAAAGGGACGCCTATATCTCGGTCGACTTTTTAGAGAAGCAATGTGAGGTCGTTAAAATGAAAGACGCCCCAGAAACTCCAGATGATTTCGCCATGATCCTTACCAATGCGGAAGGTGTAAAAAAGCAAATCTATTTTGACAATCCTGAGATTGACAATAATAACGCAATTCTAGACGAACTCGAGACCTTCGCAGATGCTGTTAATAATGGCACCTCCCCTATTGTAAGTTTGCAACAGGGAACTAATGCATTAAAAGTAGCGATGCAAATCATTGAAAATTTTAAAATGCTATAATGGTGCTAGCCCTATTTGGTCCAACTTCCTTGAGCAATGATAAATAATATTTCTATGCCTAGCATGGAGTACAATTCGACAATAAAAATTAATTATATATGAAAAACGTAGCTGTTATTGGAGCCGGTACCATGGGGAATGGAATTGCCCATACTTTTGCACAATTTGACTATAAAGTTCAACTCATTGATGTTTCGCAGGATTCATTGGATAGCGGATTGGCAACCATCACCAAAAACTTGGATCGCATGGTGGCTAAAGAACGAATTTCGGAAGCAGATAAAAATAGAACGCTGGCTAATATTACCACCTATACAAATTTACAAGAAGGGGTTGAGTATGCTAGCTTAGTTATTGAAGCCGCTACTGAAAATGTAGCTCTAAAGTTAAAAATATTCAAGGATTTAGATCAGTTTTGTCCAGATGATACCATTTTAGCTAGTAACACCTCATCCATTTCAATCACCCAGATTGCGGCCGTAACCTCTCGCCCCGAAATGGTTATTGGAATGCACTTTATGAATCCAGTTCCCGTTATGAAACTGGTTGAAATTATTAAAGGTTATAATACGAGTGCAGCTACCTATGCAACGGTAGAAGAAATCTCCAAAAAGCTAAATAAGGTTCCTGTCGAAGTAAACGACTACCCAGGCTTTGTGGCCAACCGAATATTAATGCCTATGATCAATGAAGCTGTAGAAACACTGTACAATGGTGTTGCAGGCGTTAGCGAAATTGATACGGTGATGAAATTGGGAATGGCCCATCCGATGGGACCGCTTCAATTGGCAGATTTTATTGGATTGGATGTATGTTTATCCATTCTGAATGTAATGTACGACGGATTTAAAAATCCGAAGTACGCACCTTGCCCCTTGTTAGTAAATATGGTCGCCGCTGGAAAGTTAGGGATCAAAAGTGGAGAAGGGTTTTACGATTATTCTGAAAGTCGCAAAGCAGAGAAAGTGGCTCAGATGTTTCAATAGAAACAAATGACCCCCGAAAGAATTGTATCAATATACTCGTGATAGAGTACTTAAAAAACCCTTCTAATGCCAACAATATTACCATTTCGTGCAGTTCGACCTACTCGTGACAAGGTAACTTTGGTGGCCTCGCGAAGTTATAATAGCTATTCCATCGATGAGCGAGAGGCTCGCCTTAGGGACAATCCATTTTCTTTCTTACATATTATTAATCCTGGCTTTAAATATCATAAAGAAATTTCTGGAGCACGTCGTTATTCATTGGTTCGCAATAGATATCAAGAGTTCAAAGAGGACGGTGTTTTTATGCAAGATGAGGAACCTAGCTTTTATGTCTATAAAATAGTAAATCGAGATGGTCAAATTTTTAATGGAATTGTAGCCGCTGCTAGTACTGAAGATTATAAAAACGATATCATAAAAAAGCACGAAGATACCATTGAGTATAAAGAAACCCTCTTCATGGAATATCTAAAAACCGTGGGCTTCAATGCGGAAGCAGTACTCCTCACCTACCCTGATGATGACCGACTTAAACGTCTCTTGGAGCATGTTATGGAAAAGCGAGCGGAGTATGAATTTACGACCACCTATCGTGACACACATTACTTATGGAATGTGAGTGATCCCGTCGTTATTTCAGAAATAAAGACAATTTTTTCTAAAATGGATGCGCTTTATATCGCAGACGGACACCATCGTTCGTCCTCTTCCTATTTATTGGCTGAAGAAAAAAAAGCAGCCAATGAAGGCCAGCCAAATGCAGAAGTGTCTCAATTTTTTATGAGCTATTTAATTCCTGAAAGTGAACTAAAAATATACGAATTCAATCGTCTTATAAAAGATTTGAACGGTCTAAGTAAAGAAGAGTTTTTAATAAAACTGGATGCCGTTTATCGCATTGAAGATAGAGGGTTGGAATATTATAAGCCTTCTAAAAAGCATCATTTTAGCATGTATTTAGACGGTGAGTTCTATTCCCTTTATCTTCGGAAGAATTTATACAATTTCGAAAACGCGCTAGAGGCGTTGGATACCTACATTCTATTTAGCACCATTTTGAAGCCCATATTGGGTATAAAAAACGTGCGGAATGACCAGCGAATTGCTTATTCTCACGGTAAGAAGGATCTAGCTTATGTAAAGTCATTGGTCGATAAGGGTTCCTTCGAAGTTGGATTCGGCTTGGTGCCCATAACGGTGGAAGAAATGAAGCAAATTGCCGATGAAGGCTTAACGATGCCGCCCAAAAGCACCTATATAGAACCCAAACTCCGAAGCGGAGTAACCATATACGAATTTTAGCATATTGAATATAGCAACAAACATACAAACAGTCATAGCATCCATTCCGAGGGAAGTTGCTCTAGTGGCGGTTTCCAAAACTAAGTCTGTCACGGAGCTTATGGAGGCTTATAACGCCGGCCAAAGGGTCTTTGGCGAGAATAAAGTTCAGGAGATGGCCACCAAATGGGAGGAGATGCCCAAGGATATTCAATGGCATATGATTGGTCATGTACAGCGCAATAAGGTAAAATACATGGCGCCCTTCGTTAGCTTGATTCATGCCGTAGATTCTATTAGGTTACTGAATGAAATTAATAAGCAAGCCCTTAAACACAATCGAGTTATCGACTGTTTATTGCAAATAAAAATTGCTGACGAGGAAAGTAAATTTGGCATGAATGAAGCCGAAACGATTGCTTTGTTGTCTTCTGAAGAAATAAAAGTGCTGGAGAATGTTAAAATTACAGGACTTATGGGCATGGCGACTTTTACCGACAATGTCGATCAACTTAAGGAAGAGTTCAGTTATCTTAAAAACATCCATGAGAAATTGAGTGTGCAATACCCTGACTTACAAATTCTAAGCATGGGAATGAGCGGTGATTATACATTGGCCATTGAACATGGCAGCACCATGGTACGAGTTGGAAGTGCCATTTTTGGGGCGAGGAATTACTAGTTGCCCCGTTGACAGTTGTTACTAATTTTGTAACTTCATGGTTCCTAAATTTATGTATAAGACGACCGTTAAATAATCTTAGAATAATTCGCTAGTTAAATTATTCAGTAACGCTTAAACAACGAACGATAAATAGTAGATGTACGCAATTTTAGATATTGAAACCACAGGAGGAAAGTACAACGAAGAAGGAATCACGGAAATTGCTATTTACCGTTTCGATGGACAAGAAATTGTCGATCAGTTTTCAAGTTTAGTGAATCCCGAGCGAGAGATTCAACCCTTTGTAGTAAACCTAACCGGAATTACCTCCGCCATGCTTAAGGGTGCTCCTAAATTCTTCGAAGTAGCCAAACGTATTATTGAAATCACAGATGGATGTATTTTGGTGGCCCACAATGCCCAATTTGACAACCGTATTCTTACCACAGAATTCGACCGTCTTGGTTATTCGTTTGAAATCGAGTCGCTCTGTACCGTAGAATTGGCTCAAAAGTTAATTCCAGACATGCCTTCCTATAGCTTAGGGAAATTGGTTCGCTCCCTAGGGATTCCAATTAGCGATCGACATCGAGCACAAGGAGATGCTAAGGCAACCCTCGAACTCTTCAAACTACTACTTTCTAAGGATACTGCTAAAGAAATTGTAACAGAAAGTATTCGCAAGGATCCTAAAAAACAGATGGAACCCAAGCTTTTGGATCTCATTAGTGGAGCTCCTACGAGTACGGGAGTGTATTATATGCACAACACCTCTGGCAAGATTATCTACATTGGAAAAAGTAAGAATATTCAAAAACGACTGACGCAGCATTTTACCGGGGACAACAGAAAATCGAAGAAAATACAATTGCAAGTGGCCTCTGTAACTTATGAAACCACCGGAAGCGAATTGATAGCTCTACTAAAAGAAAGTGAAGAGATTAAGCGCGTAAAACCCATTTATAACCGAGCCCTTCGAAAATCAATTTATAACTATCAACTAGTTTCCTTCAAGGACGAACAAGGCTATATTAATTTGAAAATTGAAAAGGCGGATGGTCGAAAGAAAGCTATCACCACCTTTACTAATTACCAACAAGCGAAAACTATTTTATTCAAAATAACAGAAACCCATCAACTTTGTCAGAAACTAACGGGTTTGTACATAGGTAAAACCAGTTGTTTTCAATACGAAGTAAAAGAATGCAATGGAGCCTGTATTTCAAAGGAGTCGCAGGAGGAATATAACGAAAGGGTTTCCTCCTTTTTGCTTGATAACAGCTATGAGAATAAACATATGCTTATTATTGACAGAGGGAGAGTAGTTGATGAACGTTCTGTGATATTAATAGAGAATGGTCAATACATGGGTTTTGGCTTTTACCAGCTAAATTTTCAAATAAATAACCCCGAGGTATTAAGATCCATTATTACTCCTATGGAAAATAATCGTGATGCCCAACACATAATACAGGGCTATTTGCGCAAAAACAAAGTTTTAAAGACAATAAAGTTGCCCAAAGGAGAGAGCCAAGTAAGTAAACTTAATTAACTATATATTTGTAAAAACAATCTATTGAAGACGGCTGAGACAAAAAACTGGCGTACCAAACTTCACGAAATCATTTATGAAGCGGACACTCCATTGGGTAAAGCCTTTGATGTAGTATTACTTTTCCTTATAGTTTTGAGCATCATTTTAGTGATGCTTGAAAGTGTGAATTCTATTGATGAGAAATACCATGAGGCCCTGTATATTGGAGAATGGATCATCACCATATTTTTCAGTCTTGAATATATTGCTAGGATTATTACAGTTAAAAGACCTGGGAAATATATATTCAGTTTTTATGGAATCATAGATCTATTATCCACCGTTCCACTTTACCTCTCTTTTATTCCAGGGTTTAGCTATTTGCTTACCGTACGAGCCCTTCGATTACTCAGAGTATTCCGTATTCTGAAAGTGACTCGATACATTGGTGCTTCCAACAAGTTGAAAAGAGCATTACTACATAGCAGACCGAAAATTTTTATCTTTCTCTTTGCCGTAGTAGTCATATCCATTATTGCAGGAACCATCATGTATATTGTGGAAGGAGAGGAACATGGGTTTTCAAGTATTCCACATAGTGTGTATTGGTGTATAGTTACATTGACTACGGTGGGTTATGGAGACATTGCCCCCGCCACTCCATTGGGGCAATTCATCGCCAGTATCATAATGATCATGGGGTATGGTATTATTGCTGTTCCTACCGGTATTATTACCTCCGAATACACCAAAGCAGATGAATATGTTGACACTAATACACAGAGTTGTAGCAGATGTAATGAATCCCATCACGCAGACGGCGCTAAGTTTTGTCTTTCTTGCGGACACACGCTATTTGAAGACGAAGA
>Ga0256847_1001226_pt1 | contig 13593 bp, 12 predicted proteins | sample TeddybearmetaG_FD_189099 | JGI IMG/M metagenome (GOLD analysis project Ga0256847, IMG submission 189099) | Hydrothermal vent microbial communities from East Pacific Rise, Pacific Ocean - Teddybear | ecosystem: Environmental > Aquatic > Marine > Hydrothermal vents | place: Pacific Ocean: East... | reverse complement strand
AGTTAGAGGTTTCTTTATGCCTTTTGGGAAACCTGTTGTACCCGAGGAATACAACATGGAAGCGCCTTCACTTTGGTCAATGATGGGTGTCGTTGGCATGGCGTCAGTGGCAGTTTCATAACTTGTAAATCCATCAATAATACCGTCGAGCATGTAGAGCTGCGCAAGTATCGGTGCGTCTTTGACAAGAGTCTCGACAACTTTAGCCCTCGCGTGGGAGGTAATAAATACTTTGGCTTCGCAGTTGTCTACGATATAGGCCACCTCTTCGTGCTGCAAACGCCAACTGATGGCTGTGTAATACAATCCCGCGCGTTGAGCGGCACAGCATATCTGTATAAAACGTGCGTGGTTTTCTAGCAAAATAGCAATATGGTCCCCACGCTCTAGACCTAAGCTGCGAAAAAGGTGCGCCCCTTGATTGCTCGCCGCTTCCAACTCTGCGTAGGTCACTACTTGGTCGTTGCCGGCCATAATGTAGGCAGGCTTGTCGGGTGTTGAAGCGGCTATGGATGCTGGGTTCATAAATGTCCTTAGGGCGTTAGAAGGCAGTGAAATACAATTATTCGGTTGGATCCAAATTTAGCGAGGCGGAGTTTAGACAAAAGCGCAAGCCTGTCGGTTCAGGCCCGTCTGGGAACACGTGGCCAAGGTGTGCATCACAATTTGCGCACGTAACTTCGATTCGGCGCATGCCCATGCTGACATCTTCGTGAGTATTGACCACCGCCTGATCGATGGGGGCATAAAAGCTCGGCCAACCACTACCAGAATCATATTTTGCGGCTGAATCAAATAGCGACGTGTCGCAACATCGACAGTTATAAACACCAGGTGTTTTGGTGTCATTGTAAATACCGGTGAATGCTTGTTCGGTGCCCGCCCGTCGCGTGATGTCAAACTCCTGCTCACTTAAGCTGGTGCGCCACTCGTCATCACTTTTGGTCACTTTAGCCATGTGCCTCTCCTAAACTACACTGATCTAAGGAATGCTATGATAAACGGCGCTCAAGCCCAAAGGAACGCCCTTGATGGTTTATCGGGTGGCTAAATTACTCTTCGCAGAAGGAATATCAGTTGAATTCGGACAACCTAAGCCCAATTGCGATGCACCCGCAGGGACAAATACGCAAGTCAGATAAACTTGAAGAGGTTTGCTATGACATTCGTGGACCCGTACTCAAAGAAGCAAACAGGCTAGAAGAAGAAGGCCACAAAGTCCTCAAGCTTAATATTGGCAACCCGGCACCATGGGGTTTTGAGGCGCCAGAAGAAATTTTACGCGATGTCATCCATAACATCCCACAAAGCCAAGGTTATTGTGATTCAAAAGGCATTTACTCTGCTCGCAAAGCAATTATGCAATACAGCCAGGAAATTGGAATAAATGGTGTCGACATTGAAGACATCTATATCGGCAATGGCGTTTCTGAACTGGTCGTGCTGTCTCTACAAGCCCTCATTAATAATGGCGACGAAGTCCTAATCCCTGCGCCAGATTTTCCGCTTTGGAGTGCGGCTGTAAATTTGTGTGGTGGTAAGCCAATACATTATCTGTGTGATGAGGACGCTGATTGGCAGCCCAACCTTGAAGATCTGCGCAGTAAAATAACCACACGTACAAAAGCGATGGTGGTGATCAACCCAAACAATCCGACGGGCGCGGTCTACGAACGAGTGATGCTGGAACAACTTCTTGAGATCGCGCGCCAACACGACCTCGTTGTAATGGCCGACGAAATATATGACAAAATCCTCTATGACGACGCGCAGTACATACCTCTAGCCTCTTTAGCGGACGATTTGTTGATGCTGACTTTCAGTGGCCTGTCGAAATCTTACCGAGTTGCCGGTTTTCGCACTGGTTGGATGATTGTTAGTGGCGCCAAACAGCGTGCGCAAGATTATGTCGAGGGCTTAGATATCCTTTCATCTATGCGGTTGTGTTCCAATGTACCCACGCAACACGCCATACAAACGGCTTTAGGCGGCTTCCAAAGTATTAAAGATCTGACATGTCCTGGCGGCAGGCTCTATGAGCAGCGGCTCTTGGCTTGGCGCATGCTAAATGACATTGATGGCATCAGTTGTATGAAACCCCAGGGCGCACTTTATCTTTTCCCTAAAATCGACGCACAAAAATTTAACATAACCAATGACGAAAAATTTGTTCTCGATCTACTGGTGAAGGAGAAAGTTTTAGTTGTACAAGGATCTGGTTTTAACTGGCCAAGCCCAGACCACTTTCGCATTGTATTTCTTCCTCACGAAAAAGATCTGCGCGAGTCTATAAGCCGCATAGATCGATTCCTAACAACCTATCGACAATAATGATTAGTCTGCATATAGACGATTTTTATGCTGATGCGGCCCAGATTATTGTTAGCCTATACGGAGTTTTCCCCCGTCCGGTAACGGTTTTTGCCGAAGATATTTGCGGCCCTGACGAACCCGACGAATATGGCGTTCATAGCCATCGTCATTTGGCTTGCTTCGCAACGTTCATCTGGCTGGGCGAAGAAGGCTACATACGATTTCATGACACGATTCGCCAAGACGCGATAGACCAAGCTGTGTTAACTGGCAAATGCTTTAATGCGCTTCTACGTCAGTTACCTGATAACGATATTAGTGTTGACGCTGAGCGCCTGTCGCCCAGTGTCATAGCAGAGCAAAAGACGTTAATTTTCCAACTAGAAGCAGCGATAAAAAATAGGTCTTCCAATGATTTAAAGCAGGCGTTTATACCCCTGCTAAACAGGATGAGCGACTAACATAAGCCCCTAAGATTTTAGAAAACTACTTTCGATAGACATAAGCTTGGACTTTTAAACCTCGATCGACAAAGGCTTCGGGAAAATCTTCATGAGCAGGATAAGTGTGCACCAACTCACATCCCGTGCACCAACGCGACATTTGATTCTCAATAAAGTCTTGGCTCAAAAATGGTGAATTTAGACAAGCAATCACGCGCGCGCCGCTAGCTGCTAGCTCCGGTATTCGTTTAAGAATTTGGGGGTAATTTTTCTCGGCATTGAAACTTCCACGTTGATTTGTCGGTGGATCAATAATGATGACATCATAGGGGCCGAAACCGCGTATTTTTTTCCAAGACTTAAACACATTGTGCCCAAGCATCTTGACCTGTCGTAAGTCCTGATCATTTGCTTGATGATTTTTTTTCCCCACATTTAAAACGTTAGAATTCATGTCATTGTTAACGACTAACTTTGCACCCTGGGCCAGCGCAGACACTGAAAATGCACACGTATAGGCGAATAAGTTGAGCACCTTTGCGCCGAGCATATAAGGTGCAAGCGATGCTCGCACATGTGCCATATCTAGAAAAAGTCCAGTATTTTGGTTTTTCTTAGGTGCTACCCAGTAAGCAAGCCCTGCTTCGTTCACTAAGTGCTCTTCCGGCACATCGCCATACCAAACTGCGGTTGTGGTGTGGCGACCGGCACGATGCTGTACGACAATACCCTCGCATTCTGAGGCAACGCTGATTAAAGCATCTACCAACGTCTGTATCTCTGTTTCTGGCACCTCACTGTAACAAGCAATGTGAAAGAATGGCGGATACCAGGTAACTACAATGTGTTCAAACCCCGGGTACGTGTGTCCACGACCATGGAACAGGCGACGTGCAACATCTCGAGGACCTTGGCGAAGCTTCTGTGCACAAACATCAATGACAGTTTGCATTCTAATAAGCCTCGCAAGTGATTCGGTGTAACAATAAATCATCATAGCCTGCAATAATTTCTACCAGCCCGCTTAACGCATGATCTAGCTCGTTGTTACCCGTATCTACAAGAATGGGGCGCCCGTTCAGAGAGTTTAATTTGGTGCGCGTTGCTACAACAAAAACATCCTTCTGCCAGGTAAGCGTCTGCAGAAAAATGCTGCTTAACTGTTGGTTACCACGACCAAATAGGAACCCTTGTTGCCGTGTAAAGCTCACGACGAGTAAGGGGCGTGTAAGCGCCTCGAGGAAGGATGAGGAAACATCCAAATCTATCTGGCCATCGTTATGACGAACGTCAAAGCCTCGCAAGGTTGCTGCAATACCCTGTTGTTGCTTTATACTGGCGATAGTGCTGCCCGGCCCGAACACAATATTTCTATCTGTTGGCAAGTGCTCGCCCATGAATGCACGAATCTCTTCCAAAGCCAGTGGTTCGCTCTCCAGTCCACCTACCTTTGTTTGCTGAAGATAACCGCCCAAATCGGGCACGCACAGTTCGCCGAAGGTCTTAACTTGTATTGCTTGATGTTCTTTATCGTTGGGGGACAATTGCTTAGGAGAAGGCGCAGCGTAATCTCTGACTTCACGATAAGCCTTCGCCACGAACCCACCTGAGCCTTCCACGCCTAGGACGAGGCGCGACAACAATTCGGCTCCTGTGCGCGGAGTCACCGCAAAAACCCCACTGTGCATTTTGACTCCCGCTGGAATACCAACCACGGGCAGATTTGGTGCTACGTTAGATAGAATGTCACGAGCTGTACCATCACCGCCAACAAACACTAGCAAATCAATTTTACTCTTTTGTAATTCTGCAACAGCATGAGCTGTGTCTAACGCTGTGGTATTTTCTCCGCCATTGGTAGCCGCACCTACCTGGGTATAGGCAAAGTCGCATTGCTGCAAGGCCACCCCACCCATTTTACCTGGGGGTGCGAACCACAGTATATTCTTCTTCGAGACTACATTAAGCTGTTGGAGATGCTCTAAAAACGTTTGCGCGCGTACATTTGATCTAGTTTTAGCACCTAATCTAAACGCTTCTCTTTGTGTTGACTCACCATCACTACCCTTTAACCCGACAGCGCCACCGACGCCAGCTACTGGGTTCACAATCAAACCTACACGCAAAATTGACTGTGGCTGATGCATGTAAAATTTATCTAAGTAGACCGCAAAACAAGATTTGATACGTCGTCAGCGATAGCTAGTGATGCCGTCAACCCGGGAGATTCAATGCCTAACAAATTCACCCATCCCTGTACCCCATGAGTGGCTGGCCCGTCGATTCTAAAATCGGTAAATCCGTGACTCGCGGGCGCTATTTTGGGGCGAATGCCTGTATAACTTGGATGGAGCCTGGTTACATCTAGGCTCGGGTAGTATGCTGAAATCGCGTCGACGAACTCATTGAAATACTGTTCTTCGAAAGAATAATCAATGCTATCGACCCAGCGTACATCGGGACCAAACTTCACCTGTCCTGCCAAGTCTAGGGTGACGTGCACGCCTAACCCACCTACTTGCGCTGTCGGATAAACAAGCCGGCTAAACGGCTGAGCGCCTGTATACGAGTAATAATGGCCTTTGGCATAATAAGCTTGTGGTGCATTGGGAGTTCCTCGCGCTAACGTTGGTGCGTGCAGACCAGCGCAATTAATAAACCAGCTGGTCCGTAAGGCGAAATCTCTGGTATGCACAATGGGTCCTGATCTGTGTCCGGCAGATCCGCGTTCAATGTGGGTAACTGGAGTTTGTAGCGCGATCATGCCTCCTGCTCGTTCTAACCGGCCTTGCAAACTGAGCATATAGGCATGGGAATCAATTATCCCAGTTGACGGTGAAAATACGCCCCCCACCGCCTCAACTTCAGGTTCAAGCGCTTGTATTTCCTCGGCGCTCAGCCAAGCTAAATCGGTTACTCCGTTCTCGGCACCTTTGCGAATGTATTCACGCACTGTAGGCACTTGGTCAGGCTGGCTTGCAACAATAAGTTTCCCGCACTGTCGGTACGGCACATGAAATTCATCGCAATATGCATAGAGTTTGGCTTTGCCATCAACACAGAGTTCAGCTTTGCGGGAATTGGCCGGATAATAGATACCCGCATGAATGACCTCTGAGTTACGAGAACTTATTTCGTGTCCAATACAATCATGTTGCTCTAGGACCACGACTTCCAAACCACTTTGGGCAAGCCGCATGGCCACAGCTAAGCCAATAACGCCTGCACCAACTACTACGCAATCGACCTTATCCATTAGCGCTCACTATCTGGTCAGGACCACTTTGCGCCAACGCGCGCAAAAAACGAAACGCGCGTCGGTCGGAACTATTGTGCACCCATGTCAACGTAGTGGCCCGTTGACACTCTAACCTGCGCCTAAAGCCTTCTAGATTGGCCAGTAAATTATCTGCACTGGGGCAAAACTCCATACCGAGGCTTTCGGCAAACAATTGCTCCAACGACTGCACTTTTAGCTCAGCGTCATAGAATTTTAACTGTTGCGCAAAACTCCTAGGTGGCGGCACATAGTCGTAGCCAAAATCCAACTTAGTACGCCGTGACGCACCCGCTAAACACCAATGAGCTGCTTCGTGCAAGGCGCTGGCGGCAAAATCTTCTCGGTAGTGTAACCTTGCGTAACTTGCAGCCGTTGCTGGTTCGTAAAACGGCTCTGCCGCACCCGCAACCAAACAAGCTCGCTCACCAACTTCGAAACAGCCATTAAAAACGTTAGCGATTAACTCATGGTGCATGGCTACATCGTACTCGTCGGGCAGGTTTTAAGTTCGGCATAGTAAGGCCGGCTAAGATAAGGCTTACCGGCGAGCAAATGGTCCAGATAGTCCGGAGAAGGATGTAGACCAGCTTGGCACACAGCGGCATTCGCGATATAGCTCCATGACCAAATTTTTCCAGCTTCTGTCTGGACGACAAAGACATCGCGCCCATAGTTCCACGGCGCATGCTCGAAAGGATCCATTTTCAAGATCTCCTGTTCACTTTCTAGGGTGTACAGCACACCTTCAACGAGTGCTTCACGCGCATAGACAATGTTGGCATGACCGCAGCCGCTATGGTCTCGAGACATTTTATTGAAAACCAATCGGAAACCGGCTAATTCGCCACTCTGGGCATGGCTGTATTGTAAACCACGTTGCGTCACTCTTTGACTGTTCATATTGGAGCCGTACGCAAAGTAATGTCGTACTGGATGTGTGGGCGTCATTCGCACTTTTTTATCCAATATTCGTAAACCGTATCATCACTTGAGGTCGACACCATTTCGTGGTTCATGAACCGACAAAAATTTGAAAAATCACGTTGAGTTGACGGATCCGTCGCAACAATATGTAGAACCTGACCTGCTTGGAGCTTGCGCATACAATTTCGGGCCAACATTAGCGGCTCAGGACACAACAGGCCTTGGGTATCCAATTCGGCATCAAAAAGCACGCTTGGTCTCACACGAAACAAAGGACGCGCATCTTAAGACAGATGTTGTGTTTTGTAGAGGCATAACTGATCAGCTTGACACCTACACATCGCCTACCCAGACTCGAACTGATTCGTTTTATTGCGGTCATAAAGATAATATCTGCTGCACTAGCGGCCCGAGAGAGACTCTATTTTAATAATGCGTGTCATGTTTGCTTTCATTTTCATCTGCGGATTGCTGTTATCGAGCGGGCTAGGCCCTATCGCGGTAGCGCAGGACAACATGGCAAGCTTTGATACTGTCCCCGGTACGACCCTATTTGAAGCCGACTCTGCCGATGCTCAAAAATACGCTTTTCTTCAACAACAAATCTATCGTGGCGAGTCCGACGATGCTGGCGCGGAGCTAAAGGATGTTATTCTCAGTCTAGAATCTGAGAGCCATCGCTATCACGAAAACCTTATCGTGCCGCTCACGCTTTTGGGCGACACTTTCATGGTGCAAAAAGATATTGATGCCGCGTTAGATCAGTACGATAGAGCCCGGCACGTGGCTCGGGTGAGCTACGGTCTGTTTGATGCTAGGCAATTAGCCATCGTGTATCGCGAAGCAGATGCTTACCGAAAACTAGGTGATATGTCGGCCGCCGCGCAACGTGAGGAATATGCTTATGAAGTTATGCGTAGGTCCTACGAGGGTCATGATATTCGCCAAATTCCGGGGCTTTTGAGGCTTGGTAATTTCTACTTAGGCACGTTTAACTACCTTGCAGCTCGAAGTATGTTAACGCGAGCCATGTCTGTCTATACCAGCAATGAAGCAGACAGGAGTGTCGCCGCTATACCAATTTTGGAAGGCATCGCCCAAACCCATCTATTTGAGAAATTTCCGCCATTCTACATTGATAATTCTAATGATAGCCGGTACGACAACCCATCGCCTGGTTTAACAACTACAGACCTCGAATCCCAACACATTGCCTTTAACAATTTTCCCTCAGGTGAGAAGGCCCTGCAAAAAGTGATCGAAATACGCCGCAGCCAGTCGCCTGAAGACAAAGTGGCAACACACCGAGCAATGGTTGCTTTAGCAGATTGGCACCTCATGTTTGAAAGAAATCGCCACGCGCATGTACTTTATACCCATGTGTATGAAGAAATGGCACAAGCGAATGCTCTGCATTTAGGAACGGAAACAGACTCCGACATAGCAACGGATGCTCATGCGGAACAACAAAGCCCAGTGGATTTTCTCAACGCAGAAGAATTCTTTGCTGGCCCAATTCTTCTCTACTTACCCAAACCCCATAATCCCAGACCGCCCAGCGCGAACAAACGCGCAAAAGTTACACAAGGCTATGTGACCTTAGGTTTTGATGTCACCCCCACGGGGCATGTACGCAAATTAAAAACACTAGACTCACAGCCGAAGAGGCTTATGGATTTTAGAGTCCGTCGAAGTATGCGTCTGGCCATATTTAGACCGCAGCTCATTAATGGGGTACCAGTTCTCGCTAAAGCTCAAACCCACACCTACCGTTTTGACTATTTCCCTCTTATTGAACCAAATAATTCGGCGACTGACGCAAACACAGAGCAACCATCCACAGACGAGAATTCATCGACAACCCACGCTGAGGAATCATAGTGAAATTACGCAAACCGATAAAAACCGGCCTGCTCATGGGTTGTATCATGTTTGTTTTTATTGCATGTGCTCCGGTGACCCCTCTGCCTGGTGGAATACCAACATCCTTACCTACACCACCTTCATCAGGTGGTGGTTCCGGCGCGCCTAGTTCAACACCCCCGGCCTTACCCGGCGGAACGCCTGGCGCGCCAAGCTCAAGCCCAAGTGGTTCGCCTTCTGGTGGCCAGCCTGCGGGTGGACTACCGCCTGGTAGCAGCCCTTCTGGAGGACAGCCGGGTGGAGAATCTGGTGGCAGTCCTGGCGGTGGCCAAGCTGGCGGCATTCCAGGCGGTCAGCCAGGCGGTACGGACTCTCAGGGCCAACCCGAAGTCCCCACGTGGGATACGCAAGAGGGCAACGGCAGTGACGATGAGGGCTGGGAAACGAGTAATGAAGTACCAGGCAGCTCGGATGGGGGTAATGGAGATGGTGAACTCACGGAAAATGCAGAGGTGCAAGGTGATGGTGGATTGCCAGGTGCAACTGGAGACGATGAGTTAGACGGCGCCCTTAAAGATTTTGACGGTGAGATCTTGGCGGAACGAGACATTATTCGAACTGAGCCGAATCAGGGCGCTGGCGGCGGGATCTTGATTCCGACGCAAACGACAACCGCAGGTACGGGTGCTGGCGGCGAAACGTCAACGGCACCGCCGCCTACCGCGCGCAGATCGATACCACAAGCACCGGCGCCACCGCGGCGTGGCTCTGAGAATGCCTCAAACAACCTTCCCGACGCTAAGGACGATGACATCATTGCTCGTCAGTTACGCGAAGCTGCTCTGGCAGAACAAGATCCCCAGCTGCAGGAGAAGCTTTGGGATGAGTATCGGAAGTACAAGAAAGGTTAACAAGGTTTCCAGCTGATGTATTCAAATCTACTTGTACTACGAATCCCGCTATTTCTAAGTCAGGCAGTATTGGTTTTTTTTGTTGCCGGTTGTGTGAGTCAAACCATTCGCATTGTTGACATGACACCGCCACAACAGTCTAAGCAGGTGCTTGCGGAAGATGAGCTGCTAGATGTCGGCATTAATATCTTCGATGAAAATGTTCCAGACGACTACGACGAACGCATTGAGAATCTAATTCTGCCTGAAGTCCGACGTGCCGAGTCTCAATACGTACCCTTCTTTGCCAAAAACTTGTTGCAGTCCACTGGCAACTGGGGTGCTGTACGCGTTCTACCTCGTCCGACCCATGCTGTTGACGTCAGTGTCAGCGGAAAAATTATTCACTCAAACGGCGAGAGCATGGAGATAGAGGTTGACGTGACTGATGCCACCGGCACAGTGTGGTTTAACAAGAACTACAGCGCCCTTGCAAGCAAATATGCATACGAGGAGTCCATTCCAACCAACGTTGACGCATTCCAAGCAATTTACAACTCACTCGCCGATGACATGTTGGCCTATCGGGAGCAATTGACCGCGCAAGATGTGCAGAGAATTCGAAAAACAGCGGAGCTGAAGTTTGCTCGTGAATTTTCCAAAGAAGCATTTGCAGATCATGTCATAGAAACCCAAGCGGGAGTTTACGAAATTGCCAGACTACCTGCAGAGAATGACCCTATGCTCGCTCGGGTACGCAAAGTACGTGAGCGCGAGTATCTCTTTATCGACACGTTAGATGAATACTATGCGAATTTTCATCGGCAAATGTACCCTGTATACCAAGATTGGAGGCGAGCCAGTTACGATCAAGCCATCGCCTATAAAGAATTGCGCGCACAATCTACAGCTCGCGCTATTGGCGGCACAATGGCCATTATTGGTGGCGTCGCAGCGGTCTATGAAAGTAGTGACGCGTATGTAGACGCAAGTGGCATCACTGGCGTTGTTGCTGGCGTTACGCTGATCACAAGCGCTGTAAAGAAACGCCATGAGGCTGAACAACAAGCAGACCGACTACGCGAGCTAGGCAGTGCCGCAGAGGCAGAGTTGGTACCAACAACTATTGAACTTGAGAATCAATCAACACGACTACAAGGTAGCGTTGATGAACAGTACACCGAGTTAAGAAGAATATTGCGCAAAGTCTATTTCGAAGATTTAGGCTTAGATTCCCCACCCGTTGCTGCAGATTTACCTCGATGACTGAAAAAAATGATGTCATCGAGCCGCAAGCAGCGCCCTTATCGCATCTGAAGAGCTCAAAACCTAGCGGGTTTAACGGCTTCCACATCGGCGCCAGAACTCTTGCTCTTGCTGCGGTGGTTTGTGTTGCACTGAGTGCTATCGTTTATTTTAGCCTTGAGCAAAATGGCAAAGTACAACCCAAGATGGACTCAACTACCCCGTCGATAAGTTCAGGCGTAGATGTAGCCACGACATCTACACCTGCAACACCTTCTTCATCTCCCTCTCGCAGAGCACCTTTTGCTCAATCCCAACATCAATTAGCTAGAGAGAAGGCACAGACTGCATTGGCCGTGTTTGTTGAAAAGCAAATTCTGCTTGAAGATTCGATGCAGGTCGCTCTGTGGGGTAAAAATGATTTAGAGGCCGCACTTGCTCTCGCCAAGGTGGGCGATGAAGAATTTGTTCAGGAAAAATTTTCCACCGCAATTCAAGCATACCAAGACGCATCAAGTAAACTTCAGCAAGTCATAGATCATGGTCATGAGATATTCGCTGCCCATTTGGCCACCGCTCATACTCACATACTCGCTATTGATCATGAATTGGCCGTCAAATCTTTGCAGCAGGCTCTGGCTATCAGGCCTAATCATGCTGGTGCAAAAAATGCTATGCAACGCGCACTGCTAATCCCTGAAGTCGTTAGGATGTTGCGCACCGCCAAGAACCATGAACTAAGTAACCGCTATCAGGCAGCATTAGAGACTTACAACAAGATAGCCCTTCTCGACCCCTTAACGAGTGGTCTTACAGAATTGCGTGCAAAAGCTGTAATTGCGCAAGCAGGCAAGACAGTGAACGTATTGTTAGGGCAAGGCTTCAGCGATCTCGAAGCAAAGAAATACGATGATGCTAGGAGTTCGTTCAAACGAATTTTATCGATTGACGCTGGCAATGATGTCGCCCTGGGTGGTTTACAGCAGGTCGCTAAGGCTCGTGATTTAAGCATTATTCGCACATTCGAGAATAGCGCGAACCAGCATATGGAAAGCGAGCGTTGGCAATCAGCAATCGATGCGTATGCTAGCGTATTAAAATTAGACAACAATATTCAGTTCGCAAAAATTGGTTTAGCAGTCGCCAAGGCTCATCTTCGCGCCAATCAATTACTACAAAAAATCGTCGATGCACCGCAAAAGCTCTCTTCAGAAAGACTATACCTAGATGCGCAAGCAATCCTAATTGAGGCAAATAAGTTGGAGTTTTCTGGCCCGAGGGTAGGCACACTAATAGAAAATGTTTCCGTTTTGTTAGAGACCTATCGCGACCCAGTAGACTTGGTTCTCCTATCAGACAATGCTACAGACATAATCATATCGAATGTTGGAGCGCTAGGATCGTTTGAACGAAAAATTCTCTCGCTAAGACCCGGCGCTTACACAATACGAGGGAGTCAAAATGGTTGTCGAGACATCCTTTTAAACGTGGAAGTTTTACCCGGCATCGAACCGCTGGATGTCAGCTGTTTAGAGCGCGTGCAGTGACTCTATGAATACGACCAATTCGCCTGCCTCATCGGACACGCCGCAAGACGCCCTTGTACCAGGCACCCATGACGAAACTATTGTCGCTGCGCATTTTACGCCCAGCACGACACAATCTCATAAACTTTCCTTCGGACCCGTACATTTCGCAATCGGTTTGTTCGCAAGTGTGGCGTTATTTCTATTTTGGTTTCTTTTCACATCCAAGAGCATCCAGCTAGATTTTTCTCCCGCGCCAACAACGGTTAGTATCAGCGGTGGAGTAGCCATTGAATTTGGTGGCGTCTATCTATTGCGTGAAGGTGAATATGAGATTAGTGCCAACAGTGAGCTTCATGAACCTTTACTACAGACTATTCGCGTCGGCCAAGAGAGAAATCAAATTATTGAGCTTCAATTTTCGCCGCTGCCAGGATTTCTCGCGCTTAGTTTGTTGCCTATTGATGCCAGCCTAAGCATTGATGGAGAATTAGTTAATTTGGAACAACCGCTAGAAATTACTGCTGGTCAGCATGAACTGCTCATTTTTCATCCTCGCTTTATCTCGCACACCGAAACTGTCGACATTCAGGGTAAAAAGATAACTCAGTCAATTGCTGTTTCTTTGGCACCGAATTGGTCAAACGTATCGGTGTTGAGTACGCCTATGAACGCTGAAATCTGGATAGATGGCCAACCAACCTCTTTAACGACTCCGGCTATAGTTGAAGCGTCGGCCGGTGAACGAGAAATCAGTATTCGCCTAGCGGGCTTTAAAACACACCGTCAGCGAATATTCGCCCAAGCTGGCGTCGCTATGGAACTGTCACCCATAACCCTTATCCAGGCTGATTCGCAATTGCACTTAACCAGTACGCCAACCGGATCTGGCGTCACTGTTAACGGGCAATTTGTCGGTAGAACCCCCCTAGACCTCGAACTAAAATCTGGTACAAGACAAAGAATAACCATACTAAACAATGGCTATGAGTCATATTCCAAATCTATCGTGTTGAAAAGAAGTGAACAAGTGCGTATGCATGCACCCCTTGTGCGCCAAAGCGGCGAGGTCGTTATCACTACCCTACCAGCATCCGCCCATTTGAAAG
>Ga0256847_1001225_pt1 | contig 13597 bp, 10 predicted proteins | sample TeddybearmetaG_FD_189099 | JGI IMG/M metagenome (GOLD analysis project Ga0256847, IMG submission 189099) | Hydrothermal vent microbial communities from East Pacific Rise, Pacific Ocean - Teddybear | ecosystem: Environmental > Aquatic > Marine > Hydrothermal vents | place: Pacific Ocean: East... | reverse complement strand
ATTACAGGGCAACGAACTCGCGGCGGCTGTTGCATCGTCTGATCTTGTGCTCGACGGCTGCGATAATTTTGCGACACGATTTCAGGTGAATGATGCCTGCGTCGCAGCCGGGCGACGGCTCATCTCCGGCTCCGCGATTCGCCTCGAAGGACAACTCGCCATTTTTGGCCCTGATTACACAGCAGCCCCGTGCTACCGATGCCTGTACACCGAAGCCGATGAGTCGTTGGACAGCTGCGCCGGTAATGGCGTGTTGTCTCCGGTTCCCGGGGTTATCGGCACGATGATGGCCGTCGAGGCCCTCAAATTCTTCGCAGGCATAGCGTCTGACAATTCGACATTGCACCTGTACGACGCGGCGGCGACTCAATTTCAGTCGCTCAAAATCAACAAGCGCGAGGAGTGCCCGACGTGCGGGAGTCCAAGCGCAAAGTAACGATTGTTGGCTTATTGCAAGCCGCTGCCGTTGTCACGATCCTGTTTTCACTGCTGACCGGTTTTGATATTTCAAACTACGCCATCGAATTGTTTTCTCACTTTCGTTTGCAGTACTTCGGCGCATCCGTACTTCTGGCGCTGATCTTCCTGGTGCTGCGACGATTTCGCTATGCCAGCGCGTTGGTTTTGGTCGCGATTTTCAACGCAAGTTTCGTATTGCCCTTTTACTTCGACGACGTACAAGAGCCTGGCGACACCTCGCTCAAGCTCATCCACGCCAACGTCCACTCCAGCAATGTCGACTATCAACGTCTGGTCCAATTTATCGACGACGAACAACCGGACATTTTCATTCTGCAGGAGATCAACCCGGAGTGGGTGCTCGGAACCGATGGTCTGTTAACCGCCTACCCGTACGTGCACATCGTGCCGCGCCGAGGAAATTTTGGCATCGCCGCTTTTTCAAAAATTCCGTTTGATGCTGTTAGTCACATCGACAGCCCTCCGTTGGCTCACCCGACCATCGTAGCGACCATAACTGTCAATGAAAAACCGATAACGCTGATCAGCTCACACCCAACCATTCCGATCAGCGGTCAGCTGTATCAGGCGCGAAATGAGCAACTGGTGAGCATCGCCGGGCTCGTCAATCAAGCGAGCAGCAGCGTCGTACTAATGGGGGATTTCAACACCAGCATTTGGGATACGCATTTTCGCGAACTGGAAAACGCGACGGGTCTGATCAACGCGCGGCGTGGATTCGGTATCTTGCCGTCATGGCCGACGTTCTTACCGTTCGCCATGATACCGATCGATCATGCCCTGGTCTCCGGTGATATTACGGTGACGGACTTAAGAACCGGCAGAGACATCGGCTCGGACCACCTGCCGCTGATCATCACGCTTGCGCTGTGACGATCAGCGGGCTTTCAAGACCCATGCTTAAATGCTCTTTTCTTTGAATTTGAAACCTTGCACTTCTGCTTCGTCTGAGACAGCGCACACGGTCGCATACTCACGAATCAATTGGCCATCGGCCGCATCGAAAACGGTCGTGCTGATGATCAATTTATGCCCACTCACGCGGCCCGCTTTTGAGTCCACTTCGTGCCGAACCCGGCCTGCGCTATCGTAGTTCGCCTGCTCGCCGATCTCCGCTACACACAACTTGATACTACTTTCGGGTGCTTGCTCAGAAATTCCTGGCATAGCAAATGCGCCGCCTGAAAGGACGAGGCCTGCAACTGCGAGTGTTACTGATACTGCGTTTTTACTGATGTTCATGGTCTATCTCCTGGTGGTTCAATTAAACAGAATGATCGTTCTGATCTGGTCAAAAAAAAGGACTTGTTACTGCATAGCTTTCAACGTGTTTTGCACGATATTGTCGAGCGTATCGCGACTGAAGCCTGTTCGACCCAACACCGCCAGACCGAACATAGTGCTCGTCAATAATTCCCCAGCGGCTTTTACATCCAGGTCACAGCGAACCTCGCCCCGTTCCTTCGCGGATTCGAGTCCGATGGAAAACAACTTGCTCATGCGACTCATGAATTTCTGCAGAACATCGCGTAAATCATCGTCCCGGGGCGCCAGTTCCATCGCCGTGTGGATAAACAGACAGCCTTTATTCTCTTCCTGGCAGCACATATCGTTTACGCGCCCCTTGAAGATATTGCGGATGTGTTCCAGTGACGCGTCAGGCTCGAGCAGCCGCAGGAAGGCTTGTTTGCCCATACTGTCAGCGTATCGATCCAAAGCTTGCTCGAATAATTCACGTTTGTTGCCGAAGGTCCCGTAGATCCCGTAACGGCTGACACCGGTTGCCTTGACGATGTCTTCCATCGAGGTCTCGGAGTATCCCTTGGACGAAAACAAGTCCACCGCTTTGGTGAGTGCAGTCGCCGGATCAAATGTGCGTGTTCTAACCATATGAATCAGAATAGTCATTCTGATATGGAATGTCAAGTCGATGCGCCGATAGCCCCGTGCTAGAGTCCGCTGCAACATCAATAGGAGAGGACACACGACCTGTGATCGGATCAAAGCCCACCCGTTGGGTTCTCCTTGCTCTTCTGGTGCTTGCCGCGGCCTGGATGTTTGCCGACCGCCGTATGCTGATGGTACGACTCGAAAGTTTCCTCGGCAGTGGCGAGCCACCACCCCTCCTTGATGCAAGAGATGAGGGTCCCGGTGTCGACTGGTACGATGACTACTTCATCATCCAGGATCTCGACAACGACACCTACGCCATCGGTGAGCCGCGCTATGCACAGGAAAACTTCAGTTACCTAATCATCGGCGAACAACGTGCACTGCTGTTCGATGCGGGACCTGGCGTTCGGGATATTCGCCTGGTTGCAGAAAGCCTGACTGATAAACCCATCACCTTCCTGCCATCGCATCTGCATTACGATCACGTCGGCAACACGGTCTCATTCGAGCGAATAGCCCTCCCCGATCTCGACATCATTCGGGAACGGTTTGACGGCGAATCATTTTCTCCCAGCGACCGGCAACACCTCGGAATGTATGAAGGCTTCAGCGCACCTGTTTGGAAGGTCAGCGAATGGCTCGCCGTCAACGCCGATATCGAACTCGGCGGTCGTCGCGTCAAACTTCTATTTACACCGGGTCATACCGACGACTCGGTTTCCTTGTTCGACGCAATCAACAATGTAATCTTCAGTGGCGACTATCTCTATCCCGGCTCTCTGTACGCTTTTTTGCCGAACTCGAGCATGGGCGACTATCTCGCGACGGCAGAACCACTCATCGATGAATTGCCTCAAGATGTCATCATCTACGGCGCCCATCGGGCCGACGCTCCCGGTACACCGGTTCTTGCCTATCAGGATCTCGTGGACTTGAAAGACGCATTGATCGAATTGCGTAGCGGCAACCTGGCGGGCGAAGGAACTTGGCCACAGACGTTTCCCGTCAACGACAATTTAACGTTACTCGCGGAGCCTCGCTGGCTGCAAGACTGGGACTAGTTCAGAGGCACTCTGAGAATAACCGGACCGGATAAGCCTTCGGGCAGTTGGTTGTGGCGGTCGAAGCGGTTCCAGTGGCTATTGGCGACGAAATAGAAATCGTCTCCGTGCACAACACCAAGAGTAGGTTCATCGAACGCCTCGAGGTTCGCCGCGAGTAGTCTGCTGCCCACTACTTCCGTGCCGTCATTGCCGAGTTGCAGGGCAACCACCTTGTGCGGGCGACTGCCATTTTGAATGACGATCAACTCATCGCCATAACGGTATAGCCCGTCGATACCGTAGTCGGACACGTCAGCCGGCAGTGGGACCTTCTCCATCGAGCCACCGTTCACTGCTACGCGATACAAGCCGCTGGTGTAGTCGGCGACGTACAGCAGCTTGCCGCTAGCGTCGAGAACAAGGCCTTGAGGTGATCCAAGTTTGCCGCGCTGGACGAGCGTCTCGAATTCATTGGAATCGATGTAGTAGCGATAGATCGCCCCGGTCAGACTGTCGGTTGCGTACAGCGTGTTGTGATCGGCGATGATGAGATCACCCAGCACTTGCGACTCGCTGTACTGTGGCAGGATCGACGCACGCGTTATCTCGCCGCTCGACGGGTCGAGGCGAAACAGACCCGTTTTTCCTTCGTCCTCGCCAACTCCTGCCAGCTGCGGCACCGCGGCACTTGCGAACCATAAGCTTCCGTCCGCGTGAAAACGCATGCCGAAAATACTCCAGCCACTGCCCTTTTCGATCAGAACCTCGGGGGTCGCAGACAATCTGACCAGTTCACCTGAATGGATACTACCGATCAACAAGCGGCCATCGCCATCAACGGCGATACCCTCTGGCACGAATTTCGATTCCGCGTACGTCGCAACCACCTCAGCGTCGCCGCTCGGCGCGAACAGCGCGACGACTTTCGCTTCATACGCCGCCCACTCATTCAGCGCTTTCAGTGCTTCGAACTCAGCAAGCTCCGTGGCGCCGAAATCGACGCCCATATCGGCCAGAGTTTCGAGCGTCTGCAGAGAACCGCCAAAATCGTGATTAAGTACTTTTGCAAGTGAGAGATTGAACAACGCGCCCGGCAAGCGCGGGCGCAAAGCGACGGCACGGCGCGCCGCCAGTAGCATCGCCGGGAATTTTTCCTGCTGGTATGCCGCTATAAGCTCCGCACGTGCGTCGCTGTAGTCGTCGGCACGAGAAGCGGGGCAATAAAGCAGCACACTCGCGAGGAGCGTGCAGAAAAGTTTATGCCGCGTTTGCTTCGTCAGGATCATATCCAAGGTTTGGCGCCAACCATCTCTCCGCTTCAACAACTGAGAGCCCTTTCCGTTCTGCGTAGGATTTTAGTTGATCTCGATCGATCTTGCCGACCGCGAAGTATTTCGAATCCGGATGTGCGAAATAAAATCCGCTGACGGCCGCCGTCGGATACATCGCAAACGATTCCGTCAAACGCAATCCGATGCTCGCCTCAACATCGAGTAACTTCCACAACGTCGCCTTCTCTGTATGGTCAGGACACGCCGGATAGCCCGGCGCCGGACGTATGCCGCGATAACTTTCAGCAATGAGATCTGTGTTGCTGAGGTCTTCATCAGGCTCGTAGGCCCAAAATTCCTTGCGCACCCGCGCGTGCATGTACTCAGCAGACGCCTCGGCAAGCCTGTCAGCCAGTGCTTTAAGAATGATAGAGCTGTAGTCGTCATGGTCTTTTTCAAATCGCTCGACGTGTTCGTCGATACCAATTCCGGCCGTGACTGCGAATCCGCCGATGTAATCAGCAATACCCGTTTCGGCCGGCGCGACGAAATCGCCCAGGCAGCCCTGGGTTTGCCCCTCAGCTTTCGATCGTTGTTGCCGCAGGTGGCAGAGTCGATGTGCAACCTCCTTCCGATCTTCGTCTTTGTAGACGAGTACATCGTCATGATCCGTGGAATTGGCCGGGAAAAAACCGATGACCGCGCGTGCCTGCAACCATTTCTCGTCGATAATCTTGTCGAGCATCGCTGTCGCGTCGTCGAAGAGGGACGTTGTCGCCTCGCCGACCGTCGCGTCGCTGAGAATCTGCGGAAATTTGCCGTGAAACTCCCAGGCGTTAAAAAACGGCATCCAGTCAATGTAGCTGCGCAACTCGTTGAGATCGATATCCTCAAACACTCGCTGGCCCAGAAACTCAGGGAGCGGTGCGTCGTAGGTGTTCCAGTCGCATTTGTGCTTACGAGCCCGCGCTTCGTTCAACGAGAGTTGTGGCGATAAACGTTTCTTGTTCGCGTGCCGATCGCGTCGACGAGCATTGTCTGTACGAGTCTTGTCCACCAACGCAGCGCGCGTACCCGGCTCGATCAATGCTTGTGCCACGCCCACCGACCGTGATGCGTCTTTGACATAGATCACAGGACCTTCATATTTCGGCTCGATCTTAACGGCCGTATGGGCGGGCGATGTAGTCGCGCCACCGATAAGCAACGGCAGTTCATAGTTGAGTCGCTGCATCTCGCTGGCAACGTGCACCATTTCATCAAGAGACGGCGTTATCAGACCTGACAGGCCGATGATGTTTGCTCCCTCGCGCTTGGCGGCTTCGAGAATCTTCTCGCACGACACCATGACGCCGAGATCAACAACTTCGAAGTTATTGCACTGCAGCACAACGCCGACAATATTCTTGCCAATGTCGTGCACATCGCCTTTCACGGTCGCCATAATTATCTTGCCGTTAGAACTCATCTTGCCGTCTTTTTCATCTTCGATGAACGGTATCAGGTGACCGACGGCCTTTTTCATTACACGAGCCGACTTGACGACCTGCGGCAGGAACATCTTGCCGTCACCGAACAGATCACCGACAACATTCATGCCGGACATCAACGGGCCTTCGATGACATCGAGCGGTCTATTTGTTCCCTGGCGTGCCTCTTCGGTATCATCGATAACGAATTCGTCGATACCGTTGACCAGTGCGTGTTCGAGCCGCTTGCCGACGGGCAATTCACGCCACGACATATCTTTGATTTTTGCCGCCGCGCTGCTTTTTTGATCTTTGTAGTTCTCGGCCACTGCCAACAAATTTTCAGTGCCATTCTCATCGCGGTTTAGCACCACGTCTTCGACCGCTTTTTTCAGGTCGGCCGGCAGATCGGCATAAATCGCCAGCTGCCCGGCATTGACGATGCCCATGTCCATGCCTGCACGAATGGCGTGATAGAGGAATACAGAATGAATGGCCTCTCGAACGACATTGTTTCCTCGAAACGAAAACGACACATTGCTGACGCCACCACTGATAAGTGCATGCGGCAGCGCCTTCTTGATCTCACGCGTCGCCTCGATAAAGTCGCGGCCGTAGCTCGCGTGCTCTTCGATGCCCGTCGCGATCGCGAAAATGTTCGGGTCAAAAATGATATCGGCCGGATCGACGCCGACCTGCTCTGTCAGGATCTTGTAAGAGCGTTTACAAATATCGATCTTGCGATCGATCGTGTCGGCTTGCCCGGCCTCATCGAAAGCCATGACGATGACAGCCGCACCGTAGTCTCGAACCAACTGTGCCTGCTCAATGAACTGCTCTTCCCCTTCTTTCAGACTGATCGAATTGACGACAGCCTTACCTTGTACGCATTTTAGACCCTCCTCGATCACAGTCCATTTTGACGAATCGATCATTATCGGTAGACGCGCGATATCCGGCTCCGAGGCGATCAGGTTCAGAAACCTCACCATCGCTTTTTCGGAGTCGAGCATGCCTTCATCCATATTGATGTCGATGATCTGCGCACCATTCTCGACCTGCTGCCGCGCAACCGTCACGGCAGCCGTGTAGTCGTCTGCTTCTATGAGTCGGCGAAAGACCGCAGAGCCAGTCACATTGCAGCGTTCGCCAACGTTGGCAAACAAGTCATCCGGGCCGATATTGAACGGCTCAAGACCCGACAGTCTGCAACGTGACGGTATCTCAGAAATCGCGCGCGGCGATACGCCTTCGATCACTTCTTTAAGCGCCCGAATGTGTTCAGGTCGGGTGCCGCAACAGCCACCCACCAGATTGACCAAACCGCTAGTTGCAAACTCGCCGACGACCGCCGCCATTTCCGCGGGCGTCTCGTCGTACTCACCGAACTCGTTGGGTAAACCGGCGTTCGGATGAGCGCTGACTCGCGTGTTGGCGATTTTTGACAGCTCGGCGACGTATTGCCGCAGGTCCTTCGCACCCAGTGCACAGTTCAAACCGATCATGAACGGGTTCACGTGACGCACCGAGTTCCAAAACGCCTCGGTCGTCTGGCCCGAAAGCGTTCGGCCCGAGGCATCCGTGATTGTTCCGGAGATCATTACGGGCAATTCGACCCCGACTGCTCGGAAGGCCCGCTTCACACCAACCACAGCGGCTTTGGCATTCAGCGTGTCGAAGATCGTCTCAATCATTAGAAAGTCGACGCCACCCTCTATCAGCGCAATGGCGGAGAGTTCATAGGTCTCTGCCAGCTCATCAAATTTAACGTTGCGAAAGCCAGGGTCATTGACGTCCGGTGAAATGGACGCCGTGCGATTCGTTGGTCCGAGGACACCGGCTACGTAGCATGTGGCGCCCTTCTTCGATGCATGCGCATCAGCACAATCGCGTGCCAGACGCGCGGCCGTCGTGTTGAGCTCGGCAACAAACTCTTCCATGCCGTAGTCAGCCATCGAGGGCGCATTCGAATTAAAAGTATTCGTCTCGATGATGTCCGCGCCAGCTTCGAGAAACCGCGTGTGAATATCGCGAATTATGTCTGGACGAGTAATCGACAACAGATCATTGTTGCCTTTGAGGTCTCGCTTCCAGTCGGCAAAGCGTTCGCCGCGATAATCATCCTCGGTCAGGCCGAAGCCCTGGATCATCGTTCCCATCGCGCCGTCCAGCAGCATGATGCGCTCGTCGAGCGTGCGCATCATTGCAGCTATTCTTTCCTTACGTTCCATGCTGGATCCTCACGCTGCCGCTTTTTCGGACCGCACACCCAATGCGTGACAAATCGCGTAGGTGAGCTCCGAACGGTTCAGCGTGTAAAAGTGAAAATCTTCGATGCCTTCAGACTCGAGATGCCTGACTTGCTCGATAGCGACGTTCGCCGCGATCATTTGCCGTGTTTCAGCATCGTCATCAAGACCGTCAAATCGATGCCGCAGCGCAGCGGGAATTGCCGTGCCGCATAGGTTGGCGAAGCGCTCCATTTGCGGGAATCGCGTGATCGGCAATATGCCCGGCACGATCGCCGACTCGATTCCGGCTTTCGCGCAGTCGTCTCTAAAACGCAAAAACACATCGGTGTCGAAAAAGAACTGAGTAATCGCACGAGTCGCGCCGGCGTCAAATTTGGCCTTGAGGTTATCCAGATCAAGCGCCGCACTTTCTGCCTCGGGGTGCACTTCGGGATATGCCGCAACAGAAATATCGAAGTCGGCGATTCGACGCAGGCCCGCCACCAGATCCGACGCGTAGGCGTAGCCGTCTGGGTGCGGCTCATAAGATTCAGACGATTTCGGCGCGTCACCGCGCAGCGCCACCAAGTGACGCACGCCCATATTCCAATACTCCTGAGCGATCTCATCAATCTCGCCGCGGCTTGCGTCGATGCAGGTCAGATGTGGCGCCGGAGTAAGCGACGTCTCATTGATGATACGAGCGACGGCCGCGTGCGTGCGCTCCCGCGTCGATCCGTCTGCGCCATAAGTCACCGACACGAAACGCGGACCAAGGCTCGCGAGTCGCTCAATGGACTGCCACAGAATTTCTTGCATCGCATCGGTACTCGGCGGGAAAAACTCAAAAGAGACCGAAGGTGCTTTCTGGGTATTCATGATTGTGATTCTCAAGCCGCGGCGGAGGCGCGGTCAGCTGTTGTAGCAACCGCAAGCAACCAGCTTGGGTTTTTGTTTGGGATAGGACGTGGAGCGGTCAAGCGAAGATTTGCGGTAGCCGCCCAGGCAGCGAATTTTGCGGTGAGACCCGCAATATTAGAATCGCCCGCTGCTGCAAGCAGCAATAAGCGGCCGCCAGGAGCAAGCAGCCGCGTTGCTTCGGACAGGACAGCCAGCGGATCGTCGGTGCTACCCAGCACGTCGTCGAGAATGACCGTGTCGAATTCGCCGTCGTTGAATGCCAAATTGGCCATATCGCCCTGCCTGAGCGTCGTATTTGGCGTTCCGGCCAACAGCAATTCGGCACGCGCCAGCCGACGAGCATTCGAATCGATATCAACACCCACGGCTCGCTGCGCGCGCGACGCCAACAATTTTAGTATTCGTCCCTGTCCACAGCCGATGTCCAGTAAGTCTCCTAGTGGTCGAGACACGGTCAGCTCAACTAAAGCACGATGCAGAAATCGATCACTCTCTGATACGGGTGCAGCAACGATCCCGCCTGCGGCGCGGATCTTGCGAAGTTTGTGGGCGTCGGCCTCGAACTGCGGCTCGTTGTCCGGCAATAGCGCCAATAGGCTGCGACGTGCTGAGGCGTCGCTGCCCGCCGTGGGGACCCGATAATAGACGAAATGGCCGTCCTTGAAGCGTTCCAGGAGGTCGGCCGCACACAATTGCTTCACGTGTTGGGAGATACGCGGCTGACTCTGCCCAGTGACTTTCGTCAATTCCGAAACACTGCATTCGGCCAGTCCGCACAGCGCAACCAGGCGCGTTCGCACCGGATCCGCGAGGGTTTTGAATTGCAGCAATAGTTTGTTCGTCGACGATTTCATATAATAATATAAGGATTCTTTTATATTAATAAAGAATCAGTATACAGAGATACGTCCAAAGACCCAACAACTGCGTCACAGGAATCGAGGTTTCGGCTAAAATTAGGCCAGATTATTGGACGGACTCGGGGCCACTAATCGCATTGTTCGAGAAGATTCGGGACACATCGACGGCGTCAAACGAGCGTTTCTCGCCGCAGTACTCACAAACGACTTCAATCTCGTCCTGGCTTTCGAGGGCCGCTCGAGATTCTTTTTCGCCGAGCATCTTCAAGACATCCGCAACTTTCCGACTGGAACATCGGCAGTGAAACGTCACGGCCCGAGGCGCTTGCACGCGGACATCGTCTTCAGCAAATAATTTGCCAATGAGCTGTAGGCCAGCCGCGCCCGCGAAGTCTGCAGGCGTGAGCGTTTTCGCAAGAAAATTCAATCGGTTCCAATCATCCTCATCGATCGGCTGCCCAGGCATCTGCTGCAACAGTATGCCGCCCGCGACGTCGCCATCCGCTACCAACGCGACGTGACTTGGAACCTGAACGGATCGATCGAAGTAGTGCTCCAAACTCGATGACAGCGACTCGCCCTCGATCGCGACAATGCCCTGATACGGGCGATCCCCATTGTCGACTGTAATCGCGCAATGCGCGCCGTCGGTGAGTTCAACGAAGCTGTTTGCCGTCAGCTCTGCATGGCCAGAGGCCATGCCGCGAAGCTCCAGCACATTGGTGCATTGCATTACCAGCACCTGCAGCGCCTCGCCGCCCTGGATCTGCAATGTAATAGCACCCTCGAACTTCAGACTTTGGGCGATCAGGCCTGTCGCTGCCGCGGCGTGCCCAAGCGTTTCGGTTAGCAGTGGACTGTAGCTGTGATCACGTTGCATCCGCCGCCATGTGCGCGACAGGTGGATAAGCGCGCCGCGCACGGACAAGGCCTCAAATGCAAAAGGGATAACACTGTCGGCCGACATGGCTACGTAAGTTTGTCTTTCAGAATCTGATTGACCTGACCGGGATTTGCCTGGCCCTTGGTCTCTTGCATGACCTTGCCAACGAAAAAGCCGATCAGCTTATCTTTGCCGGCTTTGTAATCAGCGACCTGCCCCGGATTGTCGGCGATGACCTTGTCGACGACCGCTTCGATAGCCGAGCTATCGGTGATCTGTTGCAGGCCCTTCGCCTCGATGACCTCATCGGCAGAGCCCTCACCAGCCCACATCGCTTCGAATACCTGCTTAGCGATTTTTCCAGAAATTGTTTCATCATGAATTCGATTAACCAGCCCCGCGAGTTCGCCCGCGGAAATTTTGCTGTCGCCGATATCAAACCCGTCACGATTCAGCGCACCGGCCAGATCACCGATAACCCAATTAGCGGCGACTTGCGCTGTCGCGTCAGCCACCTCGACAACAGCTTCGAAGAAATCGGCGAGCGCACGACTGGCCGTCAATATCACGGCGTCATCGGCCTTCAGGTCATAATCGGCAACAAAACGTGCTTCCTTCGCTACGGGTAACTCCGGCAACGTCGCGCGAACGGCCTCGATGTATTCGTCACTGATCTCGACCGGCAATAAGTCCGGGTCCGGGAAGTAACGGTAGTCATTGGCCTCTTCCTTCGAGCGCATGGCGCGAGTTTCGTTCTTGTCCGAATCGTACAGGCGCGTTTCCTGCTTCACGGTGCCGCCGTCTTCTATCCGTTCGATCTGCCGTTCAACTTCCAGGTTGATCGCCTTCTCGATAAAGCGAAACGAATTCAAATTCTTGAGCTCAGCGCGTGTACCGAGTTCTTTCTGCCCCATCGGCCGAACTGAAACGTTCGCGTCACAACGAAATGAGCCTTCCTGCATGTTGCCGTCGGATATACCGAGATAACGCACAATCGTGTGGATTTTCTTGAGGTAGGTAACGGCTTCTTTCGCGGAGCGCAAATCCGGTTCGGAAACGATCTCGAGCAATGGCGTCCCGGCGCGGTTCAAGTCGATACGGGAGTGTGCGTCCAGCCCTTCGTGGATCGACTTGCCAGCATCTTCCTCGAGATGCGCGCGCGTTATACCGATGCGCTTGACGTTGCCGTCAGCATCTTTGATATGCATCTCACCGTGTTCGACGATTGGCAGCTCCATCTGGCTGATCTGATAGCCCTTTGGCAGATCCGGGTAGAAATAATTTTTGCGGGCAAACACCGATCGCGACGCGACTTTAGCGTTCACGGCAAGGCCGAAAAGCGTTGCCATACGAACGACTTCCTCGTTGAGCACGGGCAAAACACCCGGATAGCCCAGCGAAACCAGACACGCCTGAGTGTTCGGCTCAGCGCCATAAGCTGTTGATGCACCTGAGAATATCTTGCTTATTGTCGCAAGCTGAGTGTGAATCTCAAGGCCGATCACTACTTCCCATTGCCCTTTTGACCCGGCGACACTCATTTAAAGGCCTCCGGGCATGCTGTGTGGAAATCAGTTTGTTGCTGATATTGGTGTGCGCACCTTAATAACGTGCTCTCTGCGAAATGCGTAGCAACAAGATGCAGGCCAACCGGCAGATCGTTGACGAAGCCACACGGCACCGATATCGCGGGCAAGCCTGCGAGGTTTGCACCGATCGTGTAGATATCGTTCAAGTACATCGAAATGGGATCGTCAACTTTATCGCCAAGCTTGAATGCCGGCGATGGCGTTGTCGGGCCGGCGATCACGTCGACATTGGCGAAGGCTTTTTTGAAATCGTCGGCTATCAATTGACGGACCTGTTGCGCCTTTAGGTAGTAGGCGTCGTAGTATCCAGCCGACAGTACATAGGTGCCGGTCATGATACGACGCTTCACCTCATCGCCGAATCCCTCGCCGCGACTGCGGCAATACAGATCCAGCAGATCCTCTGGGTCTTTGGCACGGTGACCGAAACGAACACCATCAAACCGCGACAGATTCGACGAACACTCTGCCGGAGCGACAACGTAGTAGGTCGGCACTGACAAATCGATGCTCGGCAGATCAACCTCAACGGTCGTTGCGCCCATAGACTCAAGTGTCGCGATCGACGCTTTAACGAGCGCCCCGGTCTCGGCGTCCAGACCTTCGTCAAAATGTTGTCGCACAATACCGATTCGTAATCCCTCGATTGACTCGCCGAGGCCAGCCACGTAATCGGGCACGGGTTCATCTATTGATGTCGAATCACGAGGATCGAAACCTGCCATTGTGCCCAGCATCATTGCCGCGTCCTCGGCAGTCCTCGTAATGACACCCGCTTGGTCGAGACTCGACGCAAACGCGATCATTCCATAGCGCGAAACACGGCCATATGTAGGCTTTAAGCCCACGGTGCCAGTCAGTGCCGCTGGCTGCCGAATCGAGCCACCGGTATCAGTACCTGTAGCCGCTGGTCCCAAACGCGCCGCTACTGAAGCAGACGAGCCTCCTGACGAGCCC
>Ga0256847_1001224_pt1 | contig 13600 bp, 11 predicted proteins | sample TeddybearmetaG_FD_189099 | JGI IMG/M metagenome (GOLD analysis project Ga0256847, IMG submission 189099) | Hydrothermal vent microbial communities from East Pacific Rise, Pacific Ocean - Teddybear | ecosystem: Environmental > Aquatic > Marine > Hydrothermal vents | place: Pacific Ocean: East... | reverse complement strand
TAATAAATCACCATGAATATCTAATAGCGACAAGTTCATTTTGTCATCTTCATCGGGAAAAATACGGTAATTGATTATCCTAGTGGCGATTGTCTTTGCCGTATGAATGTCATCTTCAGCCTGAACGCCAACAAACACCAGAATTCCCCGAGAAATTTCCGCAACTGTTTGATTTTCAACTTCTATCCTGGACGAACATACTCTTTGAAGCAATGTGATCATGCTAGTACCCTCCTAAACTTTTCAAACCCGGAGTACAGTCATGAAATCAATTCAAGCATTTTATTGGTTGATTTAATCAATGCTTCACTAATGCCCGGTTCCGAAACGGCATGACCCGCGTTGGGGATAATATTCAGCTCACTGGTCGGCCAGACATCATGCAATGCCAAAGCCTGATCCACTGGACAAATCACATCATAGCGACCATGTATGATGAAGCCAGGAATATCTGCAATTTTTTCAGCTTCTTTTAAAAGCTGATTATCAGTTAGAAAACTGTTGTGACTAAAATAATGGCACTCGATTCGAGCAATACTCAATGCCATATGAGGGTTCCCAAAATAGCCTATCACCGCTTTATCGGGCAACAGAGTAGCGGTTGAGCCTTCCCATACTGACCAGGCTTTGGCCGCACCCATACGATCTATTTCATTCGCACTGGTTAAATGCTGATAGTAGGCAGCAACCATATCATGTCGCTCTGACTCATCGATCGGTTGTTGAAATTTCTGCCAGGCTTCGGGAAATAGCCGATTACATCCCTGTTGGTAAAACCATTGAATATCTTGGTTCCGACATAAGAAAATACCGCGCAGAATGAGACCCAATACACGTTCTGGATGAGTTTCAGCATACGCCAGAGCCAATGTTGAACCCCATGAACCACCGAATACTACCCACTGGTCAATATTCAAAAATTTACGAATCTTTTCCAAGTCTTCTACCAGATCCTGAGTCGTATTCTGCTCAAGACTGGCATGAGGTCGTGATTTACCACTCCCCCTTTGATCAAATAAAATGATTCTATATTGTTGGGGATCAAAAAATCGGCGATGGGATGGAACACAACTGGCACCAGGACCGCCATGCAAAAATATTACAGGCACACCATCAGGCGAACCACATTCTTCCAGATATAGGGAATGTAATTCAGAAACTTGAAATTGCCAGGTTTTCCCTGGCATTATTGCTGGAAAAAGCATTTTTAAGTTCGAAATGCCTGTTGGCTGAAGGTATTCAGAGCCACTTGCAAAATTCGTGAGTGGATGAGCTGCAAAGCCATATTTCTCCTGTTTTTAGCCAGAATTTCGATGCATAGTTGCACTACGCATCGAAATTCTGGCTAAAAACAGGGGGAATATGGTGCAGCAGACCGTCGCTCACGAGTTTCGCAAGAGGCTCTTCATTACAACTTAAACACCAACACAGGCGATATTCACTGATACCCTTTTACTAAAAATACAGTATACCTGTCTGGGGTGATTAAGTAGTGCAAATATTTTGTCTGATTACAAAATATCCAACTTTTCTAGCCATGATAAAATCTACCACCAGGAAAAGAATTTTTTATTCCCTTGCTCATTTAATGGTGCATCTGCTGTCGCATAGAAGGATTTTCTTTGGGCCGTTTTGCTGTTTTCCACCAATCTGGGTTACTCTCGATATTCAACTTCTGGTTATGGTCCTGATAACTAAACTGCCTGATACTAGTGTCCAGAAAACCCCAGCCCCTTGAAGCAGACGCATGGATGAACAGGCTCCAGACCTCTGATTCTGGTTGCAGATTAATACGGTGAAATATTTTACTATCTATACAATTCAGGTATCCCGGTTTTACTAGCCTGGTGCCTAATTTGTAATTGCTTCTGAAGTTACCCAGACGCGTTTCCAGATAACTTCCACTGAGGATTAGAGAAAAAGCAAACTTCCACGGGTGATTGTGAAGTCGCTTGCCCGGATCACTGTTAACAAACCGGTGTAGATATATTTGCAAACCAAATGGCAGGCGAAGTAGATGGTATCGTTCCAGGTAAGCCTGCTTATCAGGACCATTAATAATTCGACAGCGAAGATATGCGCTTATCTTAAATAGTAACTGGCTGATCATAATCATTATCTCATTCGAATCGAGTTGTATGCTAGTATCGCTCAACTACTAGCTCACTAAGTGAGCCACTTAAATAATAACTGCAAATAAATTGGACAGAACTGAACGATTCCACTTGATAGACCAGATGCTGAATTCACACCGAGTGGTGACACGCGAGCAGTTTCTGGATGCTTTAGAAGTTTCCCCTGCCACTTTTAAGCGCGACCTGGAATATTTACGTGATCGTCTCGCTGCACCAATTGTCTGGGATAGGGAAAAACGTGGGTACTGCTATGACCGCTCAGATCCGCTGGCAGATCAATATCAACTGCCAGGACTCTGGTTTAATAGTAGTGAAATTCAGGCGCTGCTAACAATGCATGTATTACTTGAAAACATTCAGCCTGGTATTTTACTCAATAAAATCACGCCACTACAATCACGCATTCAACAATTACTGGATGAAAGCGATCACAGTGCTGATGATATCAGGCAACGCATCCGAATATTAATGGTTGCGGCCAAACGCTATAGAAACGATTATTTTGAAATAATCAGTCGGGCCGTATTAAGTCGTCACAAAATAATAATACGCCACTACAATCGCCAAACTGACACTAAAACTGAACGAGAGGTATCTCCGCAACGTTTAACCTTCTATCGTAATAACTGGTATCTTGACAGCTGGTGTCACTGGCGAAAAGCTATTCGTAGTTTTGCTGTGGATGCAATAACCAATATCCAGATTAAATCTGATGCTGCAATAGATGTCGATCCAGAGCAATTAGATAAGGAACTATCCAGTGGTTATGGCATTTTTTCTGGTGCTGAAACACAACTGGCCAGACTAAAATTTAGCCCTCAATTAGCTCGATGGGTTTCTCTCGAGCTATGGCATCCTAAACAGTCCAGTTTTTTTGACGACTCAGGTTTTTATCACCTGGATCTGCCCTACAGTCAGGATAAAGAGCTAATAATGGACATCCTCAAATATGGCGATGGCGTTGAAGTTATAGGACCTGACTCTTTAAAGCAAAAAGTTGCGCAGAGAATAGCGGATATGAACCGGATATATCACCAGTCATAATGAATTCCCTTTAAAGTCATCACATTGTAGTCAACGTTTGATTCAAATTGTCGGCACTGAAATCTTCAGTAATTACCGCCTTACCCAGCGTCTTGAGCAAGATCAGTTTGATCGAACCATCGATGACTTTTTTATCGATAGACATAGCGTTCATGTATTTTTCAATTGTCATTTCTGCTGGAGGCAACACCGGAAGGCTGCACTTTTTAAATAAAGCTTCGGCACGCTGTCTGACCAGGTTATTTACCCACCCTTCTCGTTGAGACAGGTCAATCGCCATGATCATACCCGCAGCTACCGCCTCACCATGTAACCAGTTTCCATATCCCATAGAAGCTTCAATGGCATGACCGAAAGTGTGTCCAAAGTTGAGGATAGCTCGAAGACCTGATTCTTTTTCATCGATAGCAACAATATCAGCCTTAACCTGGCAGGACACTAATATGGAATGCACCAGAGTAGCTGGATCTTTTGCCATCAATAATTCGATATTCTTCTCCAGCCAGCTAAAAAAGTTTGCATCATGGATAAAACCATATTTAATGACTTCCGCAAGACCGGCACTAAGCTGTCTTGAATCTAGTGTTTTCAGGGTATCCGTATCAGCAATAACACATTGGGGCTGATAAAAAGCACCGATCATGTTCTTGCCCAGCGAATGATTCACACCGGTTTTACCTCCAACCGATGAATCTACCTGCGATAACAGGGTCGTTGGAATCTGAATAAAATTAACGCCCCGCTGATAGATACTGGCAGCAAAGCCTGCGATATCTCCGACCACGCCACCGCCAAGAGCAATGATTGTGGTTTTACGATCATGTTTCTTACTTAATAAAGTATCTATTATAGTTACCACAGTTTGCAACGTTTTGTACTCTTCTCCATCTGGCAGAATGACTTCATCAAAGCGAATATTTTTGGCGTTCAAAGCAGATTGAACATACTCGATATATAGTGGCGCAACCGTTGAGTTGGAGACAATTACAGCGCTATTTCCCAGTACATGATTGGTAATTAGCTGTGGTTTTTCGAGTAATTTACTGCCGATATAAATCGGATAACTTCGATCCGCCAGATCGACATTTAAAGTTTTCATTGAAATGATGAGGTCCAGATTAAATAAGTTGCTGTTGAATATGTTGGGCTATTTCTGCGGCCAGCTTCCGAGCCTGGCAGCGATCAGTTCTGACCGTATAGTCTGCTAATTGCTGGTATATAGGTTTGCGTTGGCTAAACAAGTTCTCAAGCCGCTCGCGTGGGTTTTCTGTTTGTAGAAGTGGTCGTTTCTTGTCTCTCTGTAAACGCCTCATTTGCTCATTGACTGATGTATCAAGAAAAATGATATAACTATTTCCCTGTAATAATTTTCGGTTTTCAGATCTAAGAACAGAACCACCACCTGTCGCCAACACACTGTTATTCAATAACGTAAGCTCTTTTAATGCATTTGTTTCGCGAAGTCGAAAACCTGATTCGCCTTCAATGTCAAAAATACAGGGGATATCAACACCAGTTTTCTGCTCGATATAACGATCACTATCATAAAACTCTCTATTCAATCGATTAGCAACTAATTGGCCAATAGTAGATTTTCCCGAACCCATAGGGCCGATAAGAATAATATTTTTCGCGCTCATGCGCTAATGATACTGAAAAATACAGATATTGGCATACCGGTATTTAACTTCATTTTCTTCTCTTTAAGGCAATCAAGACCTTAGCTAAAGATCCGTAGGTTGGGTTGAGGCACCAAACCCAACAACATCAAGATATTGCTATGTAAGGCGGATACAAAATGTAATCGGCTGGTTTTTTTAATACGATTTGTGTGAGTTTATACCCTGCTCATGTTGGGTTTCGCTCAACCCAACCTACACAAACTCAAGACTGAAGCACAAAAATGTGTAGTCTAGCGTATATCGAGATCGCTACCCTGAAGTATTTTTGGAGTGACAAATATCAAAAGTTCAGATCGATCATCCTGTGTAATGCTGGATTTGAACAGGTTGCCGATAATGGGTAGATCACTAAAGAAAGGCACTCGTGTTACCTGGGTTGATTGCGTGGTTTCATAAATACCACCAAGCACAACTGTCTGCCCATTTCTGACCAACAATTGAGATTGAACTTCTCTGGTATCAATACTGGGCGCGAAAAGACCAGAGCCAAAAGAAACATTTTCACCAACCGAATCTTTATGCACATCCAGATCCATTATTATATTGTTATCTGGTGTAATTTGCGGTGTAACCTCAAGTGATAAAACCGCTTTTCTGAATTTTAAAGTTGCATCGCCGTCTTTCAGTTCCAGATAAGGAATCTCTACACCTTGCTCAATTCGAGCCTGGTGTCCATCTGCAGTAATAATTCTCGGGCTGGAAACTACCTCACCCCTGCCTTCTATCTGAGCAGCAGAAAGTTCCATCTCCAACAGTGTACCCAATGGCAATTTGGCCAGTGCCAGCGCGAAGGTACCAGCAGGGTTTTGCAAAGGTAGATTTACATTCAGACGGTCAGTCGTTGTTGAAATCGTATTACCCGTAGAATTTATTAAACCGGTTGTACCACCACCAGGGCCTAAAGTTCCTGCAGTCGAAATGCCTGAACCTGATGTAGAAGTCCCGAAGGAGTCATGACTCACACCAAATCTTACTCCAAGCTCTTTGCTAAAATCATCATTGGCTATAACAACTCTAGATTCAATCAATACCTGTCGTACTGTGATATCCAGCTGTGACAGTAGTTCTCGAACATTACCCAGACTGCTGAGCGTATCCTTGACTAATAGAGTATTGGTCCGTTCATCAACACTAACTGAACCACGTGGTGAAAGGATGGAATTATCCTTTTGATTCAATAATTCAGCGATATCAAGCGCCTTGGCATAATTCACCTTGAGATAAACAGTCTCTAAACGTTCCAGTTCTTCTACCTGTTTACGAGATTCAAGCTCTAGCTTTTCACGAGCCGTAATTTCGTCTGATGGTGCAACCAGGATGACATTACCCGACTTTCTCTGTGCCAGCCCTTTGGTTTTGAGGATAATATCCATCGCCTGGTCCCAGGGAACGTTTTTTAATCGTAACGTTAAATTACCCTCTACAGAGTCAGAGACCACCAGATTCAAACCGGTGAAATCAGCTAACAACTGTAATACTGAACGAACTTCAATATCCTGAAAATTGAGTGACAATCGATCACCATTAAAACCAAACTTGGCCTTGCGTTTTTCTTCAATTTCTTCGCGCGAGATGGGTTGCACTGCGATGGTGTATATATTGTCTGTCTGATAGGCAAGATGCTCAAATTCACCAGATGTTTTGATGGTCATTCTGATATTTGTGCCATCCTGAACTGTATCGATAAAACTGACCGGCGTGGCAAAATCGCCTACTTCCAATCGACGCTGAAGTTCAGTAGGTAATTGAGCATTGAGAAATTCAACATTTACTGTATCAGCATCACGCCAGACGTCAGTACTGATGGCGGTGCTGGTTAAGTCTATAATTATTCTTCCGGCGCCTTTATCACCTCGTTTAAAATCGACATTGGTGATGCCTTTAACGCCACCACTTGCTGAACCAGTCGATGTAGGACCAATCACATTTCGGGTTAAAACTTCGCCAGATTCAGAACCGGAGCCAGCCAGAATTACGGTAACTTCTTTACCATTCAGTTCAGTAGAATATTCGGTAGCCCTTAACAAATTTAAAACAACACGGGTTCGGTCCTTGGACGAAGCCGAAATAATGCTTTGAATATTACCGATGCCAACACGAATATTGCGTTGCTTTAATTTATTTTCAGTACCTGCAAAATCAAATGCTATCCGCGCCGGAGAATCAATGACAAATGACCTTGGTTCTATCGCTGCCTCGTCAAAGGAGAACACAATTTTCACCGCATTGCCGCTCATCACTGAGTAGTCCAAACCTACCAGCTCTCGAGCAAATCCAGTGTTGATCCCCATACTGATTAATAACAATCCAATCAGTTTAAAATAAAATTTATTTTTCATGATGCTAACTTGTTGATTTTTCATCAATAAATTTCCTGGCGTTATTCCACAACCGCTAAAGCTGCTGTGCGTTCAATATAATTTCCCAACCCATCAGGTACAATTTCGATTATTTCAATAATCGTATCTGCAACAGAGATTATGCGACCGTGGTTTTGTCCAATATAATTACCTTCGACGACACGATGAATGGTATTGTCAGGTGCAAAGATCAGACCCCATTTATTTCCATTTTTAGTTACCGATCCCTTTAACCTGAGTGTATCCAGGGGGAAATCTTCGAGCGCTTCCCGTGGTCGATCAATATCGGGTTTTGGGCCATCAGCAATATTATTAATGGCATCAATATTTTCTTCTGGCCGTCTGAAATCTACTAATTTGAATGGGTCTCTCAAATCTTGTGAGGTATATTCAAAATTCTGGTAAGGCAGGAATTCAGGTATAGGCTCGACCCGGCCGACTGGCTGGTTTTTAGCATTGTCAACAAGCCTCCTAAGATCATCTATTCCCTCATTACAGCCACTGGCCAGTACTGCGATAAGCAGGAATAGTAGAGGGCGTGGATAGATAAGATTCAGGCTTATCATTGTTCATCCTCTTTTAAATATCGATAAGTTTTAGCAACAGCAGACATCTGTAACTTTTCAATTCTATTGCCGCTTCCCTGGGTAGATTTCTGTGGTTCCAACACCAGATTATGAATGGTAACAATTCTGGGTAAAGCAGCTATACCACTAATGAATGTGGCCAACTGATGGAATGAACCTATCATCTGTAGAGCAATAGGTACTTCAGCATAAAATTCTTTCTTCTCTTCAGGAGAAGGTTTAAACCTTTTAATTTCCAGCCCTGATGCTAAACCTGTTTGAGAAACATCTACTAATAGTGATTCAACATCTGTTCTTTCGGGCAATTGGCGTAACAGCGCTCCAAACGACACCTTCATTTCAGCCAGTTGCTCTTTGTATAAATCCAGTTTTGCCGCTTTATCAGCCTTGTCCCTTAAATCAAGGATCAATACCTTTTCCTTTTTTTCAATCTTTTCCAAATTTTCGAGCTGGGATTTGGTATCAAAATATAAGCCCGCAGCAATGACAACCACAAATAGTGTCATCACAACACCAAATTTTACTGCCTTTGGTGCAGTGCCAATATATTCTGGTTCCAGATGATGTTGTAGTTCGTCCCAATCCATCATAGTCTCCGCTTATTGTTCCTCTTCCGCATTGGGCGAGGTTTGTTTGACAGTCAGGGTGAAGGTGCTGATTCTATTGATTTTTTTATCCAGAATTTCTATCACGGTTAGCTGAGGATCCTTAAACCATTCTGAATTATTCAGGTTGCGCATGTAAGTAGATACACGCGCATTAGATTCAGATTCACCAGTAATGACCAGACTGTTTTTATCCTGCCTCATGGTATTCAGGTAAACCCCGTTAGGAACTGTTGTGACCATTTCAGTAAACAGATGAACTATTGAAGGTCGACTACCCTGTAAATCCTGTATAACTTCCATACGTTCAACCAGGCTTTTACGTGTTTTTTGAAGGTCTTTAATTTCAATGATTTCTTTGGTCAGCTTGGCAATTTCAGTGTTGAGGTAATTATTCCGGGATAATTGATATCCAATTTTATTACTCATCTGGAAGTGAACTAAACCAACAATCGCAGCAGCAAGAATGATTGTTAATACCACTAATCCCAGGAATTGTTTTTTCTGTTCCTGACGCAGTTCTTCACGCCAGGGCAGTAAATTAATCCGGGTTTTGAGAATGATTTCAGACATCAGTATTCCACTCCTCTAATAGCCAAGCCAGTGGCTATTAAAAATGCGGGAGCATCTGCTTCCAGCATGGATTTGTTAACCCGACTATTTACCGACATATCTATAAATGGATTTGCGATGGTGCAGGGTACTCCAATGTGCTGCTCTGTTATTGCAGCCAGGTTTGGCAGGTTCGCTGTACCACCGCCAATAAGTAAATGATCAATACTACTTACAGCGCCGCCGGCAGAATAAAAAAATTGCAAAAATCGGCTAATTTGTTGAGAAGTAGTTTCAATAAATGGATTTAAGACTTCCGGTTCATAATTATCTGGCAGGCTTGATTGCTTCTTGGCCAGACCAGCCTCTTCATTCGAAAGCCCGTATCGACGTTTAATGTCATCGGTCAGCATCTTACCGCCGAAACTCTGTTCGCGAGTATAAACCAGTTCATGATCATGGATGATACTCAGGCTAGTCATTGTCGCGCCAATATCAATAATACCAATGGTTTTACCCATACCTTCATCTGGCATATGGGCTGCCATAGTGGCAAATGCACTTTCTACCGTATAAGCTTCAACATCGACAATTTTGACACTAATACCAGCCAGTTCAACGGCAGAAACACGATCTTCAATATCTTCACTTCGACAGGCTGACAGTAAAACCTCAACAGTTTCAGAATTATTACTATTGACCCCCAATACCTGGAAATCAAGATTGACCTCTTCCAATGAATACGGGATGTATTGTTCAGCATCAAGTTGGATCTGACCTTCCATCTCTTCTTCAGACATATTCGCTGGCATTTGAATTTTTTTGGTGATCACCGAGGAGCCTGAAACAGCGATGACTGCATTTTTTGATTTAGCTTTTGACTTACGTAGAGCGCGGCTTACACTTTCACCTACGAGTTCAACCTCAGAAATGTTATTATCAACGACAGCATTGACGGGAAGTGGCTCTACCCCAACCGACTCAACGCGATAGCCAGAACCGGATTTACTCAGCTCCAACACCTTTACCGATGTCGAACTGATATCCAGGCCAAGTAATGGCGGTTTTTTTGATGATAAAAACACAGGGTGTCCCCGTTGTATCTGTATATGCAGTAGTTCAATGTAACAAACCACATTAACTACTGCTCGTAAACAATTAATATGTTAAATTATTTTCACTTTCAACCTGAGTCTAGACCAACAAACTCAAATTGTCGACACTTTTCATGTACGTCTTTATAAGTACACTCTAAGTTTATGAAATTATTACTAAAAATACTAGCCATTCTCATTACAGGAGGCGTTATTTTCACGCTAGCCGGTTTAATCTATATCTATAGCAGTCTTTTACCGGATTTGCCATCAATTGATAACCTTGATGAAGTAAAATTTGAAGTCCCATTACGAATTTACGACAAAAACGAAGATTTACTAGCGGTATACGGCAAACACCGTAGAACTCCAGTCCGATTTAAACAGATACCGGACAGCTTGCAGAATGCTTTTATTTCTGCAGAAGATGATCAGTACTGGTCTCATATCGGTGTTGATCCTCTGGCTCTACTGGCCGCAGCATATGAACTCATAGTAACCGGCCGAAAAACCCGTGGTGGCAGTACCATTACTATGCAGGTCGCGAGGAATTTCTTCCTCAGTTCAAAAAAAACCTATTCCAGAAAATTGAACGAAATTTTACTGGCATTAAAAATCGAACAGCACCTGTCGAAACAAAGAATTCTTGAATTGTATTTAAACAAGATCTTTCTCGGTCATCGCTCATATGGAATCGTAGCGGCAGCACAGGTTTATTACGGCAAAAAACTCGACCAACTGACTATAGCTCAATCTGCCATGATTGCAGGACTTCCTAAAGCACCATCACGCTATAACCCGGTCTCAAACCCGGAGCGTGCACTAATTCGGCGAGATCATATCCTCAATCGAATGCGATACCTGAAATATATTACTGATGAAGAATACCAGCAAGCCCTTGCTGAACCCGTTTCTGCTGAACTGCACATACCAAAACGCATAGCCGATGCCAGTTATATCACCGAAATGGTGCGCAATCAGTTATTTGAACAATATGGTGAGGACGCCTATCGGACAGGTATTAAAGTGTATACCAGCATCGATGGACACTTGCAGAAAATCGCCAATCAATCACTTCGTAAAGCATTGATGGATTATGATCGTCGCCATGGGTATAGAGGTATTGCAGGAAAAGTTGACCTCAACCAGGAAGGATTAGATCCCTTTGATGAAGGCCTGGTATCTGATTCAAAAACTGGTGGATTACGTCAGGGAGTGATCACTGCTGTTGATGAAGAATCAGCCACCGCTACTGTTTTATTATCAAACTACAAACATGTTTTACTACCCTTTAAAGAAGGGATTGACTGGGCCAAACCCTATATCAATGAAAACAGGGTTGGCAAGGCGCCTGAAAATATTTCTGACCTGCTAGCAAAAGGAGATATTATCTGGCTTGATCAGCAGCAAGAAAAATGGCAATTGGCTTCAATTCCGGATGTTGAAGGCGCTCTGGTATCTATTGATCCAGATAACGGCGCAATCAGAGCACTGGTCGGTGGCTTTGATTTCTTCAAGAACAAATTTAATCGTGTCATTCAGGCCAAACGGCAACCTGGTTCAAATTTTAAACCGTTCATTTATTCTGCGGCACTGGAAAAAGGTTTCACTGCCTCCAGCCTGATCAACGATGCGCCAGTTGTGTTTGACGATGATTCGCTGGAATCGACCTGGCGACCGGAAAATTACTCAGGAAAATTCTACGGCCCAACCCGAATGCGTGAAGCACTGGTTAAATCTAGAAATCTGGTATCCATCCGCCTGCTGCGAGCAATCGGTTTAAAATTTGCGGTACAGTACGCCACGCAATTCGGATTTGAGAAAAAATCCTTGCCTTATGACCTGTCTCTCGCCTTAGGCAGTGGTACTTTCGCCCCAATCGAAATTGTCAGAGCCTATGCTGTTTTTGCGAATGGTGGTTATCTGGTTAAGCCATATTTTATTGAACGTATTGAGTCCAGTGATGGTGAAATCCTGTTTCAAAATAATGCCTTCATTGTCTGCCAGGGTTGTGAAGAGCTGGAAAATGAAAACACCACTGATCAAATAAATTCAAAAAATCAAGAGCAGATAAACTCACAAACACCTACTAAACAAAGTATCGAACAGGAATCTGACTCGACACTACCAGAAATTCAATATGCCCCACGGGTAATCACTGCCCAGAATGCCTATATCATGCGTTCGATGATGCGCGAAGTTGTGACGCGTGGTACCGCAGTACGGGCCAAAGCGCTAGGACGTAGCGATATCGCCGGCAAAACAGGTACCACCAATGATCAACTCGATGCCTGGTTCAGTGGTTACAACGATCAGGTAGTCACCACTGCCTGGGTTGGATTTGACAGCCAGAAACCGCTGGGAAAACGCGAAACAGGTGGTCGTGCCGCTTTGCCCATGTGGGTTGATTTTATGCGCGAAGCACTAAAAGGAGCGCCCATTAACCTCGAAGAACAACCTGAAGGTATGGTGACCGTTCGAATCGATAGCGAAACCGGAGAACGTGCTTCAGAAACCACAAGAATTAGTCGATTTGAAATTTTCAGAACGTCTTATGCACCAACTGAAAAAGTGGTCAATAAAATTGTCGATCAAAGTGGAAACAATGGCGGTATAGAACCCGTGACTGAAGAAGAAATCACAGAGGGTATTTTCTAGGTGTCTGTAATTATTTAGACACAGAGAACGCAGAGGTCACAAAGGATGCAAAAGTTAAGACTTTATTGGAGAGGTATTGTTTAGCTGTTTTATTGCGCTTTTATATAAAACTCTGTGTTCTCAGCGTTTTCTGTGTCAAAGAAAAATTGCTTTCTCGCAATTCCAATATTACATGACTCGGCAAAAACCAGGTTTATCTCGTTTGATAACCAAACTCATGGACCGCATCGACCAATACACCCAGATGATCAGGATTGACAGAAGGATGAATGCCATGCCCCAAATTGAAAATATGCCCTGGAGAATTTCCATACTCTTCAATCAATGACTTTACTCTGGCTCGAATGATTTCGGGCGAAGCGTATAACACGCAGGGATCTAGGTTTCCTTGTAAAGCAACTTTGTCGCCAACCCGTTGTTTGGCATCGCTTATGTTGATTGTCCAGTCCAGACCCACTGCATCACATCCGGCAGCAGCAGTCATTTCTATCCATTGACCGCCACCTTTGGTAAACAATGTGACGGGCACAATCTGATCGCCCTGTCTGGTATTCAACTGTTCGACGATTTGTTGCATGTAAGCCAGCGAAAATTCCTGGTAACCATCTGGCGTTAGAGCACCACCCCAGGTATCGAATACCATCAGCGCTTGAGCACCTGCCTCAATCTGAGCATTCAGGTAGGCCACCACAGATTTAGCGACGGTATCAAGCAGCTGATGCAATGCTGCTGGTTTGTCATACAACATCGCTTTTGTGAAACGATAATCTTTTGAACTGGCGCCTTCAATCATATAAGTCGCTAGCGTCCAGGGGCTGCCGCTAAAACCGATCAAAGGGACTTTTCCATCCAGCTCATGACGAATCAGAGTCACCGCATCAGT
>Ga0256847_1001223_pt1 | contig 13606 bp, 15 predicted proteins | sample TeddybearmetaG_FD_189099 | JGI IMG/M metagenome (GOLD analysis project Ga0256847, IMG submission 189099) | Hydrothermal vent microbial communities from East Pacific Rise, Pacific Ocean - Teddybear | ecosystem: Environmental > Aquatic > Marine > Hydrothermal vents | place: Pacific Ocean: East... | reverse complement strand
TTGCGACGGCGTCCTCGGCATCAACAGGCTTGCCCAACACGCGCTCACCCAGAACAACTACCGTGTCGGAGCCCAAAACGAATTCGCCGTGCGGCGCAGCATTTGCCTTGGCGATTGCTAATCGCAAGACCATTTTTTCGGCCGTCTCGTCCTCTAGACGGCTCTCGTCGATATCGACAGATACGACCTCGAAATCCAGGCCCAGCGCCGCAAGAATCTCTCGGCGACGGGGCGACCCCGATGCCAGAATGAATTGCGGTGATTTGGGCATCTTAATCAAGCCCGGTGATACGGATGGCCCGTCTGCAATGACCAGGCGCGATAAAGCTGTTCGGACAATAGCGCGCGGGCCATGCCGTGCGGCAATGTCAGCGCCGACAGCGACCACACCACGTCGGCCCGTTGACGCACACCATCGGCAACACCGTCGGGCCCGCCGATAACGAAACACAGATCACGACCATCGGTCTGCCAGTCTGTCAATCTGGCGGCAAGCGACTTGCTGGTCAGTTGTTTGCCGCGTTCGTCGAGCAATACAACCTGTTCGGTCGTAGCCAGTTTCGACAAGATTGTATCGCCCTCGGCCTCCATTGCCTGACGCGAATTATCATTTTTACTGCGACGAACGGTGGCGATCGTGTCGAGCCGGAATTTCCACTCGCGCGGGAACCGCTCCGTGTAAATACCGAAGGCTTCGTCCACCCAGGACGGTTGGCGATCACCAACAGCTAACAGGCGAATATGCACGGCTTACCGGTCGGTCACCGCCGCTCCGGAGGGAGTAATCGACCAAAGCTTCTCGAGATTGTAGAACTCGCGAATTTTCGGCAGCATTACGTGCACAAGCGCATCCTGCAGATCCAACAGCACCCATTCGCCGCCAGCCTCGCCCTCTACTCCGGATGGCCTGTGGCCCACCGCTTTGGCTTTGTCTGAAACGTTGTCGATCAGAGCCTGCACGTGTCGGCTCGACGTCCCGCTGGCAACGATCATCCAATCGGTCACGGTCGTCATGTCGCTCACGTCGAGCTTGATGATATCCAGTCCTTTGATCTCTTCCAGCGCCTCAACAACCAAGTCACTTAACTGTTCGCTATTCATTCGTCTCACTCATGTATATACCTGTCTCTTCGATGACATCTCGCACCGCATCCGGCATTAGAAAGCGCGGGTCTCGCCCGGCCGCTACCAATTGCCGAATTTCGGTCGACGCAATTTCAAGCTGTGTCACCGCGTGAATGTAAAGTCGTCCATGCGTCGCCTCGTGCAAGTCGGCAACGCGATGTGTCCCGTGTTCGCCGATCATTTTACCGAGCGGCCCCATGTCCGGCGCCTTCCAGCCTGGCCGGTGAGCCACCACAATATGGGCGATATTCAGAATTTCATCCCAACGGTGCCAATCAGGCAAACCGAGAAACGCATCCATTCCTAGGATCAGACACAGCGAGCGGTCTGGGAATTCCCCTCGCAAGCTGACCAATGTGTCGATTGTGTATGAGAGGCCCTCACGTCGCAGTTCGCGATCATCGCTCACAAACCCCTCTTGACCGGCAGTGGCTACGTCAACCATGCGATAGCGCAGCTCGGCATCCGCGAAGGTCATGCCGCGGTGCGGTGGGTCACCGCAGGGGATAAAACGCACCTGCTCAAACGACAACGCCTGCAACATCTCAAATGCGGATCTCAGGTGGCCGTAGTGGATCGGGTCAAACGTGCCACCGAAAATACCCAGTGGCTTCATTGCGACAAACTCACGACGACATCTGTTGCCATATGCCAGGGGTTACCGGCCCGCTGTCCTTTCGCCGCCGCGTCGGCGCGACCCGTTGCTTTCAACATCTTGTGGAAATCACCGTGTTGATGCCGGCTAATGCAGCTGCGGACCAAACTCTGGCGATTGCGCCAGACGCCCGACTTCTGCATCGCCCCGCCGAGATCACCGCCTTGCCGAATGACGTCATCCAGGGTCGCGAGTGTTCGCAGCTCGCGCGTCAACGCCCACATCACGATGACCGGCTCAACACCTTCAGCGCGTAGCCCGCCCAAGATTTTCACGGAGCGGCCAGCGTCGCCAGCGAGCGCCGCGTCAGTCAGTTTGTAAACGTCGTAGCGACTACTGTTAGCCACGGCATCATTCACGGCCTCTGCACTGACCTTGCCCTCGCCCAGAATCAGCCGTAATTTTTCGATTTCTTGTTGTGCCGCCAGCAAATTACCCTCGACGCGATCAGCGATCAACGTCACGGCATCGCGTTTTTGCTCTAAGCCCGCCGCCCGCATTCGATTGGCGATCCAGCCCGGAAGCTCACGGACACCGATAGGCCAAAGCGGCAACGACACGCCTTTCTTATCGATCGTTTTGGCCCACTTCGAGGCGCCGCTACTGCGGTCGAGCTTGGGGCCAGTAACAATGAAAAGCAGATCCGGACTCGACTGCTCAACGAGTTCGATTATCGCCGCGCTGCCTACCTTGCCAGGCTTGCCGGTGGGTAGTCGCAACTCAATGATGCGCTGCTCGGCAAATAGCGAGAAGTTGCTCGTCGACGCCGTAAGTGCATTCCAGTCGAACCCGGTGGTCGCCACGTGCGACTCGCGCTCCAGGAAGCCGCGCTCTCTCGCCCGCACCCGAATAGCATCCAACGCTTCGTCGACCAATAGAAATTCGTCACCGGTGACCAGGTAACAAGGGGCAAGCGATTTTAGGAGATGCGATGAAAGCTGGTTAGCCTGGATCTTCAAGCAAGCTGCTCCATGCTTATTGATTCGTTCTCAAGCAAGACGGGAATACCGTCGTCAACTGGATAGACGCGTTTACCGTCATCAGTGACCAGTGCTTCGGCCAGCGGTGTGGCGATTTTGGCTCCCTCGTGATTGACGAGCTCACCGGCATTTATCGCTGCATTGATCCTGGCGAGTTTGTCCTTCTTGAGGACAGAGAGACCCTTGTGAGAAACCGGGCACCGCAGAATTGTCAGTAAACGCTTATCCATGCGCCTATTGTAGCGCTTCAGACGCGCTTCAGGACAGCTGCCAGCTCAATATTTCCCGTACTTTCTGCGGCTTCAATGACAGCCGGCAGGTCTTCACGGAATGGGTGGAACTGCTCATTGACCAACTGGCAGCGCATCGTCACCTTCAGCGCTGGAATTTTGTCGCCGTGGCGTAACAGATCACGTATATAGTGTTGCGCAAAAAATAGGGCGTGCTCTTTGCGCTCCCAGCGCATCATCCGTTCGAAAAACCAGGCCCATGCTCCAACCACATCTGGATCTTGCTCGATCCAGCTCATGATGTGATTGAATCCGCTTTCGCGGTTGCCGCGGCTGATGATGCCGTAGGCATGCGTCAATATGCTCGTGCGTTCCTCTTGCAGCCCAGCGAGCTTTTGGTCTTCGCTATCCTCAACAGCATCCGGAATACGAACGTCGTCGACGAGCCCGAAAGGCTCGATCAAGGTCCCGGTCAATGACGCGAATGAAAAAAGCACGAACAGTTGCACAAAGTTGCCGGCAATGTTCGGCAGCTGTTCGGCCTGCACGGCACCCCAGCCAACCAGGACCAGATACACCGACGCCAGCCAGAAAGTCTCGCCGGACGATTTTAAGAGTTGAACAATAGCGACCGGATTCAGGCTCTGTAGTGGCGAATGGGTAATCGCGAGCACGGCGAAACTGGCCGGAAGAAACGCCCCAGCGAAGGCGAGCGTCAAATAGAGGCCAGCGTTGCCGAAATTTGTGAACGACCAAAACCCCAGATAGACCAGACCCAAAACGATCGGCAGTGGGAACAGCGACCATAGGTTGCCGTTCCAGCTGAAGAATTCAGCATCAAACGCACGGGGAACCGTGCCCTTCGCCGCCGCTTCAACAATGATCATCTGAAAGCGAAATATTGGCGGCAGACTCAGTATCAAAACGAAAATACCCAGCGGACTTCCGGACGTACCTATGCAGACGAACACCCAGAACATGAGCAGCGGAAACAGCACCGCGGGTTCGATCAACGGCAAGAATATTGCTTTCAACAGTCTAAGTGGTTTCATCAATATCCTCTGCGGCCGTCGGTACTGGATCGTAACCCGAACCGCCCCAGGGGTGGCAGCGCCCAATACGGCGTGCGGCAAGCCAGCCTCCCTTGAAAAACCCGTGATTTTGCAGCGCTTTGATAGCGTAGCTGGAGCACGTCGGATCGAATCGGCAATTCGCCCCTAGCCAGGGTGAAATCGCCAGCCGGTAAAACCGCGCCAATTGAATGAGTGGCCACGCGAGTGCCTTGCTCACGGCGTTAGCCATCAGGCGACCTGCAGCGCCTCGGCAGCGAAGCGACGGATGGCCGTGAGCATTGACGACAAACCCGTGCTTCTGGTCGGGCTGAGATGACTCTCAAGATCCAATGCCACAACGAAGTCCGGCGGCGTATCAAGAATGTCCTGAGGTTTGCGCCCGCTGTACAAACGCAACAGCAACGCGATGAGGCCCGAGACGATCGCCGCATCGGAGATGGCCTGAAAATACAGTCGACCATCATCCTCGCGGGCGACAAACCAGACCTGCGCTTGACAACCTCGGATTCGGTTATCGTCATTTCGGTATTCATCGGGAAACTCGGGCAATCGCCGTCCCATATCGATCAGATATTGATAGCGATCCATCCAGTCTTCAAATAGTTCGAAGTCGTCAATCAGTTCTTGCTGCGCTGTCTGAATTTCGTTACTCAAGCTTAGCTCCGACGCCAGGACGTTCCGTCGCGACCATCCTGGATCGTGACGCCCGCTGAACCCAGTTGATCTCGAATCGCATCTGCCGTCTCGAAATCGCCGTCCGCTTTGGCGGCATTTCGTTTCTCGATTAGCGATTCGATTTCTTCCGACGACAGATCACCCTCAACATGTCCGGCGAACCATTCTTCCGGGTCGTTACCGAGCAGTCCCATTAGCTCACCGCTGGCGTACATCTGCGCTGCAAGCCCGGTATTTGTTTTGTCGTCTCTCGCCTTGTTGAGCTCTTTAGCCTTGTTGAGTTCTTTGGCCAGCGTGAAGAATGCGGCCATTGCCTTCGGCGAGTTCAGGTCATCTTCGAGCGCCGCGATGAGATCCTGCGGAATCTCAGCCGCTGCAATATCGTCGGTCGAGACGTCGATGCCGCGCACCGCACCGTACAGACGATCCAGCATCCGGCGTGCCGACTCAAGCGTTTCCCCAGACCAGTCCAACGGCTGTTTGTAGTGCGCACTCAGCAAAGCCAGACGAATGACCTCGCCCGGCACCGTTTTGATCAGTTCGTGCACGAGCAGAACGTTGCCGAGCGACTTAGACATTTTGGTCTGGTCCATACTCAGGAAACCGTTGTGCAACCAATACCGTGCGAACGGCGCGCCGTCATGGGCACAGCCGCTCTGCGCCATCTCGTTTTCGTGGTGAGGGAATACCAGGTCCCGCCCGCCAGCGTGGATATCGATCGTCGTGCCGAGGTGTTTTTCGGCCATCGCCGAACATTCGATATGCCATCCGGGACGTCCCCGGCCCCAAGGTGAATCCCAGCCGGGCAATTCTGGCGTCGACGGTTTCCACAAAACAAAGTCGTGGGCCACTTTCTTATAGGGGGCGACCTCTACCCGCGCCCCAGCGATCATCTCACGCAGATCGCGTTTCGACAGCGTGCCGTAACTTTCGTTGGATGACACATCGAACAACACGTGGCCCTCAGCCTCGTAGGCGAAACCCTTCTCTATCAAGACTTCGATCATCGAGATCATCTCGCCGACATGCTTGGTCGCACGCGGTTCGATATCCGGTGGGTTGACACCCAGTGCGCCCATGTCCTCGTTGTAGGCTTTAATGAAACGCGCAGTGATTTCATCGATGGGCTTGCCCGTCTCGACTGACGCCGCGTTGATCTTGTCATCAATGTCGGTAATGTTGCGCGCAAACGTAAGCTTGTAACTGCGCCGCAAAAGCCTCGCCAGCAGGTCGAAAACGACTGCCGGTCGCGCGTTGCCGATATGCGCATAGTTGTAGACCGTCGGCCCACACAGGTACATCGTCACCTCGCCTTCTACGAGCGGTTCGAAGGGGACTTTCTTGCCCTGGAGCGTGTCGTGTAGCTGAATGGTCATGTAGGGATCTGTTCGGCGCTCAAAGGACGCAATCATAACAATATTGCTGCTGGCCGCTACGCCCGGTATTCTTTCGACCCGCAAATGATTACGTTCAAGGACTCAAAATGTCGGCCCCGCCAGTCAGTTTTAAAGCCCGCAAAACGATCGAACAGGTAGAGGAAGGCAACGACCTAGCGCCAAAATTCGACGACCGAGGTCTAATCACAGTAGTAACGACTGACGCCGACAGCGGCGAACTACTCATGCAAGGCTATATGAACGCCGAAGCACTGCAGCTCACAATCTCAACCGGCGAAGCCCATTACTTCAGCCGCAGCCGCCAGGTTCTATGGCACAAAGGCGCAACCAGCGGTCTCGTACAAACCGTCCGCGAACTCCTGATTGACGACGATCAAGACTGCATTTGGCTCCGAGTCGATGTAACCGGCGGCGCCAGCTGCCACGTCGGCTACCGCAGCTGCTTCTATCGCAAGGTTCCGGTCAGTGCCGACTTCGAGGCCAAGCAGTCCGACGGCCATGTCGAACTCGAATGGACTGAGACCGAAAAAGTCTTCGATCCCAAAAAAGTCTATGGAGACGCCCCAAACCCAACCATTCTGTAGTGCTGGATCTGACAAACCGTTTCGTTGATGTAACAGGAATACCCAGCCAGAAACTGTTTACAGGAAATAAAGCGGATCTCGATCCCGCTTGACGGGACCGAAGGGAGCCATTCCAGTAAACAGTTTCTGGCTGGGTACTCCTGTGGCGATTAGCACAATTTTCTAGAACTGGCCCTCTGAATCGTGACGGCGTTTCTGGCGACGTCTTCTTGCCGCCGGCTGGGGCTCGGCCAGATCGATCGCTCTGGCCTGGAAGGCGTATTCGATGGTTCCGATCATCCAAAGGAAGTAGCCGATGAGTTCAATGAACTCTTCTACAGCTAGTTTGATGATGCGTTTGTAATCTTCGTCGAGAATTGACATCCATAAGGGCTCATGGCCCACAAGACGCACGAAAGCGAACAGAATTACGGCGCCGGCGAAAAGTAGTGTCAGGCCTGGGGACGGCCAGATTCTCGCCAGAGCTATTTGTAGACGCTTTCGGTGTCGGTAGGTGTAGGCGATCAGCAGTGCGCCTACGATTACGATGAGTACTTGCCAAAAATTGTCACCGATTAGTCGGTCGAGAAAATAGTCTTGTTCACGAATGAGAAAGGCCAATGCCAGACCGGCGAATAGGATCGCTACCGGTCGTTGGCTTGGGCAGTTACGGGCGACCCAAGCCATGATGACACCGCAGACGGCCAGGATAATGGCCTGAATTATTTCGACCGGGGAGAATTCGCTGGTGCCAAATTGGTCGCCAGGGTTGGGCATGATGTGTAACTTTAGGCTACCCGGAGATGCGATCTCCATTTGTGTCAGCGCCCACGTTACGAACGCGATAGCGACAAAATAGAGCAGATAGCGGAGCCAGGTCATACCAAACTATACACCGCGTTTCGCTCAGGGGCGCAGCTTGAATGTTGCTTCGCCCGCGGCGTTCAGAAGTCCATGATTCGTAAGAAACTCTGCCGCGTCCTCAGCATCGTTTTGGAACCAGTCCAAGGTATTGCCAAGGCGAAAACTGTAGCCCCATTCGTCCATGTCGCGCATCAGACGGTCGCGGCCAACACCGTCGATGTGATCGGCGAGGACGACTTGTAAATAACAAACCGCTGATTCTTCGATATCGTCTCCGCCGGCATCACGGTCAAGACCATCGCGTCGGTCTGCAGTCATGCAGATGACGTGACAAGCTTCATGGAGTAGTGAGTGAACAGGCGTGTCGCTGTGCACGTAGACGACGCGGCCTTTGATGCCAGCCTCCGAGTCGCCCCAAAAACTGCCTGTGATGGGTACGCCCTTGTCCTCCAACTCGAGTTCGAGGCCGTATCGCTGCAACAGCGAGGAAATCGCTATTGGCGGAACGTCGGCGACAAACAACATTGTCTGTCAGAGCGTGGAGATTTGCTTCATTACAACACGCACCAGGTCTTCAATAATTGCCTCACGAAGCAACTCTTCTTCGCGCGCCTTGCCGAGGACGAGGGTCGAGTCGTAGGTGTAGTCTCGAGTCAGCGTTAGGGTTTGCTCTGCCAACAGGGTGTCGGCGCCTGAGTCGAGGCGGTAAGTAATCGTGTAATAGACCTCGTACTCGGTCGGAACGTTTCGCGCCGATACTGACAAGACTCGTTGCGACGTTTCATCAAAGGAGACCGTGAAGATCGCGGTCGCGTCGGCTGCGGCATCGGTGAACTCAACGCCCGACGCTTGCAGTTGCGATTTGAATTCTCGCAGGAACGGACTGTAGCTGTCGGTCCCGCTGATGTAAGTCTTCTCCATCGCGACTGGCGCAATAAATGCGCCCTGCAGGTGAAATCCGCAAGCGACTAGGCTGGCCAATGCGGTGACACAAAGCAGGTTTCGAGTCAGCTTAAACAACAATGTTAACCAGTCTTCCAGGAACAACGATCACCTTACGCAATGCTTTGCCGTCTATAAAGCGTTGTACGTTTTCGTCGGCTATCGCGAGCGCTTCAACAGCGTCGTTACTGGCATCAACCGAGACCGAGATTTTCGCGCGCAACTTGCCGTTAACCTGCACCACGATCTCGTTGAGGTCCTGTTGTAAGGCGCTTTCGTCTACCACGGGCCAGCGTTGGTCGATCAGCGCCGAGTCGTGGCCGAGATCCTGCCACAGAGCATGGCAAATGTGCGGCACCATCGGAGACAGCATGATGACGATCGCCTCCAGTGCCTCGCGGACAACGGCCCGGCCCGCATCGGAGTCGTCAGCAAATTTGATGACCGCGTTCAGGAGTTCCATAGACGCAGCGACAGCCGTATTGAAGCTGTGGCGTCGCCCGATATCATCACTGATCTTCGCGATGGTCTTATGCGTCTTACGGCGTAAATCTTTCTGTGCGTCGCCGAGTGTACTCGGGTCGAGCTTCGCGACGGGTCCGGCAGCAGCATGATCAGAGACGGCACTCCAAAAGCGCTTAAGAAATCTGTAGCTGCCTTGAACACCGTCATCAGACCACTCCAGCGATTGCTCAGGCGGCGCCGCGAACATCATGAACAGTCGAACAGTATCGGCGCCGTACTTTTCGATCAGTTCCGCCGGGTCCACGGTGTTGCCCTTAGCCTTCGACATCTTCGCGCCGTCTTTGAGCACCATGCCCTGGGTCAGCAGATTGGTAAACGGCTCGGACACATCGGTCAGACCTTCGTCACGCATCACACGCTGGAAGAAGCGTGAGTACAGAAGGTGCAATATCGCGTGCTCGATGCCACCCGTATATTGATCCACGGGCGTCCAATATTGGGCGCGGTCATCCAGCATCGCATTGTCGCTGTCCGGGCAAGCGTAGCGCGCGAAATACCAGGATGACTCGACGAACGTGTCAAAAGTATCGGTCTCCCGTCGAGCGTCCTTGCCACATTTTGGGCAGGCCACATTAACGAACTCGGGCATGTCTTTGAGCGGCGAGCCGGTACCTTTGACTTCGACATCTTCAGGCAGCACAACGGGCAGCTGATCTTCAGGAACGGCCACGGCATCACAATCGTCGCAATAAATAATTGGGATCGGTGTACCCCAATAACGTTGCCGGGACACTCCCCAGTCGCGAAGGCGATAGTTGACCTTACGGCCGCCGCGACCCGATTTCTCGAAGTGCTCCGCTATCGCGTTGAAAGCCGCGTCAAAATCCAGTCCGTCGTAGTCACCAGAGTTGACCAGTACACCGCGTTCCAGATAAACCGCTTCGTTGATATCAATATCTGAACCGTCACTTGGCGCTATAACCTGTTTAATCGGCAGATCGTGTTTTTTCGCAAATTCCCAATCTCGAGCATCGTGTCCAGGAACGGCCATCACAGCGCCCGTGCCGTAACTCATCAAAACGAAGTTGGCGACCCACAGCGGAATTTCTTCGCCGGTTAATGGATGAACGGCGGAGATGCCGAGCGCCATGCCTTTTTTCTCCATCGTCTCGAGAGTGGCTTCCTGCGCATCGGTCTGTTTGCACTGCTCGATAAACGCGGCCACGTCAGCGTTGCCGGCGGCAGCTTTGCTCGCCAGCGGATGTTCCGCTGCGACTGCCATGTACGTAACACCCATGAGCGTATCTGGACGGGTCGTATACACCGTCAAAGGCTCGTCCTCACCGACGACATCAAATGACAACTCGACGCCTTCCGAACGGCCTATCCAATTTCGCTGCATGGTCTTGACGGAGTCGGGCCAGCCCGGCATGTGATCAAGCTCTGCAAGCAGCTCGTCTGCATAATCCGTGATCTTCATGAACCATTGTGGGATCTCACGACGCTCCACGAGTGCATCCGATCGCCATCCGCGACCATCGATTACCTGCTCGTTGGCGAGCACTGTCTGGTCGACCGGGTCCCAATTGACGATAGAGTTCTTACGATAGACGAGGCCTTTGGCGAACATTCGCGTGAACAGCCACTGCTCCCAGCGATAATATTCCGGGCGGCAGGTGGTGACTTCACGGCTCCAGTCGTACGCGTAACCGAGGCGTTTGAGCTGGCCGCGCATGTCCTCGATGTTGCTGTAGGTCCATTTGGCGGGCGGGATACCACGCTGAATGGCAGCGTTTTCGGCTGGCATTCCAAAAGCATCCCAACCCATCGGCTGCAGTACGTGTTTGCCCTGCAGGCGGTGATAGCGCGCAATCACGTCATTGATTGTGAAGACGCGAACATGACCCATGTGCAGTTTGCCGCTCGGATACGGAAACATGGTGAGGCAGTAGTACTTTTCTTTGTCAGCGTCTTCGCCGACCACGAAGCTCTCAGCGTTATCCCAGTATTTTTGGGCGCTCGTTTCGACAGCTTCGGGATTATATGGGGTGCTCATTTTGTCGCGAGTCTTCAGTGCCGTGAAAACTCGCAAGCCTACATGAACATGCTGCAGTTAGCAGCAGTCAAGCAATCGGCTGCTAGATCCCAGCGCGGCTTCGAATCCAGAACACTCCCAGTATCAGGAAGCTCAGGAAGAGTGCTGGCCAGTTGCCATAGTCGGCATAGACCGTTGTGCCTTTGTAGGCGCGAATGTTGGCAGTCATGACCTCAGGTTCGAACTGCTTACCCACCTGCTGTAGCTTGCCATCGGGTCCGATGAAGGCACTGATGCCCGTATTGGTCGATCGGACCACGTAGCGGCCCAGCTCCAACGCCCGCATTCGTGCGATTTGCAGATGCTGGTGCGGTGCTATCGAATCGCCGAACCACGCGTCATTGCTGACATTGATGAGAATACCTGCCTCTGGAAACGCATACAGGTGTTCCGCGCCATAGGCATCTTCCCAACAAATCGCAAGCGACAAGAGGGCCCCGTTCGCCGCGATCAGCAACGGCTGCACATCGCTGCCCGCTGACAAATCGGAGTACGGCAGATTCTGCATCTTCATCCACTCACGGACGCTGGCCGGCACCGGGAAATACTCACCAAATGGCACCAGATGCCGCTTGCGATAGACCTGCCGCTCATTCGAGCCGAGCATCAGCACACTGTTGAAGATCTTTCGATCAACACTGCGCTCAGTGCTCTCCTCGAGAATACCAAGCAGCACCGTTTGGCGATTGCGCCGAGCATCGCGTTCGACAATGTCGAGGTACTCGGTAACGCTAGTGTCCAACGCCGGTATCGCAACCTCAGGCCAAATGACCAATTCACTGTCCGGAACACTGAGTGTCGAGCTGCGATAGAAATCCAGGGTTGCTTGTCGTTGCGATGCCAACCACTTCTGATCTTGCGGTATGCCGGCTTGAACGATCGTGGTTCGAATGACCTTGCCCTCGGGCTCGGTCCAGTCGATCGACCCGAGCAAACCCCCGACGATCCACGGCAATACGATCAGCGGCAGGGCGATAATCCTATCCCTGCCTGTCGTCATAATCGCGACCAAAATTGCGGCAGTTCCGAACATCATCATCAACGAAACGCCATAGACACCGAGTATGGGTGCCCAGCCGGCTAAGGCCGAATCAATCTGGCCGTAGCCTTGCGCCAGCCAGGGGAATCCGGTCAGAACCCAGCCGCGTAACCATTCAGCGATGACCCAGGCAGCAGGGCCTATGAAATACAATCGCCAGGGTTCGCCGTGGACCAACCGGGACATGACCCACCCAGCGAGCCAGAGAAACGTCGCCAGGACACAGGACAATCCAACCATCGCCAAGATCGCGATCCACAGAGCCGCGTTGCCAAATACGTGAACGGATACGTAAATCCAGTACGTGCCCGTCAGAAAAAAACCGAAGCCGAACCAGAAAAAATGTGCTGCTGCGTCTTTCGGAGAAACGGTAAGCGCGATGAACAGTAAAGGTAGCGTCAGGAGCGGCGCCAGAATAGACCACTCAACCGGTGCGAAAGTAAGCGTTGATGCACAACCAATGGCGAAAACCAGCAAGCGACTGACCAACGGACGATCCGCACATAGCGAGAAAAGAAAGTTCTGGTCTTTCTTGTTAGCCACAGGAGCTAATCACCGTTACGTTGAACTTGTAATGCGTCGATTCTTCTTTCATCGGCTTTAACGACTACAAACTCGAAGCCACCAAACTCCAACTTCTCGCCGCGGCGAGGCAATCTACCGAGTACGTGCAAAACGAGACCGCCGACGGTGTCGTATTCGTCATCGTCCAGCTCGCACTCGAAGTAGTCATTGAAGTCTTCAACACGCGTCAATGCGCGTACGGCGAAGCTGGGCTTGCCATTGCGATCGCCGTCCGGCCGAATGAACTCGGCCTCTTCATGGTCATGTTCATCATCGATGTCGCCGACAATCTCTTCGAGCACATCCTCGATCGTCACCAAGCCAGCGACACCGCCGTATTCATCAACAACAATCGCCATGTGATTGTGACTGGCACGGAATTCTTTCAGTAACGCATTCAGACGTTTCGACTCGGGGATAACTGAGGCCGGCCGGAGTAATTTCTTGATCGTCAGTTCTTTCGCTTCATCACTGCCGTAGTAGCGCAATAAATCCTTGGCGAGCAGAATACCGAGCACTTCATCGCGGTCTTCACCAATAACAGGAAAGCGCGAGTGTCCGGATTCGACGATCATTTTCAGAGTATCGTTAAACTTGTCGTCTATATTGATGACGACCATTTGTGAGCGCGGCACCATGACTTCTCGCGCCTGTGTCTCGGACACCTCGAGAACGCCGGAGAGCATGCTTTTCTCTTCAGCATCGAGCTCGACATCGGATTGGATAAAGGTCTGGATTTCGTCGCGGCTCCAGGGTGCGCCCCTGATCGCCCGCATGACGCGTGCAACCAGTCCGGGTGTACCCGAGCCGCTGGTACTTGGAGGTTTTTCGTTCATATTAGACAAGTGTATCAGTTCCGTTACGGAGACTCCCCATAGGGATTCGCTAAACCTTGCCCGACCAGAATGCGGGCTTCCAGACCCTCCATCTCTGTCGCAT
>Ga0256847_1001222_pt1 | contig 13606 bp, 18 predicted proteins | sample TeddybearmetaG_FD_189099 | JGI IMG/M metagenome (GOLD analysis project Ga0256847, IMG submission 189099) | Hydrothermal vent microbial communities from East Pacific Rise, Pacific Ocean - Teddybear | ecosystem: Environmental > Aquatic > Marine > Hydrothermal vents | place: Pacific Ocean: East... | reverse complement strand
GGGGTGGCGCTCCCTGCGCCGAGGCGATATTGACCGGCTGGATGGATCGCGGTGTACCATTAATTCAGGGCTGGGGTATGACAGAAACCAGCCCCGGTGGTATCGCCCTGGATGCCGATGATGCGCTGCGTAAAATCGGCTCGTGCGGCAAGGCTTTGTTGCACACGGAAATCAAGATTGTTGGTGAAGAAGGTCAGGAACTGGCTGCCAATGAAGTTGGTGAGTTGCTAATTCGTGGCCCCAATATCACGCCTGGCTACTGGAATAACCCGGAGGCCACGGAAAAATCTTTTGTGGACGACTGGCTACTCACTGGTGATGCCGCCCGCTGTGATGAAGAAGGATTTATTTACATTGTTGATCGCTGGAAAGACATGTACATCTCTGGCGGTGAGAACGTCTATCCCGCAGAAATTGAAAACGTAATGTACCAGCTGACCGAGGTTGCGGAAGCAGCCATTATTGGAGTACCGAGCGAGCGCTGGGGTGAAACCGGTAAGGCAATACTGGTGTTAAAACCTGGCCAGAGTCTTACGCCTGATGCTGTTATTGCGCATTGTCTGGCCAACCTTGCCAAGTTTAAAGTACCTGCGTCGGTTGAGTTTATTGATGCCTTGCCGCGCAATGCCACAGGAAAGGTGCTAAAACGCACCCTGCGGGATATGTATGTGGATCCGTCGGCGGCTAAAATTAGCTAAAGGATTAGCTGATACAGGGCGTATTTGTGTATATCTAATAGCTATACTATACTGTGTATCTATTAGTTATACCTAAAAGGCGATCACCATGGCGAAAACCGCCCCCATTAATATGCGCGTAGAACCCAGCCAACACGCCCTTCTCACCAAGGCTGCACAGGCACTGAATGTGGACAGAAGCGCTTTTATTCTGGATGTTGCCTGCCGCGAAGCCGAGAATGTGTTGCTGGACCAGCGTTTTTTTCAACTGGACGACAAAGCCCTGGCAGCTTTTGATGCTGCCCTGGAAGCACCTCTGCCTGACAATTCGAAACTGAAAACCCTGCTGACCAATCCCTCACCGTGGGAATAGGCACACCTCCCTGTGTCTTGACGGCAAGCCATGAACTATCTGAATTTGACTGCGGCAATGAGGTCCTAAATGAATGGCTTATCAAACGCACCTTAAAAAACCAGAGTAGTGGCGCCAGCCGCACCTTTGTCACACGCAGTGAAAACAGGGTGATCGGTTATTATGCACTCGCCAGCGGCAGTGTTGAACGAATGGTCTCCCAAAAACCCATCGCCCGCAATATGGCTGAACCCATTCCGGTAATGGTTCTGGGTCGTCTCGCTATCGACACCCGAGTGCAGGGGCAAGGTCTTGGATCAGCACTTTTGAAAGACGCCCTGTTGCGCACATTTTCAGTATCAAAAAATGTGGGTATTCGCGCAATTCTGGTACACGCTATTTCTGAAGATGCTAAACGATTTTATTCGGGATATGGATTCCAGGTTTCGACTATCGACCCAATGACCTTGATGCTTCCCATCCGGCACATTGAAGATACTTTGTAACACAAAAACCAGTCACTGTATCTAACTCCCCAACCCAATCTCTTCGTCATCCACTATAAGGGAGTTAACATAACCCTCAGCCAATGACTTTTGAGGATGCCGGCCCGCCAGCTGCCCCATAAACGGCGCGTAAATGGAGTATCCCAACAATTCTTGCACAACGTTCGACATAAGACTGACCCGCTCCCTTGGGACAGACACCATAAAGCTCTCCTGTTGCCGACCCCAGGGCTCGCAATACTGGTTGCTAAAGGCACGCCGCATGGTGGATGAATTATTCCCTCCACCTCGATGCAACATGGTGCCTGCAAAGATAACCAGCGAACCCGCATCCATTTCTATGGGTTTGAGGTTTGTTGGTGAATCACAAGCCTGGGATACCTGCTCATCGCTCCACAAATGGCTGCCTTCAATAACTTCAGTGCCCCCATTTTCAGCGGTAAAAGCATCCAGGGCCCAGATAGTAGAAACACTTACTGCCTTGCGTGGGCGTGTGAGTTTATAAAACCCGTCATCTGTGTGAATAGACGCGCTGGGTTTTTTCTCCTTCAAAGTCATTTCGGCCCTGAACATCCAGGTCGAGATAGGGTTGAAGTGTACTGCGCAGCTCCTCTACTTCTGATGTGCTCAGCACATCTCTGAGAACGATGTATCCGTTCTCCTGATATTCTTCGAGCAGGGATTCATTACCACTCATACTATGTGCAGTTGTTCCATTTTCTTAAGGTTTTCATCCAGGTTCTTATGAAAATGAACAATGCACTTTTCAAACCTGCCGTAGGTGAAGTGGGTGTTTGCACCACTTGCCATGCCCGCCTGAATCTCACGTATCACGGCAGTGTCTTCCTGTAGACCGGTATCGGATACAAAATCGGCATCTTTTTTGACGCGCTCGAGATCGACCTTTTTGTCCGGATCTATCACACCCATCTTGTAGTTGTAGTACCGGGTGCAGGTTGGCGAGATAGGCTCACTAATCGTCATAACCGTGTGGTTAGAAAGAACCGCGACTGTGGTTAAGGGAAAGACATTGTGTACATAGGTTAGCATTCGATCCACCTTCCACTCCTTCCTGGGCACATCGCGCAATCGTTCGATGCGGCGGAACGGAAACGTTAGACGTGAGTTTTGTCCCATAGTCTCTACTACATTCAGGTTGTCATAGCCGTAAGGATAAAACGTTTTACCGTGGGTAGCCTTAATATGGTAGCCCTCCATAGTGGCTTCCATGTTCAGCTTCCAGTTAATACTGCTGGTATTGTCAGTACTTGAAAAAACCGAAAGGTTTGAAGGCAGCAGGTCGGGCAATTCCTCCAATGCGCCGCTGGAAACGGCAGTCTCCTGTGTTACAAATACAATTCCGCCTTTTACTTCTACCCCTACGGGCACCAGGCCATGTGTGGATTTATCAATATTTGGAAAGCCGTGTGCATCCGGAATATGTTCAAGCAGGCCATCCAGACGGTATGCCCAGCCGTGGTATCCGCATTTGAAGATTTTGGTACAACCCTCCCCCTCCACTATCTGCTTGCCCCGGTGGCGGCAGGCATTTCTAAAGGCACGAATCTCACCCTGAGTATCACGTACCACTACAATCGGTGTACCCGCTGCAGGATGGGCAACGTAGGAGCCCGGCCCTAACAGGGCTGCAACGGGGCAAAAGGGTATAGGAAGGCGCCGCATTAACTGCCTTTCCAGTTCAAAGCGTTCCTGGCTTTTGTAATTCTCGACGGGCTCGTACCAGTCTTCATCTCCCATATCGGTGGTCTTATTATCGATATGGTCGAAAATTCGCTCGATTACTTGTATGTCCGATAACAGGCCAGTTTTTACCATGTTCACTCAACCCGCTCCATACTTTCAAGCCCAAGCGCCTGCCGAAAGGAGTTGTGAAAGTGATGCAGGGCCGGTTCATTACGCCCAAAGATCACTTCTTTTAACAAACCATTTTCCGCAGATTTCTGCTGATACTCTCCCATCACGTAATCTTCATGCTCAATGGTACTGCTGAAAACTTCCAGGGACGCTGAAAGCGTTTGTACCGCATCGTTACGACCCTCACTGTCATAAACATTCTCTGCTGTCACTTTGGCGATACTGTCATCAGCTTTATCAATGATTTCTTGTGCGAAATAGAATTCTATCTGGGTGGTTGAACGGCCTGTATTACCCTGGTCCGGATAAATTTTAATCAGGGTGCAAGATTCATCGCTAACCACCAACTGAATATTGGGAAACAGGTAATACAGCACGAAGGTGCCAAGCTTGATGTCCCAGTCCTTCTCTGGCTGTTCCCGTAGCTGATCTATGCCACGCGATGCGGTAACAAAGCGATGGTGGCGACCAAATTCCTTCAAGTGCAAATTATTGCCGTAGAAAATTTGCCCAAGTGTGTTTTTGTGCAACTTTTGAAAATGGTAGGTTTCGCCAAAGGTATCATTGGCAAGTTTCCAGTTGAGGTTTTTGGTAATGGTTGTACCACCGGAATGGGACAGCTTCCCAAGATTATAAGAGGCCAGTTCCTGGGCTAGCGGCCCAAGCAATTCGTCAATATTTAGATCACCATCCGGTTGGGGATGCACCCACAGCAATCCATCTTGTTCAACGGCCGGAAGTTTGACTAAACCATGGCAGGCTTTATCAATGTTTCCAAAGTGATCCTCATTCGGAATGTTTACCAGCTCACCCGCAGGTGAATAACTCCAGAAGTGAAACGGACATCTGAATACGCTCGCTTTGCCCCGGGCTTCTGAGGCCACCCGCACACCGCGATGTCTGCAGACGTTGAGAAAAGCATGAAATTTCCCATCCTTGTCCCGGGTTGCCAGTACGGGCGTACCAAAGTCGTCAATGGTCAGGAAGCTTCGCGGTTCAGGTAAGTCCCCGGACAAGCCTATGAGCTGTGCGTGATTCTGGAAGAATACGTCGAATTCTTTTGCAGCCATATCTGGACAAACATAGGAAGACGTCGGGTTTGTGTACTGCACACCTGCATCGATGTTATTTCCATCATCAAGCTGCTGCATAAGCTCTTTGAGAATATCGACCTGAAGTGAATGTTCCATTTTTGCGTGCCTGTTGGTTAAATGTACGCTGCTTTTTAGCTTAAACTACAGACTGACACCCTGCTTAGTGCTACGCAAGTACCGCACCACTCCCAATACCGCCACACCCAACAACACATGCACAGCAACAATTGGTGGCCAGCCAAAGAGAAATATCACATCATTAGCAAGGCCTGGTTCGAACGGCCCACCACCAAAAGCCAGGCCACGCGTACCAAAGAAAGTGTTAGCCATTGCAGGTACCGTAAAAAACCACGCGGTGATAATGCCTGTCCACATAAAGACTCCAAATTCCTTTTTGCTCAGGCGCATAAACTGTCCACCAAACGCCAGGGCCATTAACAGCAAACCCTGGGTAATGGCTTCCATATGCCCCATACGAAACGCACGCGAATCCCCCGGTATGTCCACCTCTATGTATATGGGTAAGGGCCAAACCACTATCGCTTCGAGTAAATGAAAAAACCATACCCATCCAAAAAGGATGGCAAGTACAAACAGGCCCAGGCCGTTTAAAAACAATGTGGCCTGCATACGAGCTTCTATGCCCTGATAAGTTGTATCTGTCATGTTGTTTCCTGTCAGGTAGTAAGTGGTACGGGTTGGGATTCATTAAAGCGCGTGGTATCCAGTTGCGAGGATTGTTGCGGGTCACGCTGGTAAATTTCCGCCCAGTCCAAAGCCCACTGCAAATCCCCTACCTGGCTGGGATGGTAACCCGGCTTCCAGATTCGTAACCATTTGGGGATAAGCTGACGGAAAATACGCAAAAGCACTCGCGTATGCCGTTTTCGGCTTTTTAGATTGTTCCACAACCCATCCTCTCGCAACAAACTGCGATAGCCCTGCCCTGTGCGCCAGAAAATGTGACCGCTTGCGTATACCAGGCCCACCATCCGCCAGAAATAGCTGCCATAGAGATGCTCGAACACATCGAAGGCAACATTCTTGTGCTCAATTTCTTCTATAAAATGCCAAAGTATGAGTGAGGCAACGGTAGAATCAGCATCACCAAATAGATAGTCGCGATCCTCAATCAACATGTGGCCTATAGCCAGCGCCATGGACTCAAACCCTTCCGCATAGGCCAGGTTAAAGCGCAGCGATTTATCACGCTCCAGCTTTTTGTAGTCCGCGGCAAGACGCTCTTCAATAAATTTTGCACACGTGTAGTTAGCACTTATGCTGTCGTTATATTTTCTGTGTTGCTGATAGTGCTGTGCCTCCTGGAACACGTACTGATCCAGTTCATGTTGCAGCTTTGGGTCACTAATTTTGGGACGGGCCTCACGCATGGAGCGAATAAGGTAGGGTTCCAGGTAAGGCATGGCCATGGAGGCGGAGTTAACTATCTGCGAGAACTCCGGTTTGTTCCCGTTCCAATGCGCGTCTGCACCCGGGGTGTATTCAAACGGCATGCGGCGCAGGGTCATGCGTACGCGCGAGTCTTCAAATTCGGTCCGGGACATGGCTTTATCCAGAAGTTACGGGATGATGTCAGGGTATCTCAGGTATCCATGCGCCTACAAGGTGTTTACCGCTGCAGCGCTTCAGGGGCACTACAGTCACAATATTATGTATCTGTCGGGTCGACTCTGCCGTTTGTAGCACACAGAAGTACAAACATAGTAAAATCCTGCGAGTATTTACAGAGACCAACCCAGAATGAGCACAACACCAAAACGACAGGTCTACGCGGGGTTTGAGGGCACCACAAACCCATCTGAACGAGAACGCATTATTCATTTTATCGATATCTATAGCCTCACCGAAGGATTAACTTCTGAGTATCTGGAGAAGTGGGCAGACGTTTCTCCAGACCCGGCACTTAAGGGTGGCTTGCGAATTGTGTGCGATAGGGAAGCTTCTCATGCACATCGGCTTAAGGAACGACTCGCTGAGTTGGGCGAATCCAATAAGGCGCATATTCCACCTGAGCGGCGTGAACAGAGTTTTGCCTTGTATGCATCCAGCGAACGTAGTGATATTGAAAAGCTACAATCATTGGCTGAGCTGTTTGTTGACCCACAAGACTTTATGCAACCGTTGGTGCATCTGATTGCTGACATTACAGAAGATCTTCAAACGCGGGAATTACTTCGAACAGTTATGGCGGACGAATACGCAAGTATTGACTGGTTGGTGGAGATGTACAACGAACGGGCGGGGCTATAGGGTGAGCTGCTAGATCAACCGGAGACAAGCATTACACCGGATTGAATTAGGTATACTGTCCCTCGAATTTCTCTCGCCAAATCCGATAGCCCTCAAATCCTGCTAACACAAGCAGATGCGCAATTGCCGGTCCCCGATCAAAGGCCACCAATACCCAATGCGTAAACAACAATACTCCGGCAAGATAAGCGATTCGATGCAGCTTTTTCCAGGCACGCTTTAGCAATCGTACAGAACTATCATTACTGGTGACAGCAAGTACGAAAAAAATGGCCAATGCAATCCAGCCCGTCCAGTACTCGGCCATCAAAGCTTCTTTCACGATATCCGGCCAAAGATCGACCTTGCCCAAATAAACTACGGTGTGCAGGGCTGCATAGGCAAAACTGGAAATACCAAAATAGCGCCGGCTCTTTTTCAGCCAACGGGGGAACGCCTTACCTGGAAACATCATCACCAGAGGTGTTGCTATCAACGCTAACATAAAGGCACGCACAGATAATTCACCCGTGGAGTGAATCACCTCGCCGTAAAATAGCTGCTCCTGCTGGTATGCATAGGCCAGATAAACAAAAGGCAGGCCCAAAACCGACCACAAAAAATAGCGATGGTGGAAGATGTCCAGCAAGGCACTCATAGCAGGAATTTTTGTGGGGTAACGTGCATATGTAAATTGTCTCAAAAAGCTACTAGTATCGCTAATTCACTCGGTCATTTTCTGGATTTGTTATGTATCGTCTACTATGGATTGCCATTCTTTTTTCTGCTCTCGTATTTTCTGAGCCCGCCTCGGCCGACACCCTGTTAAATGCCAACTCAGCCAGTTCTGAAGAACTGGCGGGTATATCCACGCTGAGTGAGTCAGCACTTGGCGTAATTGTAGAAAGCGTACCCTTTGCAACGATTGGCACACTCAATACCGCATTAAGCGCGTTGATGAGTGCTGACGAGCTTGAAGCACTTTATGCCCAGCTGTTTATTCCTATCAATCTCAATACAGCATCACGCAAGGACATGATGTTGATTCCGGGTTTAAGCCGGCGTATGGCACACGAGTTTGAGGAGTATCGACCCTACACCAGCATGGAGCAATTCAGGCGGGAAATCGGTAAGTATGTGGATGAGAAGGAAGTGGCCAGACTCGAGATGTACGTTACCCTGGATTAGGGCCTGTATTAAGTATACTGTCACTCGAACTGGTTATTCTTTAGGGTACCAGTACGCAAGGTACTCGGCATACAAAACGTAACCCTCCATACTTTCTACCTCTATTTTATGGGAGGTTTTTAGCAATTTCTGCCCATTTCCTTTGTCTGTAGCGTCTAACAAGCCCACATATGATCTCAAACGTACGCCATCACCAATCACCACTGGCTGCAGTATTCGAACCTTATCCAGTCCATAGTTTAATGAGTATGCGCCATCGGCTGGTTTCGCTCCGGCATCTTCAAAAAAGTGGGATAACAGCGACACCATGTGAAAGCCGTGGATAAGTGTGCCTCCATATGGGCTATCTTTTGCAGTCTCGGGGTCGCAGTGACCTGGCTTTCGCCATCTGGATACTTCACCAAAGATGTTGACCTGAAATTGATCAATCTCTACCCAGTCACTAACACCCAACAACTTTCCAATGTGTGCGTTGGCGTTGGATAGTAAAAAGGCTGTTTCTGAATTAGACATTACCGTTCACCATTCGATTTTATTTAGGCCCGGAAGGCAAAATCCGCGCGATGTAATCAAGATCCTTTGCGTCCACTACGTGATGCGACCAGCTATTGCCTTCAACCGCAACCACCCGTCCGCCTATGCGCTCGATTGCTTCGGTCTCTTCCACTATGTTTTCGGTTACGGTTTCAATGGCCTGTCTTAGAGTAGATAACCGGCAGGCAATGGGGCCTTGTACAATTAGAAACTCCTCCCTGCCGATATGCTCAAGAGACCCATCCGGTTTAACGCGCTTGATCACATCCGGTGAAGTCCACCCGGGTACAGCTGCATCCACTTCCGGTCCAGACCAGTTAACACCCTTCGGCAATACCAAAACTATTAAACTACAGTTCTTTTCCAGCAGGGCAATGGCGCGATCCACCAGGCGCTGGCCACCTACGCTTTCAAATTGTTTGAGCGCTCCAAAACGCTCACCTTTACCAGCGGCGAGCACAATTCCGGCAATGATGGGTCGTTTATCCAGGACTTACTCCGCACCAGACCGGAAAGTATTATCAAAAACGGTACGCTTGGCACGGGGCAGTCCGTCGCCGTGGTCGGTGGTCCAGATAACAATGGTCTTTTCTGAAAGTCCATCAGCTTCCAGGTTGGCAAGGATTTGCTGCACCTGCGCATCCATGTAATGGATATTGTCATAATGCTGGGCTATAGATGCCCGCACTTCCGGTGTATCCGGATAGTATGGAGGCACCTCAACATCGGCGGGATCGGTCACGGCTTTAACAATTTTCGCCCGCATTGTGGCCAAAGCATCAATAGTGGGTGTGTTTGCAACGACATCGCCGAAGGCATTCACCCGGCTGCTCATGTCCTCCGCAACGATCAGTAAAATGTTGGGCCTCGGATTGTGGGTTGTATCGTTCGCTGAAGCCCCTGTTAGCACGACAAACCCGGTAAAAATTATCACCATGGCGCTCATGTAACAAATTTTTTGCAATGGGCACCAGACCAAGCTCAGCATGCAGAATATTATCCCAATCTAGGCGAAGCAAACGTCAAGCATTTGCTCCTTTAACCACGCTGATACCAGATCCTGCTTAACAGAGTCGTTAGTGATCCTGTCGCGAATCATCTGTCGGGAGGTCTCAGGATACGCGCGGCACAGATAGCTCACATCCTCAGCATAAATCTCTGCGTGAAAGGCTTTGGCTTTTGCGTTAAGCGCAGCTGCGTTGCCCATCACAAAGGGTACGTAAGTATTGCGCATTTCACCCAACACAAATTGCACAAATGGGGTGGATTCCGGGAAGGCTGCCCACTCACCCTGTCCATCCCATTGATCCGCTGTGTGCTCTGCCCACTCAACTACACGCTCGTATCTGGCAATTGCACGCTTCGGTACGGGATCCTTGTTGGTGTGTGCACGCAGGCCACCCAGCAAAATGCAATCCACCGCGCTGGGGCGGCCACCCAACATGTACGGAGTAAGTGCAAGCTGGTCTTCAACGGCTTGCATTATGCGCATGTATTCTGCTTCTGCCTGTTGCTGCTGGTGCTTGCTGTCAGTACCCGTTGCCCGGCAGGCGCGAGGGCCCCATGCTCTGATTGTTACGGCAGCTTCTTTATTGCCACCCGTCATTCTTTCGGATGCAAATACCGCACACTCCTCATAGTGCCAGCGATAGTGCACCATGGTTCGGGCTATCCACTCATCAAAATAATCTTCGATGATTTGGGTCAGTACACCCAGTTCACCTTTGGGGAACATCTCTCGGCCAGGAAAGCGACCATCCAGAAGCTGCAATATTGGAGTGGTGTCTCCCAGCATCCAGTTTTCGGGGGTCAGCAATACCGGTACCTGGTGGGTGCCAGAGCGACTTTCAACGTCCCGGGCGATGTCCGGCGTTTTTCTCTCCAGACTGTAGTCAGCACCGTAGAATTGAAGTGCTGCATCCAGCTTCATGGTGAAAAGTGAAAAATCACTTCCATATAAGATATAGTGCTGCGGCATGATCTGGCTCCTGGTCGAGGGACAGCCTATTCGAGGGACAGTATACTCAATTAGCACTGCGGACAGCGTACCCAATTATTTGAATCGAAATAATTAAGTATACTGTCCCTCTAATGTTATCTTCAGCATCAGCCCGAATAGCCTGCCATGAATGCGATTTATTGCTTTCGTTGCCTGCTTTGCATCACGGGCAAAAAGCCAGTTGCCCACGTTGCAACTATACGCTCACCATTTTTCATACAGACACCGAACACCGCTTGTTGGCATTCTCCATTTCCGGACTCGTGTTTCTGCTGTTCGCCAACCTGTTCCCCTTTATGGGCTTTAAAGCCAATGGGCAGGAGCGTGTTATATCACTACTGCAAAGCGTCACAACACTTGCCGAGGAAGGTTCAACGCTGCTGGCTATTGTTGTGCTGGTGTCGATCATTACCATTCCTGCACTCGTTTTACTGGCTGCAGCGTATGTTGCAACATCGCTATTAAGGCCACAGTTGCTACCCGCAAGCAAAGTGATATTGCGCTGGCTGATTCATCTGTTGCCCTGGAGTATGGCCGAGATTTTTTTGGTGGGTATTCTGATCAGTTACATTAAAATTGCGACTCTCGCAGATGTTACCTTCGGGCTTTCATTTTACTCCTACGTACTGTTCAACCTGTTTTTGGTTATTACTGTCGTAAATATCGATAAACGCCAGCTATGGACTTTACTCGGGGAAAGAAGCCCATTATGAGTACGTCACTGCCTTTTGTTACAGCCACTGCGCAGGGTCTGTCGGCTTGCCATGTTTGTACATCTGTGGGCCCGGCAGAGACCCATATATGCGATATCTGTGGTGCACGGGTGGTGGATCGCATGAAAACCTCGTTTCAGCAAACCCTGGCCTGGCTGATCACAGCACTCGTATTTTACGTTCCGGCAAATTTTTTACCGATTCTCAGCACCGTGTATCTGGGCCGCGAAACCACCAGCACCATAATGGGAGGTGTAATTACTTTATGGTCGCACGGCTCCTACCCCATCGCCATCGTCATTTTTGTGGCAAGCATTCTGGTGCCCATAGCCAAAATTATTGTGCTCGCCTGGTTATGCCTAACAGTTCGACTCGGTAGCATGGATGCACTGGAACACAAGGCCTTAATTTTTCGCTTTACAGAATTTATCGGGCGCTGGTCAATGATCGATGTATTTGTGGTGGGTATGCTGGTTGCTCTCATCCGCCTTGGCACCATCATGAGCATCTATCCGGGAGCAGCAGCCCTGGCTTTTGCGGGCATGGTGGTAGCCACCATGTTGTCTGCTATTGCTTTTGATCCCCGATTGATCTGGCATTCCTATAATATGCAAAATAACAGTTCCCGGGAGCAGGCAGTATGAGTGAGGCTGAACACGACCAAAGGGCCGTGGTGCACAAAAGTTCAAAATTCTCTGCGATCTGGATTGTGCCTGTCATTGCAGTTTTAATTGGTGCATGGATGGTCTATTTCAGCTGGACCAACCAGGGCCCGCTTATTGAGATTCAATTTGAAACTGCAGATGGTATTGATGCCGGTAAAACCAGGGTGAAGCTCAAAAATGTTGAGATGGGCACGGTAGAAGAAGTACGTCTGGCTAATAATTCCACTGGAGTAATCATTACGGCTCGTATGGAACTGAGTGCCAAACCCCTTTTGAAAGAGGACACCAGTTTCTGGGTGGTGCGGCCCAGAATTGGCGTTGGAGGTATCTCCGGGCTTAATACCCTTGTATCCGGCGCATACATAGAATTCGCAGCCAGTACTGAGAGTGCCCCCGGAGCGACAAAGTTTGTAGGCCTGGAAGCACCACCCGTCACCCCCGCGGGCACGGCCGGCTTACACCTTACCCTAGACAGTGATGGCAATCGGGCTTTACAGGTGGGAGACAAGATTACCTATCGCGGCCTGGTAACAGGTCGAATTGAATACGTTCACTTCAATGCCACTGAGCGAACTACATACTACAACGCCTTTATTGAGGCGCCATTCCATACACTTATCACTACCAACACACGCTTCTGGTTCAACAGCGCCCTGCGCCTGGAAGTTTCCGCAGAGGGACTAAGCCTGGAAGTAGGAAGCCTGCAAACGTTGTTGGGAGGCGGCCTGTCTTTTGATGTACCAGAGAACATACCCAGAGGTGAGCCCATAACAGAACGTGCTTTCTTCCAGATCTACCCACGCAAGGCAGCAATTCGGGACAAACACTTCCAGCACTCCCTGCCCTACATCATACTGGTTAGTGATTCGATCCGTGGCCTGCAACCTGGTGCGCCTGTCGAATACAAGGGCATTAGAATTGGCGTGGTAACACGCACTGATATCGACTATCCCGAGATGGCAAACCTGCTGGATGAACACGCGCAAATTCCTGTCATGATTGAGATACAACCTGCACGCATGGGGTATGCCGACAATGAAACTGCAGCACATGCAGCGAACAAACGACTGCGTGAGATGATAGAACAGGGTCTGGCTGCAAACCTGGTCACCAGCAGCTACCTTACGGGGAGCAAATACATTAATCTGCGTAACTCGGAAATTCCACCCGGAGCGATAGAAACATTCGACCTCTACGCTGTCATTCCAACGGTTGGCGGCCAGTTGGGTCATATTCTGGAACAGGTAGAAACCACGCTGGCTACCATTAACGAATTACCCCTGGAAGAAGTCGCCATGAACGTAAACAGACTGTTGGTGGCGGGTACGTCTGCACTAACAGAAATTAAAAATTCCGCTGCCGAACTCGATACCCTGCTGGCAGACCCGGAAAGCCATGCCCTGATTGCCACCCTGAATTCATTTCTTTCCAGTTTCGAAAACCTGGCCATGGGCTTTTCAGATGGCGCCCCGGGTTACGAGGAATTGGTGAGAACACTGCGCATTCTACAGACCTCACTTACTGAGTTGGGGCCAGTGCTAGACCAGGTAAGACGTAAACCAAACAGTCTTATCTTCGGGAGTGGCGCCAAAGAAGATCTGGAGCCCAAGGCGGCAAACTCCCAGGGAGGAATTCGATGAGTACAAGAAAAAAAACTATGCTGATAATGTTGTCTCTGCTTCATGGCGCCTGTACCTCGAACCTTGTCCAGGATACCTACTACAGTTTATCGCTTGGCAAGCCGCACTATCCG
>Ga0256847_1001221_pt1 | contig 13616 bp, 12 predicted proteins | sample TeddybearmetaG_FD_189099 | JGI IMG/M metagenome (GOLD analysis project Ga0256847, IMG submission 189099) | Hydrothermal vent microbial communities from East Pacific Rise, Pacific Ocean - Teddybear | ecosystem: Environmental > Aquatic > Marine > Hydrothermal vents | place: Pacific Ocean: East... | reverse complement strand
GACACCACCCTGATCCCGCCCTCACTAATGCAACTGATGCCTGACACGATCCGCCAAGCCATGATCGATGCGGGTACGATCATGAAATATGCCGCTGGCCAGTTCATCCATGGTCGCGGCGATGAGAAGCCCGGCCTGTCGGTCATTCTGGACGGCGCGATCAATGTCGGCAGCCTAACGCGAGACGGCACGCCAATCCCGACAACCCTGCTGACCAAAGGACATTGCTTTGGCGAGGTCACCTGTTTCGGCGACTTGCCGCGCACGCATGACGCGGTGGCGGCTGGCCCGGCAACCGTTTTGCAGCTCTCGTACGCATGGGTTCTGTCACGGTTCGAGAGCGATCCGCAGTTCAGTCTCGCTTTCATGCAAATGATGACTTCACGGCTATACGTCGTGCTCAATACGCTTGAGGATTTTCGCCGCTATCCGCCGTTGATCAGATTGGCAAAACTGATCTTGGAACGCGCGGGAAGCGGCAACCGGATCAAGATCGTGCAGACAGACCTCGCCTACACGGTCGGCGTTTCCCGCGTCACAGTCGGCGCGTTGCTGGCCAAGCTCGAAGCACAAGACCTCGTGCAAAGAGGCTATGCCTATTTGAGCGTCGAGACAGAGCGCCTGAACCGCTGGGTCGCCTCACAAACCTCCACTGAGGTAAGACGCCCAGCTTAAGGATCGGGCTACCAGAAGACGACGTAGATCCAGATCAGAACCACAGTAATAACTGCGGCGGAGATGTTGAAGCCGGTACGGGTCGCCAGATTGATCCCGCCAATATCCACCGGTTGATCCTCGTGTGGCGGTTTGGTGACGAGCGAAACAATCACCCCAATCACCAGACAGATCAGGAAGACAATCCAGATGCGCAGCACGAATGGCATATCCGGCAGACCAAACTTCGCTGCCAAATTGAGCAGTATCGAACTGATCAATAGCGCGAAAGCACCAGCCGTGTTTGCCCGCTTCCAGAAGAAACCAAGCAAGAAGACAGCGACAATCCCCGGCGCGATGAAGCCGGTATATTCCTGAATCGTCTGAAACGCACTTTCCATCCCGCCGAGGAACGGTTTCGCCAATATCAGAGCCATGACCATCGCGCTGAACGCCGTTACCCGCCCAACCGTCACATAATGGCTTTCGGACTTATCTCTGGCGATATAGTCGCGGTAGATATCCATAGTGAAGATAGTCGCGATTGAGTTCATCATCGACGCAAGCGAAGACACAATCGCAGCGATCAAAGCAGCGAAGACGAGGCCGCGCAGGCCTGCAGGTACCAGCGCCATCAACACGCCGTAAGTCCGGTCAGGCTTGCCGCAGACTTCTTCACCATCAACCATTGAACAGACATCCGGGCTGAGTTCGGCAATATCAAGCGTCCCGTTCTGGGCTAACCACAGTGCGGCAATGCCCGGAATAACTACGATCAATGGGATGAGCAGTTTCAGGAAGGCGGCAAAGGCGAGGCCCTTTTGTGCCTCGCCAAGGCTTTCAGCCCCGAGCGCGCGCTGGATGATATACTGGTTAAACCCCCAATAGGAAAAGTGCAGAACCCAAAGACCACCAAGCAAGGTCCAGATCCCCGGCAAGTCGCCATAGCTCTTATTATCCTTGTCCAGGATCATCTCAAAATGCCCCGGTATCTCGCTCATCAAGGTCGACAGGCCGCCAATAGCGCCGCTCTCGCCGCCAACCAGTCCAAGCGCAATCCACGTGATCGCAAAGCCACCAATGATCAGGATCACGACTTGAATAATGTCCGTCAGCGCCACCGCTTTCAGGCCGCCATACAGCGAGTACAAGACCGAGAATGCCGCCAGCCCTGCCATCGAAGGCAGTACAGCCCAGCCGGTCACAGCACTAATCGCCAAGCCGCCAAGCCACAGGATCGAGGTCAGGTTCACGGTCGTATAAAGCGCGATCCAGAACACCGCCATGATCGACTTAACCTCGCCGCCAAACCGCGTTTCGAGGAATTGCGGCATCGTGTAGATGTTGCGCTCGAGAAAGATCGGCAGGAAATATTTCGCCACGATCAGCAAGACAATTGCCGCCTGCCACTCATAAGCAGCGATTGCCAGACCGACGACAAAGCCCTGCCCCGACTGGCCAATGATCTGTTCTGCGGAAATATTCGCGGCAATCAGTGAGGCACCAATGGCCCACCATGGTAGCGATTTTCCGGCGAGGAAATAGTCTTCAGTATCCTTGCTTTCGCCGGCGGGTTCGCGCGATACAAAGACGGCAATTGCCAGCAAAGCCGCCGCGTAGATTGCAACAATCACCAAGTCAATATTAGCCAAAGCCATCGGACAAATCCCTCCCAAGATTCGTTATACTTTATTTTGAAGGCAACGCTTATCGACTATGACAGCGATGTCAATTCACGCTTTCTTTGATGCCGAGGCCATGCCAGTTAGACCCTGCGATACCGCAGTGCTAACAGTGCTGGCATCAATTGCAGCGGGGCCAGAAATGAACAAAACCGAACTCGAAAGAATTGGACGAACGGTCCACACGGCCCTCAGCGCTTGGAACGAGGCACATGGCGAGGATGGATATGCGACTTGGGATACGCTTAGCGCAGGCGACAAGCAGTCCACATTCGACAGTGTTCAGTTCGTGATCGACAATCCGGATGCTGATCCCGGCGCGCAGCATGATCAATGGCTGCAACAGAAACGCAGTGATGGTTGGAGCTATAATAAGCAACGCGACAATGCCAAGAAGCATCATCCGATGCTGATCCCCTTTGATCAGCTATCTGAATTTGAGCAGCGCAAAGATGCTTTGCTGAACGCGGTCGTGCGCGCTTTGTCTGCAGATTTGAAGTCTGGCTAAGCGCGGCTTTCCAGCACCAGATCGTCGCGGTGGATCAGAGCCGGGCGACCACGATAGCCCAGCACGGCCTCAACCGCATCGGTTTTCAGCCCGGCCATTCGGGCCGCATCGGCAGAGCTGTACGCCGTGATGCCTTTGGCGATCACCTGCCCTTCCGGACCTTTGACAGCGACCGCTGCGCCGCGTGCAAACTCACCTTCGACCTGCACCAAGCCGACCGGCAAAAGACTGGCGCCCGCTTCGAGGGCTTTGGCGGCGCCAGCGTCGACGAGCAGCGCGCCTTCAGGCCTCAAATGTCCGCGCAGCCAAACCTCGCGGGCTTTGTCCGGCGATAGAGGCGGCAATATCCAGGTCGCGCGCGCGCCGTCCAGCAGCTCGGCCAGCGGGCGCGGGCGATCACCGCGCGTAATGACGGTGGCGCAGCCGGCCCGCCAAGCGATACGAGCCGCAGCCAGCTTGGTCACCATGCCGCCGCTGCCAATCCCCGAAGCCGGGTTAGAGGCGCCGGCCATCTGGTCATGCGCCGCGTTCAGCTCAGTAATCACGTCGAGATGCTCAGCCGTACTGTCGACACGTGGATCAGCGGTGTAGAGCCCGTCAATATCAGACAAGAGCACCAGTACATCCGCGCCGATCATCTGAGCCACTCGCGCCGCCAATCGGTCATTGTCGCCATAGCGGATCTCATCTGTCGCAACCGTATCATTCTCGTTGATCACTGGCAGCGCGCCAGCGGCAAGCAAAGTCTTCAGAGTGGCGCGCGCATTGAGCCAGCGGCGGCGGTTTTCAGTGTCTTCCAGCGTCAGAAGCGACTGCGCCACCGGCAGATCATGCGCCGCGAAGGCTTGGCTCAATGCTGCCATCAGCAGTGGTTGGCCAAGCGCGGCGGCGGCTTGTTTATCTTCTAGCTTCTTCAGCGGCTCACTGCCCAGAAAGCTGCGCCCTAGCGCAATTGCCCCGGACGAGACGAGAATGATTTCCCGACCGCCCGCGCGCATTTGCGCGATGTCTGCAGCGAGTTGATTGAGCCAGTCTTGGCGCGGCTTGGCGCCGTCAGTGACGAGGGCTGAACCGACTTTGACGACAATAATTTTGGCCTCGCTCAACCGTGAGCGATCAATGTCTGCCGTGCTCACAATGGGCTCCAGCCAGCATCCGCATCTTCGTCCTGTTCGAACTCATCAAGCTGTCCGAGTTCTCTCGCCATACGGCCAAGCACTTGTCTGACATTGGTTCCGGCAACCGCAGAAATCCGTATCGGTTCCTGTCCGCAGGCGGCTTTCAGCAAGGCGGCTTGTTCGTCGACCATCTCTTCATCGAGCACGTCAACTTTGCTCAGCGCAACGATTTCAGGCTTGTCGACCATGTCGATATTATAGGCTTCAAGTTCGCCGCGAATGGTTTTCCACGCGCCGACAACATCATCTTGAGTACAGTCGATGAGGTGGAGCAAAACCTTGCAACGCTCAACATGACCGAGGAAGCGATGGCCGAGGCCCGCGCCGTCGGCGGCCCCTTCAATCAGACCCGGAATATCGGCCAGTACAAACCGCGTGCTCGGCCCGAGATCAACAATCCCAAGCCCCGGATTCAAAGTTGTAAACGGATAGTCAGCGATCTTCGGTTTGGCCGCTGTGGCGCGGGCCAGAAAGGTTGATTTACCAGCATTTGGCAGGCCAAGCAGGCCCGCATCGGCGATCAGTTTGAGGCGCAGCCAGAGCGTCCACTCCTCGCCCTCTTCGCCGGGATTGGTGCGGCGCGGGGCGCGATTGGTCGAGGTCTTGAAGCGCAGATTACCCCAACCGCCATTGCCGCCGCGAGCGACCATGACGATTTGGCCAACTTCGGTCAGATCAACAATCAGGGTCTCTTGGTCTTCCTCGAAAACCTGCGTGCCGACCGGAACTTTCAAAGTCAGGTCAGCGCCGCCGCGACCGTGGCGCTGTTTGCCCATGCCATGACCGCCGCGTTCGGCTTTTTGGTGCTGCTGGTAGCGGTAGTCGATCAGCGTGTTGAGGCCATCAACCGCTTCGATATAGACATGCCCGCCGCGCCCGCCATCGCCGCCATCTGGCCCGCCAAATTCGACATAGGCTTCGCGCCGGAACGAGGACGAACCACGCCCGCCATCGCCTGCTTTGATATATACTTTGGCTTGATCGAGAAACTTCATGCGCCGTCCTAGGCTCCAAACCTAATTAAATCTACCCTTTCACATCCGCGTGATATTTATCTTCGCTTCTGTGCCATACTGAAATTTCGCTATAGGGTGGGCGGCGAAACAGGAGACCGCGATGACACGTTCCTTGATGATTGCATTGGCCCTATTGGCTATGTCGGGTAGCGCCCCAGCGCTGGCCAGCGGCGGCGGCGGGGGCGGCGGATCAGCCCCAAGCAGTAGCGGACCAAGCTATGACCCGGTTGAAGAATACCAAAAAGGCCTGCAGGCTCTGCAAGATGGAGATTATAAGGCCGCCGAGCGCGCGATGAAGAAGGTCGTGCGGGTCGCCCGAAAAGACGCCAATAGCCACTATATTCTCGGCCTTGCCCATATCGGACAGGACGAGTTCAAAGCCGCCAGCCGATCCCTCGCCAAAGCTGTGCGCTATGACGAGACGCTATATGATGCCCATGCCAAGCTCGGCATTGCCTATCTCAACATCGACAAGCCGGACAAGGTGGCAAAGGTTCTGGCTGATCTGGCTGCCGCGAAAGAGACCTGCGCAATAGATTGCCCGCAAGCGGCGAATATCGACAAAGCCATCGCCGAGATCGAAACGGCGCAGTCGCCAACCGCTGAGCCGGTAGAGAGTTCCAGCCTCGCGCCGACGATTGCTCAAGCCAGCCTAACCCAAGGTGACATGCTGTATTCGGACGCGGTGCGCCTGATCAATCTCGAGCGCTATGACGAAGCGATTGTCGAACTGAAAGCTGCCGAGATTATTCTTGGGCCGCACCCGGATGTGTTGACCTATCTCGGCTTTGCCAATCGCAAGAAAGGCGAGACGCAAACCGCGCTGGCCTATTATTCAACCGCTCTCGAGATTGCGCCAGATCACCTCAACGCCAATGAATATCTCGGCGAATATTATATCGAGCAAGGCAATTATATCTCGGCTCAGGTCCAGTTGATGAAGCTCGAAGCGCTGTGCCCGTTTGGCTGCGCGCAAACTGAAGAACTGCGCCAATGGATCAACGACGACGCGGTTTGAACCCGGCACATTGGGTCGTTGGCATTGTTACAGGTCTGATTGCGGCCTGTGCGGCCTATGGCCCAAGTAGCGCGCCGTCACTGGTGCAGATAACCGCCTTGCAATGGATTGCTGAAGACGCAGACCCGGTTGCGGCGCTGACCACGCAGCCAGCGACATGTTTGAAATCAGGATCGTTCAGTGCTCAGGCGCGCGGCGGGGAGCTGTTATTCAACAGCCCGCTTCTGCTCGGTGGACAAGCGGCGAAAGCCGGTCTGAGCTGCGCCGCCTGCCACCAGAATGGGCGCGGCAATCCACATTTTGTGTTCGCTGGGGTGACCGGCGAGGCGGGCACCGCTGATGTCACGCACGGACTGTTTGGCCCGGCCCGCGCTGACGAGGTGTTCAACCCGGTGACCATTCCTGATCTGGCTTTGGCGAGTGGGCGCACGCGGGTTGACCGCGATCAGCCCGGCACGCTTGAGGCGTTCCTGAGCGCGCAGATCGTGGAAGAGTTTGAAGGCAGCGCGCCGACGCCTGCGATGATTGCGGCGTTGGCAAGCTATATCAGAGCGCTGGATGCGGAGGCGTGCGAGCCGGCCAGCGTCGAGCGACAAAGCTGGCAGCAAGAGCTTGATCGGATCAGGACGGGGTTGGACGCGCTGGACCGTCTTGGCCGAACTGATAAGGCGGGTTCGGCTGCCTACGCCCTTGCCATCCGCGCTAGTCTTGGCCGCCTGCATGCGCGCTACGCGGGCATTTCGGCGGTTCAGGCGGAGCTGGAACGGCTCAGCCTGATAGTCCGCGATGGCGCGCCCACGGCTGAGATTGAGATGGCGTTAAAGGCACTCAAGCCAGAGCTTGCTGAGCAGGCCGCGAGGTCTCTGTACACCCCCGAGAGATTATCCAACGCTTTGGCGGCGGAGGCCGATTGAGTTCAGGCGTGGTTGGCGTATTTCATCGCGGCCTCTGGCGGCGCGCCGCGAGTATAGCGCTGCGCCGGACAAGCAACACCGCGCGCCCTGCCGGGTAGATCGATCACGCCTACGGGTTCAAATCCGAGCTTCTTGAGCACCCGCCCGGAGGCCGGATTGTCGACATAGTGTCCGGAGATGAACGCGGTGATGGCCTTCTCTTCGGTTGCCCAATCAAGCACAGCCTGCGCCGCTTCGGTGACATAACCTTTGCCCCACCATGGTTTGCCGACCCAGTAGCCAATTTCCCAGACATTGCCGGGATGGCCATTCAGACCGACCGTGCCGATCACGCCGTCGGCGCTGGTCTCGATCACGAAGGGATATTCGGTTCCGGCAGCAATATCGCCTGCGCATCTCTCAATCCAGGATTGCGCGTCGCTGAGATGATAGGGATATGGCGCGCGGCCAAGGTTCCAGACCACATCCTTGACCCCGATCAGGTCCGTGATGCGCTGGGCATCTGTAGCGATCGGTGCGCGCAGGTTCAGGCGCTCAGTGCTTATCTGATAGGTCTCAGCCATGTCAGGCTCCAGTTTCAGGGCAGGCAAACAAAAAGGGGAGACAGTGACCTGCCTCCCCTCGGAAATCTGTTGGCCACCTCTCAGGCGGCCGGATCGAGACCGCGTCTATTCAGCTGCGACAGCTAGCGGCACGATCGTCACATATTGACGATTGTCGCGCTTACGCATGAACTCAACCTTGCCTTCGATCAGGGCAAACAGCGTGTGGTCCTTGCCCATGCCGACGCCGCGACCGGGATAGGTCTTGGTGCCGCGCTGGCGAATAATGATATTGCCCGGGATCACATGTTCGCCGCCAAATTTCTTGACGCCGAGATATTTAGGGTTTGAGTCGCGCCCGTTACGGGTTGAACCACCTGATTTTTTATGAGCCATCTTGGCGCTCCTCTAAGTCGATTGGCGATCTGCCGGCTTAAGCCGATTTGGCCAGTTCTTTGGCTTGCTTGATCCACTCGTCGCGCTCAAGTCGGCCCGACATGTTCATTTCTTCTTCGAGCTCAGAAATCTGAGCTTTCTTCAGCGCCGCAACTTGCCAGAAGTGAAACAGGCCCGCTGCATTGAGTTTCTTCTCGAAAGCCGGTCCAACGCCTGAAATCTTTTTCAGATCATCAGCTTTGCCGTCAGCCTTGGCGAGGCGTCCGCGCGGATCAACAGCAGTCTTCTTGGGTGCAGCCGCTTTTTTCGGAGCAGCTGCCTTCTTGGCCGGCGCCGCTTTGGCTTCAGTTTTCGGTGCAGCTACCTTCTTAGGCGCAGCTTTCTTGGCCGGAGCTTTCTTACCGTCGGCGAGGATCGACTTGATCATCACCACGGTTTCAAGCTGGCGATGGCCCTTCTTGCGACGGTAAGTGTTCCGCTGGCGCTTCTTGAAGATCATTACCTTGGCGCCTTTGCGCTGCTCGGTAACTTCAGCAACGACGCTGGCCCCAGCAACCATCGGCTCGCCAATCGTGACTTTCTTGCCGTCGCCAAGCATCAGCACGCTATCAAACGTAACGTCCTTGCCCGCTTCAATCTCGAGCTTTTCAATGACGAGCTCATCGCCCTCGGCAACTTTATACTGTTTGCCACCTGTCTTTATGACCGCGAACATAGCGCACGTCCTTCTCAAGAACTTCAGAAAATAACCATTTGGCCGCTGCCCTTGAAGGGGCGCGGACATGAAGGCGCGGATAAACACTAATCGGGGTTACGAGTCAAACCGAAATTGGTGTGAAAAGCAGGGCTTGAACAGTTCCTGCGCGCAGGCTAATCCCACGCCCGCCGGAGAGGTGCTAGAGTGGTTGAATAGGACGGTCTCGAAAACCGTTGAGCGTGCAAACGTTCCGAGGGTTCGAATCCCTCTCTCTCCGCCAGCAACACCCCACCAAAGCAACCCCCGGCACATCAGCCCGGTGAGCTGTTAGCCCACCCTACCGCCTCGCGAAGCGACGCATTACTAAAAAAGTTGGTATCGGTCCATTCATCCGTCCACAATCACTTCAACCATCAACGCAATATCGAACGCTGTACCAAGTTTAAAGACCTCCTCAATGTCGCCCTCGTCGAATGGCGTGGACTTCTTGCTGCCTAATTCGTGTCACTCTAAGAGAAAAGGAGACTGGTTCGCATTAGACTGACAGCACCGCCACGCAGTCTGAAGCGGACTGAACTTAATGGAAACCCACTTCGCTGCCCAACTCGATCACGTCAGACTGCTCGAGCAATGGCTCAACAATGAAAAATGGCCGGGTGAATACGCTACGATCACCATTCGGGGCCCAGCTTCCCGAAATATTGCGGAACGGCACGCCATCCGTAATGCCTTGGGATTGGTGGTTCACATAAGAGCTGGTGATGAAAATATCTCCCGGCATAGCGGTATGCTTCTCATCCTCGATCCAATGCTCAACCGGGCCGCTCATCATATAGTAGAATTCGGGGATTGAGTGGCTGTGCTCGACATAGCGTGCATGCGGCCCCCACATCATTTGGGACATGTTGAAATCCCAGCCCGCCTCTTGGCGCTTGGCTTGGTAGAGTGCCTTGTAGCGCATAACTTCAGACCAACGGGTCAGGAGTTCGCCCAGATTCTTGATATCCTTGGCCCAGAAAAAGTTGGCCCTCTCAAGCGTTTCGCGATCAAGCCAGTTTGTCTCGCTTTCATTTGAGAATACCGAGGCTTCGGCATAGGGTCGAAGATCCGCGCCAAGACTGTTTTTCGCCAGCTCAAGTGCAACAGATTGGGCCGCAAAGATGGCACTGCCATCCGGATTGGAAATTGCAGCAGATGGCGTCGCCACCGGGGATGTTGTGAATGTCTCGCCCCAAAATGCGACATCGGATTCAAGCTCAGCCTCGATTGGCTGGATATGCTGGTTAGCCCCGGTCAGATAATAGCCGCCGGTGATAAACCGCTGATCGCCGTCAGGGGCCCAGCGGAACCATAGAATCTTCAATGGGCCATCCGCTGATGCATAAATCTGTCGTTGATCATAAGGGTTCAAACGAATGGTGGTGCCGGGCGCAACTGTCTGTGTCTTACCTTCAACCGATATCTCTCCTGTCCCGCCAACGACATGATAGAAACCGGGGGCGCCTTCAGCATGCATCGGGAAAACCGCGCCTGCGCCGAGCATCAATTGTGTAATTTTGAGGTCTGGATGATCGAGCCCTACTCTGGCTCGAGTAACACGTTTCAGTTGTTCTACACGCTCTGGCATATCGGCATTCAAAACTGCCCAGTCAAACGGGAAGATGGTTTCCAAATCCCCCCATGACATATCTTGCGTGCGATGAGCCGCCGGAAAGGGATCGATTGGCGGTGGCCGAGATGGATCAACCATATCAGCGGCTCGCCTCGTCCTGAAACTGGCATAGACATCACCAAAGGGATCGCTTGGATCATCCGTTCGTGTGTAAACAGTTGGGTCAATATCCGCGACGCTGAGGGTGCGATCAATGACGATGGATGTCTCGTCTCTAGTTGGATTTGGCGTCGCATTATCGGAGGTGCCACAAGCCACCAAGACCAGACTGGATAGCCCCGAAATTAGCGTTTTCCACTGTATCATCATGCATCCCAATTTTGTTTTGACGGGCACGCATGGTTTATATTCGATCAGTGCATGGCTTGTCCATGGCATTGTCAGCCTCGTCGAGTGGTGCCAGCTTTTTACTGTCTAACACCGTTCACCCTAAGAAAAACGAAAACTGGTTCGGATTAGATTGATCGCATGCCGAGAACTAAGCTTACCCCGCTGGCTAAGACGATGAAGGTAAATGGTAGGGCAGCGACAATTGTTCCTGCTTGAAGTGTTTGCAGCGCACCCGTGCCGCCGCCGTAAAGGAGAGCGGAGGCGGTCAGGGCGAGCATCGCGACCCAGAAGATACGCCAACGCCGTGTCTGGCGCGAGGTCTTGTGGATTGTCATACTCTCGATGACCAGCGCGCCAGAATCGGCAGACGTCACGATGAAGACAATCAGGAGAACCATGGCGACGATTGAGGTCACTTCGGAGACGGGCAAAGCCTCTAACATCTGAAATAGAGTCAGGGATGCACTGTCCACCCCAGCTGCGAGGCCACCCGTTCCGGCCTCAAACTGGGTAATCGCTGTTTCGCCAAAGGCCGTGAACCAAATGACTGAAATAGTGAACGGAACAAATATCACCACGGCGAGATATTCGCGTACGGTGCGCCCTTTTGAGATGCGGGCGATGAACATCCCGACAAAGGGTGACCAAGATACCCACCACGCCCAGTAAAAAATCGTCCAATCATGAAACCAAGCTGTATCTGTTCGTCCAACCCAGTTGGACAAGCGAGGTGTATCCGCCAGATAGTCAATGAAATGACTGATGAACCCAGCAAAAATGGCCCGCGTTGGTCCGGCGAAAATCACAAAAACCAGAAGCGCCGCCGCGAGAACCATATTCACATTGCTCAGCCATTTAACGCCCCTGTCCACGCCCCGAACCACAGAGATCACGGCGAGTATAGAGATGGTCGCGATCACGCCGATCTGGACCGTTAGTCCGGCTTGAAATCCAAACAGGTAAGACAGTCCGCTGGACGCTTGTGTGGCGCCAATACCGATTGTCGTCGCGAGACCAAATACGGTTGAGACCACTGCGAAAAGGTCGATCAAGTGTCCCGGCCAGCCCCAAATGCGTTCGCCAAGAAGGGGATAAAATGCTGACCTGATCGTCAGCGGCAGGCCTTTATTGTAGGCGAAGAACCCCAGTGACAGACCCATGATCGCGTAGATAGCCCATGGTGCAATGCCCCAATGGAAAATTGTCGCGCTGAAGGCCAGCCGCCGGGCCTCAGATGAGCCGGGCTCTACGCCCAGCGGCATGCCGAACCAATCGGTATAGTAGGCTAATGGTTCAGCTGCGCCGTAAAACATAAATCCAATGCCGACACCTGCGGCGAACAACATAGCGATCCAGGAGTGCCTGCGAAAATCTGGTTTCGCGTCGTCGCCTCCGAGGCGAATGCGGCCAAATGGAGAGACAGCGAGACCGATGCAAATGATCAGAACAACAATCGGCGTCAGCGCGAATAACCAATCGAACTGGTCTAGCGTCCAGGCTTTCGCAGTCGTCAATCCGGACCCAACGGCATCAGGAAATAGAAGCGTCAATCCGGAAAACAGGATGATCAGGCCCGCACTGAGCCATAAGACGGGATTCTTTTGCTGCCGGCTCGCGCGCTCGTTTAGCGCTGCTGTTGAAGATGAGTCGGTCATACGAAATCCCCCAATGCGGGAACTGGACCGCAACACGGCCTTCATTGATCACGAAAATCCGTATAGACCAAATATCAGCAACACATTGAGGCATTCCCAGCGGGAGACGACATGCTGTTCAGGGAGTGAATAGCATGAATACAATCCTCACAATTGCGATCGCCGTGACGCTTTTGACGTCTGTCCTAATTGTCTTTCGGTTTGGCAAGACTGTGCTGAAAGGCAGCGACCCGCTGCCGCTTGCCGCGTTTATGGCGATACTCTTCACCTCTGGGCTCGATGTCGGGCTGATCATGTTTCCGCTGACGGAATTCCCGGTTTACGAGACTGAGGCCGCATATGGGTTCACCAATGCATTAGCCATCGAGTTCGGATTTTGGGGCTTTCTTGTCTGGGCATTCTACTTTCTGACAACCTTCTATTTTTGCATTGTCGAACCGAAACTGAAACTGTTCGAGATCGGCTGGGTGAAGCTGATCAATAGCGCCGTAATTATCGCGACCTGCGCATTTACCGGCTTTCTCTTCCTTGATTATCTACCGACCTACATTGTCGGCATCACTGCGCCGTTTCGCTACGGCCTAGTGGCGCTGGTGGTGTTGCTAGCGGTCCTGTCGAGCACTGATATTCGCTATGTGAAATGGTTGGGACTTGGTTCGACCGCGCTATTTTTTGCACTGATCGGTCTGATGTGGCTGGCAAGTGGCATGGGGGTGACAGGGTTCGTTTCCAGTGGTGCGAACATAAGCGGATACTTCGCCAACATCCACAAATTCACCAGCCCGCTCACCGATTACCATGCCTTCTACCTGTTTTGGTGGTTCGCCTGGAGCATTATGATCGGCCAGTTCGTCGCGCGCTTTGTCGGTGGGATACAAGCATGGCAACTGCTGGTAGCGTTGTTAGTCATTCCATCCATCCCGATCGCACTTTGGTTCTCGGTTCTGTTTTACTATCATAGCAATGCGCTCGAACTCGCCGGCATGCTTCGCGGGTGTATGGTTGTTGTCGGCATCATCTTCGTTGTGAACTCTCTCGATTCCCTGACGCGGCTCTATTCAGAGAGCCTGAACCTTACCGTTACTCGCCTTGGCGGCCCGGGCTATATCGCTGTGCATTGGAGCCTGCTGTTCGGTTTGATCCTGTTTTACCAGTTCACCCCGCTCAAGATCGAGTGGATCGGTCTTGTCGTGATTGGTCTTTATGGCTGCATCTACGCCCTCACCTTTGCGCAGCGCACGACGCTTCGCGCCGCCTATAAGAAAGAAGTATCGGCCTAATGGACAAGACGTTTGATTATATCATTATTGGCGCCGGGTCCGCTGGCTGTGTGCTTGCCAACCGCCTGACGCTA
>Ga0256847_1001220_pt1 | contig 13650 bp, 13 predicted proteins | sample TeddybearmetaG_FD_189099 | JGI IMG/M metagenome (GOLD analysis project Ga0256847, IMG submission 189099) | Hydrothermal vent microbial communities from East Pacific Rise, Pacific Ocean - Teddybear | ecosystem: Environmental > Aquatic > Marine > Hydrothermal vents | place: Pacific Ocean: East... | reverse complement strand
CCTCTGCTATTGGTGGTGGTCGTTCTGGTATTATTGAAACCACTTTCCGTGATGAAACAGAAACTGATTTGTTTGGTGAGCAAGCGGTTTTATGTGGTGGTGCAGTTGAACTGGTTAAAATGGGCTTCGAAACATTAGTAGAGGCAGGTTACGAGCCTGAAATGGCATACTTTGAGTGTTTACATGAATTGAAATTGATTGTAGATTTAATGTTTGAAGGCGGTATTGCAAATATGAATTACTCAATCTCTAACAATGCTGAATACGGTGAGTATGTCACCGGCCCTAAAGTCATTAACGAAGAAAGTCGTTATGCTATGCAACAAGCATTGGCAAATATTCAAAATGGTGAGTATGCTAAAAAATTCATCCTTGAAGGAATGACTAACTACCCTGAAATGACAGCTAAGCGTCGATTAAATGCAGAGCACCCTATTGAAATTGTCGGCGAGAAATTGCGTGGCATGATGCCTTGGATTAAAGCAAATCAAATTGTTGATAAAGCAAAAAACTAAGAGTTGATCTGGTTTGTTAAAAAGCTCATCTTAGGCAACTAGCAACAAATACCCCACCCATCTTACGGGTCTTTCTATTCGTCTTCCGCGTTGTGGGAACAGTTGCGTAGCTAGCTATGCAACTGTTCCCACGCCTTGAATACAAATAAAAATCCTGCGCAATCTGGGTAGGTTATTTATTGCCAGTTGCCTTAATGGTGGGCTTTTTTTGTTTTAACATACCAATCTAAATGTTATATTTAGGAAGATGATTATTTGTTTCCACCTTCCTTAGTCCGATTTTTTAATTTAATATTCTATTTCTTATGAGCAAACCAAAAAAAGTAGCACTTCTTACGGCCGGTGGATTGGCACCCTGTTTAAACTCAGCGATTGGTAGTCTTATCGAACGCTATAATGAAATCGACCCTAGTGTAGAAATTATTTGCTATAGAAGTGGATATAAAGGTCTGTTGCTGGGAGATTCTTATAAAGTAAATGCTGACATGCGTGCAAAAGCAGGTTTGCTACAAAAATTTGGTGGATCAGTGATTGGTAACAGTCGAGTCAAACTGACTAATGTCGCAGACTGTGTGAAAAGGGGGCTAGTTAAAGAAGGCGAAGATCCGCAGAAAGTGGCTGCTGATCAATTAATCAAAGACGGTGTCGATGTTCTTCACACGATTGGCGGCGATGATACCAACACTGCGGCAGCTGATTTGGCTGCTTTCCTGGCTGAAAATGATTATGGGTTGACTGTTATTGGCTTGCCGAAAACAGTTGATAATGATGTTTTTCCTATTAAACAATCATTAGGTGCCTGGACTGCAGCAGAGCAGGGTGCGAATTTCTTTAAAAATGTAGTGGCTGAGAATAACTCAAACCCACGTATGTTAATCGTACATGAAGTAATGGGGCGTAGTTGTGGTTGGCTAACCGCTGCAACTGCTGCTGAATACCGTAAAATTCTTGATAACTGTGAATGGTTGCCCGAATTAGGTTTAAGTCGTGAAAGTTATGAAGTACATGGTATCTTTATCCCTGAAATGAATTTTGATATAGCTGCAGAAGCCACGCGTCTGCGTAAAATCATGGATGAAGTCGATTGTGTAAATATCTTTGTTTCTGAAGGTGCAGGTGTAGAGACTATCGTTGCTGAAATGGAAGCGAAAGGCCAGGATGTACCAAGAGATGCATTTGGTCACGTAAAACTGGATGCGGTTAATCCAGGTAAATGGTTTGGTGAGCAGTTTGCCGACATGATAGGCGCAGAAAAAACTTTGATTCAAAAGTCTGGTTACTTTGCCCGTGCATCGGCGGCAAATGCTGAAGATATTCGTTTGATTAAATCTTGTGCTGATTTGGCTGTTGAATGTGCCTTTCGTGGCGAAGCAGGTGTTATTGGTCATGATGATGATCAGAACTTTGTTTTACGTGCGATTGAATTTCCTCGTATTAAAGGTGGAAAACCGTTTGATATTGATACAGCCTGGTTTACTGAGTGTATGGCTGAAATTGGTCAGGCTAAAGGTAAGAAACTGGACACTAGTCACTAATTAATATGTAGGAGTGTCTTTCCTCGGCGTGGTTTGTGTGCTGTATATAGCTGAAATCAGCCCGAGGACAGTCTCCTGCAGTACTATTATTTTTTATCATCATTAGATACGCTGTACTATGAGCCAAAAAAAATCATCAATTCGTCATCGTGGAATCTACTTGTTGCCTAATTTATTTACAACAGGTGCAATGTTTGCGGGTTTTTATGCGATGACATCAGCGATTAATGGACGTTTTGAGAGTGCGGCTATTGCTATTTTTGTGGCGATGATTTTGGATGGCCTGGACGGGCGAGTTGCCCGGATGACAAATACCCAAAGTGAATTTGGCGTGCAATATGATAGCTTGTCCGACATGGTTTCATTTGGTGTTGCACCTGGTTTAGTGATGTATTTATGGGCCTTTGAGAGCCTGGGTAAATTAGGTTTGTTTGCTGCGTTTGTTCATACAGCAGGAGGCGCATTGAGGCTGGCTCGATTTAATACACAAGTTGAAGTGGCAGATAAACGCTATTTTCAAGGTTTGCCTAGTCCTGCTGCGGCAGCGATATTAGCCGGTGCTTTATGGATTAGCATTGAACTGGGTTATGATGTTGATTCAATTAAATACCTGGTATTAATCCTGACTATTAGTACAGGCTTATTGATGGTGAGTAATTTCCGCTATTACAGTTTTAAGGAAATAGACTTTAAAGGCAGGGTGCCCTTTGTTGTAGCAATCATTGTGATGCTGGGCATTGGTTTTGTTATGGCCCAAGCAGAAATTATGTTGTTCTTACTGGCATTGGGGTATGCTATTTCAGGTCCTGTCATTACTCTGTTATTACTTAGAAAAAAACGAAAAAACAGAAAATCTTAATCACTGCTTGAGTCAATATTAACATTGCAGTATAGTTAAAGGTTATGAATATTCAATCCAGCATTGCACAATCTAGCGATCAAACACCTGTTATAGGTAAGGTTTCTGTGCAGCATGCCACTTTTTTTGCCAGCCTTGGTCTGTTATTAAGATTTTTGCCCTAGTGGGCAACTATTTTCTACATCTTTAAATAAACTTCCCCTTTTTTTAATATCAACGGTTTTGTTGATAAGGTTTCATGAATGGAGTTCTCATGAAAGATAAATTGATTATATTTGATACCACGCTACGTGATGGTGAGCAAAGCCCTGGCGCATCTATGACACGAGATGAAAAAGTCAGAATAGGCAAAGCGCTTGAACGGATGAAAGTGGATGTAATTGAAGCCGGGTTTCCAGCAGCCAGTGTTGGTGATTTCGAGGCAGTTCAGGCAGTTGCAAATGCTATAAAGGACAGTACAGTTTGTGGATTATCCCGTGCGCTTGACAAGGATATAGATAGGGCTGGAGAGGCATTGAATGGTGCTAACAGTTCTCGTATTCATACTTTCATAGCGACATCTCCCATTCACATGCAAATGAAACTGAAGATGCAACCTGAACAGGTGATTGAATACGCGGTAAAAGCGGTTAAACGAGCAAGACGATACACTGATAATGTTGAGTTTTCACCTGAAGATGCGGGTCGTTCTGAAGAAGACTTTTTGTGTCGCATTCTAGAAGCGGTAATTGATGCCGGAGCTACTACGCTGAATATCCCGGATACCGTGGGATATAGTGTACCCCAGCAATTTGGAGCAACGATTGCTAATTTGATTAATCGCATTCCAAATTCTGACAAAGCTATTTTTTCTGTACATTGTCATAATGATTTGGGTCTGGCTGTGGCTAATTCTCTTGCTGCAGTTATCAATGGTGCTCGTCAGGTTGAATGTACAATCAATGGCCTGGGTGAGAGAGCGGGTAATGCTTCATTAGAAGAAGTGGTTATGGCAGTACGTACACGGCAAGATGTTTTTTCATGTCAGACAAGTCTGGATACCCGAGAAATCTTAACTTGTTCCAAACTGGTTTCATCGATTACCGGTTTCCCAGTACAGCCAAATAAAGCCATCGTTGGAGCGAATGCGTTTGCACACGAATCTGGGATTCATCAGGATGGAGTGCTAAAAAACCCTGAAACGTATGAAATTATGAAAGCTGAAGATGTGGGCTGGTCAGCAAATCGCATAGTATTGGGAAAACACTCGGGTCGTAATGCATTTAAAAGTCGCATGACGGCGCTGGGGCATGAGTTTAATAGTGAAGAAGAATTAAATGATACTTTTTATCGCTTTAAACAACTGGCTGATAAAAAGCATGAAATATTTGATGAAGATTTGCAGGCATTAATTTCCGAAGTCAGTTCTGATGCTGAAGATGAACATATAAAGCTGATTGCTCTAAAAGTCTGTTCTGAAACAGGAGAAATACCCAGATCAACAGTGACTATTCGTATACATGATGAAGAGTTGACAGGAAGTTCTGAAGGCAGTGGCGCTGTTGATGCGAGTCTGAAAGCGATTGAAAGCCTGATTAAATCGGATGCTACGTTAGAACTTTATTCTGTTAATAGTATTACTAATGGTACTGATGCGCAAGGTGAGGTTACAGTGCGTTTGGAACAAAAGGGTAGAATTGTTAATGGGCAGGGTGCGGATACGGATATAGTGATTGCATCAGCCAAGGCATATATAAATGCCGTGAGTAAATTGCAAACGCCAGAGCAACGTAAACATCCTCAAAAAGGTAATGTTTAATTGTTTTATTCCACTGTAGCAGTCTTTATCTATAGTCTCTATGATGCGAGAGAGACTAAAATGACTCGAGAAACAGCAATTTGGGCACTCTTTCAAAGTGTGAAATTGGTTATAAAATAAAGTATATTTCTCAATGGATAACGCGACTCGGCTACAATATCTGCAGGCAATGGGAATCGATGTCTGGGTTTCCAGAAATGAAGCACCAGTAGAAGACATTCAGCCTGTAGCTACAATGGATTCTAAAATTGAAGAGCAAGTTGAAATAACAGGTGCAATACCTCATGACTGGTCAGTGTTGCAGCAAGAAGTTGCTCAATGTCAGCGTTGTGATTTACATAAAACTCGAACACAAACAGTGTTTGGAACAGGTGATTTAAGTGCAGACTGGATGTTTATAGGTGAAGCACCCGGTCAAAATGAAGATCTGGAAGGTAAGCCTTTTGTTGGACAGGCAGGTACTCTATTAACGGAAATGATTAGAGCGATCGGTTTGCAAAGAGATGAGGTGTATATCGCAAATATACTTAAATGCAGCCCCCCTAATAACAGAGATCCAAGGGTTGATGAAATCAAGAGCTGTAAGAATTATTTACAGCAACAAATAGAATGGGTCCAACCAAAAATTATTTTAGCGGTTGGCCGGATTGCGGCACAAACAATACTGGAAACTAAGGAGCCCTTGTCAAAACTTAGAGGAATTGTTCACCAGTTGGAAAATATTCCACTCGTTGTGGTTTATCATCCAGCCTATTTATTACGGTCTTTGCCAGAAAAGCGTAAAGCATGGCATGATCTACAGTTAGCAATGAAAGTTTATCAAGAAAAAAAATAATAATGAGTATATGGAAAGTTTTAGACAAGGTTAGAGAGTTTGTTGTTTATGATGCAGATAAAGAGTTTTATGCAAAGGTTTTTCCTGATTCTGTTGAACGGAAAGACTTAATGCGTTTGCGTAGGATGAGGCATGAAGATTTACCGTTAATATTGCAGATTGAAGCTAAGAATTATAACTTTCCATGGAGTGAAGCAATATTCAAAGATTGTATAAATTCAATGCATTATAGTTGCTGGATTTGTGAGGAACTTGATGTAATCGTCGGTTATAGCATCGTTTCAATGGCGGCAGGAGAAGCACATATTATGAATATTAATGTTGATCCGGCGGTTCAAGGTCAGGGCGTTGGTAGCAAATTATTAGAACACATGATAGAAGTTGCCAGTAAAAAAGCGGAATCCATCTTCTTAGAGGTAAGACCCTCAAATAAAGCAGCCATTGCACTTTATGAAAAACGAGGATTTAACGAAATAGGTATACGTAAAGGCTATTATCCTGCAGAAAATGGGCGTAGAGAAGATGCGGTTATGCTGGCACTTGAATTGGTGAGCTTGTTTTAAATTGCATTAGTTGTATTAGTCTCTAGGAGGCTGTCCGAGAAAATATGCACCAACAGATATCTGAATAAATGCAATTTACTACACGAGTTTCCACTGGTATTTTCTTTTTTCTGATGGGACTTAGTGTTTTTTCCACCTGTTTTGCTTACCAAAATCCTTTTTTATTTCGAGGTGAGAATAACGCCGATAAGCGATTAGGTTCCTTCAGCCAGAATAATACGGGTGATTGCTTTTTTCTGGCCAGCTTAATTGCTATTGCCCAGGATTCTGACGGACAAGAATTAATAGAATCCGCTTTTCAACATGATACCCATAACGGTCTTTGGCAAATCAGATTTCCAAATTTGCTAGACCATCCTGTAGAAATTACTGCACAAGAAGCTAAAGAATACAAATTAACAGATTCATCTGGCTATGGTGTTTCATCACCTGTTTGGGGCGATCCGGATATTAAATTACTGGAAATTGCGGCCGATAAAATATGGAGAAAAACGGTCAAAGCTTCTGGGCTGTGGGACGATGTTCCAATGAATGCGATATTTATGTTTTCCAATAAGAAACAATTATTGATTTGGAACAAAAGTAAAGCCACTCAACTGCAAATTCAGGATATCAGCAAATATTATCGTATTCCAGAAAGTGTTATTAAAGATATTAATGTTTCTTCAATTGCAGCGATCAAGAATTTGCTAAAAACCATTTTGTTTTCTGATAAAGATGGTATCAGTATGGTTTTAATCGATTATGTAAATTATCATGCGGTTGCTATCACCCAAATGAGTTTTGTAAATAATACCTATAGTTATATCGATACATCCTTAAAAATTCATGATAAGCAAAGCCTGGAGGGGCTTCTATTAGGCTTGTTTAATGGGCAGTATGCGCTTAATTATCTGGAAATACAGTAATTATAGTTGATGGTATGGGGTTTTTGGTAGTTGCCTTTCCATCCTCCTTTGGTATTGATCTACAAATGTAAAAACCTGACAAGGCAAGTATTGTAAAAGCCAAAATAGTGGACTATACTTTTTTATATTTAGCCTTTAGGAATATAAATTGTGAATAAACTTTCAACCTGTCTTATTTCCGGACTAATGGCTTTAAGCAGTCAATATGCTAATGCTATAACAATAAACTTTGATTATACCTTTGATAGCGGTTTTTTTTCTGGAGCAAACCAGTCCAGGCGAACCGTCCTTAATGCTGCCGGTGCATTATTTGAAAATCGTTTGACAGATCAGTTGACTGCTATTAGTTCGACAGGTGGAAATCATTTTAATGCAAATTTCAATAGCCCCAGTGATGGTGTTTCTCAAACCATTAATGATTTTAACGTTGCTGCTGATTCCTTAGTTGTATTTGTTGGTGCCCGTAATTTAGGTGGAAATATTCTAGGACAGGGAGGAAATGGCGGTTTTACTGCCAGTGGTACATCACAAGCATTCCTTGATAATTTAAAGACCAGAGGACAGGCAGCTTCTGATTTTGGCCCTTGGGGTGGAGCAATGGCATTTAATTCAACTAGTTCCTGGTATTTTGACAGTGATGTAAATACAGTTGAATCATTTAATGGACAAAATGATTTTTATTCTGTTGCTATTCATGAATTAGGTCATGTTCTGGGTTATGGTTCAGCTCATGCTTCTCATTGGGCTGAGGGTACAATGAGTTCATTTAATGGCGTGCCTCAAGAAGCGGCAATGGATCCTACGCTTACAATTGGCAGCAGAAAATATTTTACTGATCTTGACTTTCAGGGATTGCGGGATATAGGTTGGCAAGTGTCTGCAGTTCCAGTGCCTGCTGCAGTTTATTTATTGGCTTCTGCAATGCTTAGTTTGATTGGTTTTCGTAGAAAAGATTGAGATTTTTTTTATTAATTTGGCTTTTATTTGTAAGTTTAGTCAGTATCGGAGCTGATTTTTCAGCTGTTGAGGGTGAATTCCGCCTGCAATTGCCTAAACAATTTTCATCAGCTCAGGTGACGTTTTCATTAAAGGAATTAGTTAAAGGTAATTGGAAACAAACTTTAGCAACTCAAATTGAAAATTTAAACAACGGGCAACGTAAAACAATTCTGTTGAAGTATGCGCCTGATGATATAAACTCGAAAAGACAATATGTTGTGGATGTTGTTGTCAGGGATAACGGTAGAGAACACGGGGTTCTTTCGAAAGGCTCCTTTCCTTTGCAAGTGTCTGTTTCAGGTCAGTTTGATGATATATACATTGCAATAAAAGTTCCGGCTGAGCCCTTTGAATAATTATTGTTTCCACCTCCCTTAGATCCAAGATTCCTCCCTTTGGTCGGAATGACATTGTTTGTGTAGTTAACCTACAAATGTCAAAATTGAGAGTACCCAATGATAGGCTAATAGCCTTAGTCAGCAAGTTCAAATTTTTCAGCAAGAATAGCTAGGTTTTTGTCAGGTATTTTAACTAGCAGACTGATATTCTCAGAAAACTTTTGTTCCAAAATCACCCCATCCAGTTTTTTTAACTGGTATTCTAATAATTGCATTTGTTTGTATTCCAATTCCAGTTGAACTTCTGCATATTCAATGTATTCAGTTATTTGACTTGCTACTATGACTTTTTTTGCAGTATTACCATAAGCACGGGTTAACCCACCAGCACCAAGCTTAATACCACCAAAATAGCGTATAACAACGCAGAGAACATTGATCAGATCTTTTCCTTCCAAATGTTGATAAACGGGTTTTCCCGCGGTACCACCGGGTTCACCTGCATCATGAAATTTCATGACTATTCCTTTGGCTGATTTAATACGATATGCAAAAACTATATGCGAGGCATTGGGGTGTTGATGATGAAAATGATTGAGATGATTTAATACTTCTTGCTCTGACAGGCACGGTGTCAAGATACCAATAAACCGAGATTTTTTTATTGTGTCTTCTATTGTGACTTTAGTTTTGACACAATGCACGTTACTCCTCCTTTAAAGTTAAAACAGTATGATAACAATTCAACCACATACATCAGAAAAAATTGAACATGATGTCGATAAAAATGAATTGCTTGCCAGATTAAAAATGTTTTTATCAAAAAAACTCATTCTAACCGAAATAGAGCAATTAAAGCCTTTTGAATGTGATGCTTTGTCAGCCTACCATTGTGTACCCTGGTTAGTTGTGCTGCCGGAAACGCTAGAGCAGATACAAAACATACTTAGTCTGTGTTTTCAATTAGGTGTGCCTGTGGTAGCGCGAGGCGCTGGAACGGGCCTGGCTGGTGGAGCAATACCCTTGGATAACGGTGTGTTAATTAGTCTGGCCAAATTCAATCAGGTTCTGGAAGTTGATGTTGAAAACAGGTTTGCTAGAGTACAACCTGGTGTACGTAATCTAGCAATTTCTCAAGCAGTTACTCAATATGGACTTTATTATGCCCCTGATCCTTCTTCACAAATTGCTTGTAGCATAGGAGGAAATGTTGCGGAAAATTCCGGTGGCGTCCATTGTCTGAAGTATGGGTTAACGACACATAATATTTTGCGCCTAAAAATGCTGACCATGGAAGGTGAATTGGTAACAATGGGTTCTCATGGTCTGGATAGTCCAGGCTATGATTTACTCGCATTGTTAACGGGGTCAGAAGGGATGCTGGGGATTATTGTTGAGATTACAGTCAAGTTGTTACCATTACCAGAAGCAGCTCAAGTTATTCTGGCCGCCTTTGATAATGTTGAAAAAGCGGGCGGTGCAGTTGCTGAAATTATAGCCAGTGGTTTGGTTCCCGCTGGTTTGGAAATGATGGATAAAGCAATCATAAAAGCCGCTGAAGATTTTGTACATGCTGGGTATCCGGTGAATGTAGAGGCTATATTATTGTGTGAACTTGATGGCACAACAGAGCAAGTTGAGGAGGAGTTAATTCAAGCATCTGATATATTTCTACTGCAAGGGGCTGTCGAAGTTAAAGTGGCACAGTCTGAACAGGAAAGATTGAAAATGTGGGCGGGACGAAAAGCTGCATTTCCTGCTGTCGGACGTATTTCTCCCGATTATTATTGTATGGATGGAACCATACCCAGGCGTCATTTGGCGAAGGTATTAAAGAACATTGCTCAATTGTCTGAGCGCTATGGTTTAGCTGTTGCAAATGTGTTTCATGCAGGAGATGGTAATTTGCATCCATTGATTCTATATAATGCAAATATTGAAGGTGAATTGGAAAAGGCAGAGTTATTTGGAGGAGATATTCTTAAGCTCAGTGTTGAGGTGGGAGGAACGATAACAGGGGAACATGGGGTGGGTGTAGAAAAGATAAATTATATGTGTTTTCAGTTTTCTGCAGGTGAATTATTACTATTCCATGCGCTCAAAGCAGCCTTTGATAGTAAAGGCTTACTTAATCCTGGAAAGGCAGTTCCTACTTTGCATCGATGTGCCGAATTTGGTGCAATGCATGTGCATGGCGGTGTTTTGTCTTTTCCTGAGTTAGACAGATTTTAATAATTAAAATAATACTAAAGTAAGGGCATAGGCTCCTGCATAAGTCATCATAAAATAGAAAAAAGAGATTGTCATGCTGGCAGCAGTGTTGATAGACAGGACTTTTTTGATTATGTAGGTAATGAGGACAAAATCCCAGAGAATAAGAAATCCCATTAGATAATAACTGAGTAAGTCTTCGCTTACGGTTAGCCATATCACTATAGGTACACCGAAAAATGCGATTACATTTTCACACAGTAATACAGCGGTTATTATTTGAACATATAAATGTGTGGTTTTGTTAAGGAATAAAATCAGCCAAACAAAAGAAAATGTTAATGTTGTTTCAACAATGACTTCAAAAAAAGCTTCTGAAGGATCAATCATGTTGGCTTGAATAAACAATTCAACGATGAAATAAAACCAAAAGTTTTGTTTAAGAAAGGTGACTGATCTAGGTAAGTCGAGAGGATTTACCTTTAACCAGCAGAGCGGTAAATACAATTTAAAAGTATCCATAGTGCGAGTTATTGTTTATCAGTGTAGTTAGATTGTTCGGGTGCTGAACTGTAGGGCTCATCGTGATGATAATGGCTAAATTGGTCGTTCAAGGCTTGGACCATATCTTTGGTTTGTTCGATCAATGCAATTATCTTTCGCTGTGTTTTTTTATTTTTTCCTACAGGTTCATTAATTGGCAGGATTATGCGCCAGAAAGTCAGGCTTTTTTCAAATAAACCTGACAAATTTTCGGTCAAGTTAAGCTTTTTTTGTGATGCTTTCAACTCATTAATAATGAATTTGGCATGAACTCTAGCCATTATTAAGTGTAATGGAACTAATGCGGCTATTAAAATAAGGATGAAAGCTGGACCAATAATGGGATCAAAAAGTAGTTGTACAATGCCCATTGAAATTTCAGCAAAAAGCAGTAAGGTAATGATGAAGCCTAAAATAACCAGGGTGGACATGTTGATTCTTTCTTTCCAGATAACCAGTTGTTTTTCAACTTCTGGTAAATAAAGATCATTAATATCACGAATGTTTTTTTCCAGTGTATGCAGTACTCGATAGGATCGATCGTTTTCAATATTTACCAAACGCTGATCAATTTCAATAATGGATGAATTCCCAGACGAGAGCGGTGAATCCGATAACACTATAAACTGCCCAGTATGAATGCCTAATTCGGCTAATCTTCTTTGCCAGGAGGCAATGATTTCATTGGTTTTTTGGGCATCAAGGCTTATTTCTGAATGATCTATAATAAAGATAAATTTATTTGAATCCTGTTGGGAAATAATTTCTGTAATGGTCTCTTTTATTAATTCTGCTGGCGCATCAAATAAGTCAGTAAAGACCAACACCAGATCAGACATTTCTAGAATATGCTGAGTCAGGACAGGAAGAACTGGGTTATCGAGTGAGGCATTAAGAACAGGGGTGTCGATAAATAGTTTGCCCTTAAGTCTATCACTGTTGACAGTTTTTAATTCAAGGTAAGAATTTATATTCTTACCTTCTCCTTTGACAGTTTGTTCAATGGTCTGGCTAATTTGATAAAAAGGCAATCTATGATCAGCATCTAATGCAGTGCCCGGTAATGTTGCACTTGTTGCCTGGGGCGTGTATTGATGGACTGTAAATTTATGATTGGATGAGTGGATGTTAGTGTTTAAAAACCGATTGACAAATTCTGATTTTGCAGTTGAAAATCCACCAATCAAACTAACTATCGGCCACCAGGAACTTTTTCTTGCGGTTGATTCTTCTTCGTCAATCAGACCAAGGTCATATTCTAATTGGTCAAGCTGATGAAAGGTTTTACTGGCTTTTTGTAAAATGGGGTTGGAGGCGGAAAAATATTTCTCTAGATTAATTAGGTGCTTGCTTAGTGTTTTCTCGGCCATCGCTGGAAACCTTTATTATTGAGTTATTATTTAGGTTTTAAAATAATCTCAAAGTATACACCGAGAGTATAAAAAAATAATAATAAAAATGGAAAATTTATGTGTATTTATAATGAACCTATGTTAGAAAATGGCTTGCAGTGGTTTTTTTAAACGTCTAATATTAGGCTGTAGGCTCCGCCGATCCGGTGTACAAAGATATTTCGAGCGGTTGCTTAACAAAAAAACAGTAGCAAGGTATAGGGTATATAAGATCAAATGTACAATTCTATTAATTTAGAAAAATCAGTTGGACATGGAATTTGTGGAAAATCTGGGCGAGGCAGAAAAATGCTTCTGCATTTTCTGCATTCAATACATCCATGTATTTCAAAGACAAATAATCACTCGCAGATAAAGCTTCCGCATCCTGCTTACGCCCCTTACCTACTTCCATGTAGGCAATGGCCATAGTCCTTATTAAGAGTGATTCTGCAGGATTTTTTGTCCTGATTTTTTCACAAAACCATGGAGCGGTTGCCCCCCACCAAATGGGTGACTCACATTAAACTTGACTACCCACTACATTCAATAGCTTTTGTAAATTTTCAGCGATGAATTGATTTTTCTAGGATTAATGAAATAAATTGATTAATTCAGGGGGTAGTTTCGGTGTGGCTCCAGAACAAGTGCAAACATAAGCAGCGACTTGATTGGCGCAGTCGTTCATTTGATCCAGTTCAAATCCCTTATTTATACTGATAGCAATAGCTGCGGTGAAGGCATCACCTGCACCCACTGTATCTTTGATGTCGGCTTTGAATCCGGGATGATTTGATGTAGCGCCATCAGCATACAGAAAACTTCCCGAGTGTCCTTTTGTCAGTATGCAGAGTTTTATGTTGTATTGCCGGGCAATGGTTTTTAGTTGATATTCTTCACTACCTGAAATTTTCATCAGTTTGCTAATTATTTTTAGTTCATCATCATTAATTTTAAAGATATTTGCTAGATTGAGCGATTTCTGAATAATATCCAGGCTGAAATAAGATTGTCTGAGGTTAATATCAAATATTTTTACTGAATCGGCAGGCAAGGAGGACAGAAATTTATTTATATGGTTTCGAGAGACCGGAGAACGTTGAGCAAGAGTGCCAAAACACACAGTATCAACAGTCTTTTGGAAGCTTTCTGGTA
>Ga0256847_1001219_pt1 | contig 13652 bp, 10 predicted proteins | sample TeddybearmetaG_FD_189099 | JGI IMG/M metagenome (GOLD analysis project Ga0256847, IMG submission 189099) | Hydrothermal vent microbial communities from East Pacific Rise, Pacific Ocean - Teddybear | ecosystem: Environmental > Aquatic > Marine > Hydrothermal vents | place: Pacific Ocean: East... | reverse complement strand
CGGCGAGTATTCCCGGTTCTGGGATTATACCGATGCAATTTGGCGCGCTTGATATCGACCCACCACAGGAATCCATCGGTTGGGCTCCAGACAGGGCCCTCCCCCAACAGGCACCCGGTTGGTGCAACGCATTCAACTTTATCCATATTGTTCTCAGCCCGCCTGATCTTGCCGCCAGCCTTCACCAGCCCCCGCTTGATTGTCAATCTCCTCTAATTTTCAAACCAACTGAAAGCGAAAGGCTATTGTCGCTGAAGCCATGTCGAGATTATGTGCAGCCAGATAGTTCAGGAGTGACCCAAATTGCCCTCAAACGACTCAAATCAGATTTCAGACAAGTTCATCGAACTGATCGATATTATGCGCCAATTACGGACGCCTGAAACCGGCTGCGCGTGGGATTTGGAGCAGGATTATGCCAGTATCGCGCCCTATACGATTGAAGAGGCGTATGAGGTCGCCGATGCGATCTCACGTGGCAACATGCCGGACCTTTGTGAAGAGCTCGGCGATCTGCTCTTGCAAGTCGTCTTTCACGCTCAGATGGCCTCAGAGACCGAAACATTTTCAATTGAAGACGTGATTTCGGCGATCAACACCAAGATGATCCGACGCCACCCGCATGTATTCGGAGACGATCGCGACAATCGCAGTGCCGAAGATCAAGTCAAAGCTTGGGAAGTGATGAAAGCTGAAGAGCGCGCGGGCAAACCCACCGAGGCTGTTGATACCAGCGCCTTAGCCGACGTCGCGCAGGCTCTGCCCGCCTTAATGCGGGCTGAAAAATTACAGAAGCGCGCCGCCCGCACAGGTTTCGACTGGACGGAAGCTGCCCCCATCTTTGCCAAACTTGAAGAAGAAACCCAAGAGGTCAAAGACGCCATTAAATCCGGTGAACGCGACGCCATCGAGGATGAACTTGGCGATATGCTGTTTGTCTGCGCCAATCTGGCCAGACGCTTAGAGATTGATCCAGAGGTCGCTTTGCGCCGCGCCAATGACAAATTTGAAGGTCGGTTCCGCAGCATGGAAACCCTCGCGGCATCTGAGGGTGCAGTCTTCTCTGATCTCGACATCGACGCTCAGGAAATCTTATGGCAACGCGTAAAAGCGGCTAGCTAGACAAGGTCGGCGCGGCTTTAGGAAAGGCCGCGATGAGCTGGCCGACATCCTTGGCTGACATGACCAAGCTATACTTGATCCCACCATCCTCATCGTAAACCTCGTTTTCCACAACCACATGTTCATGCAACCAAGCCCGCAAGGCCCCGTCAGACGACGATGCGTCCAACGCATATAGTTTTCGGTCTGCATTGAGTTGATCTTCAATCAGCGCCAGCAACACCTCCAACCCTTCGCCAGTGATTGCAGAAATCGGCACACCTTCAATATCATCAGCCCCATGCGTGGAACCGTTCAAGGCTGCCCGCATATAGTCGGTTAGCAGATCGATCTTGTTCCAAGCTTCAATCATCGGCGGCAAAGGTGTGCCGCTGGCCTCGCTCAGCCGATCCATCACGCTCAAGACGTCATATTTCTGCACATCATCCACCGGACTGGCGCGGTCGCGCACATGCACCACCAAGTCTGCATCCAGAACCTCTTCCAATGTTGCGCGGAAACTATCAATCAAGTGGGTTGGCAGGTCGGTGATGAAACCAACTGTGTCGACCAACGCCGCTTCGCCAAGTGATGGCAGCTCGATCTTCCTGATTGTCGGGTCCAGTGTCGCAAAGGGCATGTCCTTGGCCAGAACATGCGCGCCGCTCAGCTGATTGAACAAGGTTGATTTGCCGGAATTGGTATAACCGACCAGCGCAATGATCGGTTTGCCGTCTCTGCGGCGACCCGCACGCTGAACCGCACGTGTTCGTTTCACCGCGTCCAGATCGCGGCGCAAGCGGGCCAACTGCCGGTCAATCATCCGTTTATCAGATTCCAGCTGTGTCTCACCGGGACCGCCAAGGAAGCCATTACCGCCTCGTTGGCGCTCTAGGTGGGTCCATGTTCGAACCAGCCGCGACCGCTCATACAGCAAGCGTGCAAGCTCGACCTGCAAGCGCCCTTCCTTGGTCAGAGCGCGCAGTCCAAATATTTCAAGAATAAGCCCGGTGCGGTCGATGACTTTTACACCCAGCCGCTCTTCCAGATTACGCTGCTGGATCGGCGTTAGCGCGCTATCTATGACGACGATTGAGCAATCATGCGCCTTTACGTCTTCGGCTAGCCGGTCCAGAAGACCACCAGACAGCAGATAACCCGGGCTAGGATTGCGAACATTCTCAGAGCGCAAGAAAGCCAGATCACAACCCAGCGCCTCAACAAGGCCGCGGGTTTCCGACAATCGATCTTCACTTGGACGCACCGATGGTCTGGTCCATGGAACAATAACACCAGCGACCTCTAAATCAGGGCCGCTATCATGCGTATTTGAACTCAAGTCTCTGCGCTGACGTCGTCATCGAAGAGTTGCACAGGCGCACCCGGCGCGATGGTTGAGATGGCATGCTTATAGACCAGCTGTGGCGGCCGCCCATCGCCGCGTAGAAGTACGCAGAAATTATCGAACCAGGTCACGACGCCCTGCAATTTCACACCGTTGACGAGGAAAATTGTCAGCGGCGTCTTGGACTTTCGGACAGCGTTCAGGAAAGTATCTTGGAGGTTGTGCTTTTTATCAGAAGACATTGTTTTGCCTGTTCTATTGTTATGCACCAGCGGCTAAAGCGTTTGTGTGGCAATGGCAAGACGGGCGATAGTCTACCGGGCCCAAAAGCTCGGATTTAGCACGGGAATGATCGCAATAACTTCCAGTCTGCCCAATATCATCCCCAGCGTGACGCATATCTGCGCAGGCCATGACAATGAGTCTGAAGTCTCACTTATTATATGCCCCGAATTAGTAAGCCCCCCAATCGCCGCACGAACAGAATCGTCAAATGACAGGCCGATTAGGCTCAAGATCAGGATTCCGGCGACGCAGGCCATGATATATCCGACCATATAGACCCACACGCCCATAATCGTCCGCTCGGATTGAGTGCGGCCTCTGAAGGTGAAGGTCTGAACACTGCTGCGGTAGCCCAGCTGGACGAATTCTAGCGAAACGCGTTTAGAGAGAACGACCAATCGCGCCAATTTTATCCCCCCCGCCGCTGACAAAGCTGACCCGCCGATCAAAACAGGCAGGACCACCAACACCAATGGCAATCTCGAGAACCTCACCGGGTCACTCAATGCCATGCCGCTGGTTGAAACAGACGATACTGACCAACCCAGAGATTGAATGATCGGTAGACCCGCCAGAAAGGCCAGAACACCAATGATTGCGATTGCAGGCAGCAGAGCCAGTGTTTCCGGATCACTGATTGCTTGGCGGAATTTTCGTTGTCCAATCTGATCAATCACGACCAATCCAAGCGTTCCAGCGATAAGACCGGCACCAAGAATGAACGCGTGGATCCCGCCTTGGCTAGGCGCGAGGTGTGCCGCATTCGGGTCGACCAGACCTGTGCTGATTGCACTGACCGCGCCGCTGAGGGCTTCCCGAGGTGCGACCCCGGCGATAAGCAGCAGGCTACCCAGCACCACCGTCACCGTACACGTCATCACCAACGTCACCCGGATGATGCGCGGAATAGCATCGAAGAAACTGCCTTCCGGGATCGTGAAGAACCGGCTCCGGTGTATCCCCGGCCCGCCAAGGTTTAAGGCCGCCAAGACCGACGCAGCAATAGTAATAGCCGCGACCGTGCCCAGCATGTGCAAAATTGCCCGCCAAAGCAGCAAACTGGCCGGCAGCGGCGCTCCATCTAAGTTCAGCACGCTGTGGCCCGTCGTGGTTAGGCAGGAAACGCTCTCATAATACGCCGCAATCATCCCGCCCTCCCCGGCCAAGGGATAGAAGGGAATCGCGCAGAACAGCGGCACAAGCACCCAAAACAGGGTCGCCACCGCCAAACCATCTTGTGGCCGTGTCTTTTCCTGCGGCTTGTTGGTGAGCAGTAAAACAATCCCCCCCAATGGCCCGGCCAGCAGGGCTGCCAGAACGAATGGCAGGGCATAATCAGTCTCGTTCAATCCCACCGCCAGCAGCGCGCACATCAGCAGCAGGCCCGATATCCAAATACCGAGGATCGACATGATCCTGATGATGGCGAGATGGTTCACGGTAAGCGCCCTCTCACGATCTAGAAGAAGTCGGCGCTAACGCGGAAATATTGTTCGACTTTGCGCGTTGAGGACGTTTCGTAGAATACGATCAAATGATCGCCTGCCTGAACAAGCACATCCTTGCCGGGAAATATCGCTTCGCCATCTCGGACAATCGCAGCCGCCGTCACACCTTCCGGCAAATCATCATAGTCGATCGGGTGACCAACAAGTGGCGAGGACGCAAGCGTAATCCCCTCAGCAATTTCAGCATGCCCATCTTCAAGTGTCTGGACTGAGAGAATTCGCCCGCGACGTATCTTGGTCAAAATACGCGACACACTCAGCGCGCGCGGGTCAAGCACGGCGTCAATGTCCAAGTCACGCGAAATCGCCACCAATTCGTACGAGTTGACCAGGGCATGCGTCCGCTTGGCGCCCATTTGCTTGGCCAGTTTCCCGATCAGCATGTTGGTTTTATCGTCATCCGTAACCGCAATAACAATATCCGCAGATCGCGCGCCAGCTTCCTCAAGAATGTCCCGAGATAGGCCATCGCCATTGATCACAATGGTTTGCTTGAGGCGCGACACAACCTTGTCAGCTTGCGCTTCGTCCGCCTCAATCAACCTGACCCGAACTTCGTGATCGCGCTCCAGCTGTTCGGCGACATATAGACCAACATTCCCGCCGCCAACGATAATAACCCGCTTGAGGTCATCACTCATGCGATTGAACAGCTTATTGAGGCGTTTGGCGTGTGATTGTTTGACCGCGACATAGGCGGTATCGTCGATTTGCAACTGATCGTTGCCGCGTGGCGCAAAAATGTGCTCTCCGCGGGTAATTCCGACGACGCGCGCATCAAGGTCTGGAAATAATTCCGGCATTTGATCCAGGGCCGTATCTATCAGTGGGCTATCTTCTTTTACGCGCATGCCAAGCAGCTGGATGTTGCCACTCCCAAAACTGATACTGGAGATGGCGCTCGGGCTTCTAAACCGCCTGAGAATCGCTTCGCCAACCTCCACCTCGGGTGAAATAACCAGATCAATAGGGAAACCTGTTCGTGAGAACAGCTTACTATTGCTCTTGTCGAGATAGGCTCGGGCACGAATACGGGCAATTTTCGTCGGGACCGAGAACATCGTGTCCGCGACTTGGCAAATCACCATATTGATCTCGTCAAAATGCGTCACGGCAATCAGCATGTCGGTCGCATCTGCCCCTGCTGCACGCAGAGTTGCTGGATGCGCAGCATGCCCAACGACACCCCGAACGTCATAGTCAGTCTGAACCCGGTCGATAAGGTCACTATCCTCATCGACCATGGTTATGTCGTGATTTTCTTGAGACAGGTGCCGGGCAATACCTTGCCCAACACGCCCTGCCCCACAAATGATGACTCGCATCTATCTGGTATCCGGTCGACTCGCTGAGGTGTTTACACCCAAAGCCTTTAATTTTCGGTGTAATGCGGAGCGCTCCATACCAATAAATTCGGCTGTACGAGAGATATTTCCGTCAAATCGCGTGATTTGAAGGGTCAGATACTCGCGCTCGAACTGTTCTCGGGCATCGCGCAGCGACAATCCAACCAAATCTGCTGATACGCTAACCTCATCGCCATCACCGGCGCTATTGCGATCAAGCGGCAGCTCATCAACCCGAACCGGCTCATTCCCCGTATCCCGCGACAAGATAAGTACACGCTCAACCAGATTGCGAAGCTGGCGAACATTTCCCGGCCAAGGCATCGATTGCAGGACTGCAATAGCCTCTTTTGAGAATGCTCTTGGGTTCAATCCTGAGCTATCGGCTATCCGGCTGGTGAAATAGGTCACGAGGGCCTGAATATCATCCCGGCGATCCGCTAAGGCTGGAACGTGCAAGGGAACGACGTTGAGACGATAGTAAAGGTCTTTTCGGAACCGCTCAGCGGCAATCTCTTCTTCGAGATCTCTGGTCGATGACGACATCACGCGAACATCGACCTGAACATCGGATCGCCCGTTTACACGTTGAAACCGTTGCTCGGTCAGAACGCGCAATATTTTGCTTTGCGTGCCGATTGGCATGTCGCCAACTTCGTCGAGCAGCAGTGTTCCGCCATGCGCTTGTTCGAACACACCCAACTTGACCGGCAATCCATCGGCGTCCTCTTCCCCGAATAGCTCACGCTCCATCTGGTCCGGCGCAATATTGGCTGCACTGACAACCACAAATGGACCTGCCGCGCGCGTCGAATTTTCGTGGATAAGTTTTGCGCACAATTCTTTGCCAACGCCGGCATCCCCCGTGACCAGAACGCGAGAATTGGTCGGCGCGACTTTTTCAATAGACTGTCGCAGCGATAGCGCAGCGCTGCTTTCGCCAATCCAGTCAGCGACATCCAGGCTTTTCGTGCGCAGCGCTTCATTCTCACGTTTCAGCGCAGCCGATTCAACCGCGCGTTCAACCAGATGCAATAACCGATCAGCCTTGAAAGGCTTCTCGAGGAAATCGTAGGCACCGCGTCTGATCGCGGCAACGGCTGTTTCGATATTGCCATGGCCGCTTATAACAATCACCGGCAGCAATGGATCAATCGTCTTCAGATATTTCAAGACTGATAGTCCGTCCATGTCGCTGCCCTGTAGCCAGACATCAAGGACAACCAGACTAGGCGTGCGGCTACGAACTTCGCTTAGAGCAATCTCGGCTGTCGCGGCGGTTCTAACCGCATAGCCCTCGTCTTCGAGCACTCCGGCAATTAGCTCACGAATGTCAGGCTCATCGTCTACAATCAGAATATCACTACTCATTCCGCATACTCCACTGGTTCAGCACTCAAATTGTCTTGGCCACTTAACTCGACGGGCAGAACAACCCGAACAAACGCACCCGGTTGGCCATCCGGGCGGCTTTGAAGATTAATTGTACCGCCATGGTCCATGATGACCCGGTTCACAATCGCGAGCCCCAGTCCCGTTCCGCCTTCTTTGGCGGTGACGTAAGGCTCGAGCAATTGATCTTTGACGTCCTGCGGAAATCCCGGGCCATTGTCCTGAACCGTGATTTCAACCTGTCCGTCGTCAAGGCGATGCAGCCTGACAATGATTTGCCCAACGGTCTCGTCGTCTGCAGGCCTTGCTGACAAAGCTTCTGCAGCGTTTTTGATAATATTCCCGAAGGCCTGACCGAGCAGGCGTTCGTCACCAACGACGTCAATCGTACCGGCATCGCTTTCAACCTCAATCTTCAGGTCGGGGTTGACGACCCGTTGTGAGAAGCAAGTCTCTTCGAGTAGTTTGGAGAGTTCAAACACCACCAATGTAGGCTTCGGCATACGGGCAAAGTCTGAGAATTCCTGAACCATCCGGCCAATATCGGTGACCTGACGCGTAATCGTATCGAGACAGCGCGCGAACACGCCGTCTTCATCATCGATTTTTGCTGAATAGCGTCGTCGCAGACGCTCTGTGGACAGTAGGATCGGCGTCAGTGGGTTGCGAATTTCATGGGCGATACGTTTAGCCACGTCCCGCCAAGCCAGCTGGCGCTGCGCAGTGACCAGTCTGGTCGCGTCATCAAAGGTCAGCACATAGCCCTCGTCGGCATCCTTGGTCACTTTCAACCGGACATGCCTCGCGCCCTCTTTATCTTCCAGATTGAGAGAAGCTTCTACGGCTTCTCCTGTATCAATCGTCTGCCGCGCAATCTTGGTGAGTTCCGGCGCAATATCTCTGAGCAATTGACCAGCTAGGTCTTGCCGACCCAGCAGGCTTTCGGCCGAACGATTAGCAATAGTAATCACCCCTGCCTGATCAATCCGGATAACCCCGGCGCTCAGATCGGCCAGCAGCGTCGCCAGGAATTGCTGCCGGGTCTCGGCATCTTCTCGCGCGGTCACCAATTCATCGCGGCGATCATCCAGTTGCGTGGTCATCACGTTGAAGGATTTTGATAGCGCAAGTACTTCATCGTCGCTTTCAGGCAGCGGAACCTGCACCCCGCGCTCACCTTCACTAACGTCGCGCGCTGCGTAAGCCAATCGGCTGATCGGGCCTGATATTCGGCTCGCTACCTCCTGCGCCAATCGTACGGACAAGAGCAAAATAAGAGCGACGATCTGGAAATAGGCCACGATAAACAGCGACTGCAACTGCTCGCTACGCTGCTCCGCCAGTCGATACTCAACCACCCCAGCCTCGGCCCGGCGCAAACGACTGATCGCCTCCATGGGTTTGGCCAGATAGAGGTAAGTATCAGGTATATTCTCCAGCCGCATCAGCGCGACCGCAAATCCAGCCTGCTCGTAAATGAGCACCACAGCTTCACCTGTATCGAGTTCGTCATAGGTTGTCGGCGAAGGTTTACGGTAATATTTTGTATCCGTGAGATTCGACGCGACAGCCGTCGGAACCCCGTTGCGGTCAATCAAATAAGCCGCTGGCACGTCTCTAAACAGGGATTGAATATTCAGATATTCCTCGAACAATTCCATGTCATTGAAATAACCATCAGATGCCCCGCTAACATCGACCGCCATGACTTTCGCCGTATCCTCGAACCGTTCCGTAAACTCCGCAAGATTGTCCCGCGTAATCGCTGCAGTCTCTTCAACCAGCGTCACCACCCGGTCACCAAACCACGTATCAATCCCCTTCGTGATCGTCGCCCACAGGAATAGCGAAACAACCAAAGTCGGGATGATCGCGACCGATCCAAAAAGCAGCATAAAGCGCTGCGCCAGGCGACCGCCCCCGTCAGCTGTATCATCTTTGAGATTGAAATATTGCGCCGCAACGATCCAGCCGAGGATTAACAGTACGACTGTATTGAGGACCAGCAGAACCTGTACTTCCTGCGGCACGGCTGCGGTTGGGCTGGAGCGCGCCAACGCAATAAAGCTCGCAGTGGCGCAGATCACCGCGGCCAGTACAAACAAGCTCTGGAACCACAGGCCGCCAGACTGTTTAATATGCTTAACCACACCGCTCGGCATGCTCATCCTCTACGCTTCACTGTCTCTCAACAGCAACAGTGAGGATTTAGAGCAACACATCGTCCACGCGTCAATCACCCTTTTCCAGTCCAAGCGCATTAATTCGCGCCCGCAACGTGTTTCGATTAACCCCCAGAAGCGCAGCCGTGCGCAGCTTGTTGCCCGATGTTACCGACAGCGCGAGCCGGATCAGTGGCCGCTCAACCCGCTCCAACACCGACTGATGTATTTTCTCGCCATCAACCACCCCTTTGAGCAGATCAGCCATCACGAACCGGTGCAGCAGCGCCTCAATCTCAGTCTCAAACGACGCGCTCGTGCTCAATTCCTTGAGCGATTCGGCGCGCAATTCCCGTTCGATATCGCGCTGCGAAATCGTGTTATCCGGGCTCAGCGCCACCAACCGGAAGATCAGGTTCTCCAGTTCGCGAACATTGCCCGGCCAGTCATAGGCCATCATCAGGTCCATCGCGGCCGGATCAATCTGCTTCTCGGAAAGCCCCCGGCGTTCAGCGCGGATCAGGAATGTGCGCACCAGTTCCGCAATATCATCCTTGCGTCGCCGCAGCGGTGGCATGTCGATCCGCACGACATTGATGCGATAGTACAAATCCTCGCGAAATGTCCCCGCCTCAACCAGCGCCGACAGTGGCTGGCGTGTCGACGCAATTATCCGCGCCCCGCCCTCTTCCCGCATCAGTTTAACCAGCTGGGTTTGCGCTTCGGCTGGCAAATCCCCGATCTCGTCGAGATAGATCGTCGCGCCGCTCTGATAGGCAATTCCGGGCGCGTCCTGCGTCCCGAACAAGTCGCGGCTAACCTCATTAGTCGGCATCGCCGCCAAATCAAGCGAACAAAACTGTCCCGTCCCCTGCCCTCCAAGATCATGGATGGCCCGCGCCGCCAATTCCTTGCCGGTCCCGGACTCGCCTTCAATCAGGATGGTCAGATCAGTGTTCATCACTTTGGTTATGATGCGATAGACGTCCTGCATCGGCTCGGAGCGCCCGGTAAGCGGTAGCGACGGATCATCCGCCGTCACCCCCCGCGCGGCCTGCGCTTTTGCCGGACCTTTCAGCGCCCGATTGACCAGATCAGTCAGGTGATCAAGATCAAAAGGCTTGGGCAGATAATCAAACACCCCATGCTGCGCTGCAGAAGCGGCGGTCAGGATCGTGTTCTGCCCACTCATCACAATGATCGGCAGCTCCGGACGCACCAAACGAAACGAGGGCAAGAGCTCAAAAATCGCGGTGTAAGTCAGATAGACGTCGGTGACAACAACGTCGCCTTCGCCATTGCGTATCCACCGCTCCAAAGCTTCCGGAGAGCTTGTCGCGCGCACATTATATCCGGCACTAACCAGTGTCTGATTGACGATCAGCCTTATACTGGCATCGTCTTCGGCAAGCAGAACAGTCTTCTGACTCATTTTTCTGGCTTTCTAGTGAATGGCAAATAGACCGAAAACCGGGTCTGCCCGGCTTTGCTATCAACTTTCAGGCGTCCGTGATGGGCGCTGACAATCTCGTTGACGATATTCAGGCCGAGCCCGCGCCCGCCGGCTTTGGTCGAGGTGAACAGGTCAAACATCTTGTCGCGTTTCTCCGGGGGGATGCCCGCGCCATTGTCTTCAATGGTCACGCGTATCGCGCGGCCCAAGCGCCCATTCGCGCCCGCAATTGCAAAGCCGGTTTCAAATGCCGTGCTGATCCTGATTATGGCGGAAGTGTCCCCTGACAAGGCGGCTTCAGAGGCGTTGCGAACAATATTCTGAAACACTTCGTGCAGGTGATCCTGATCGCCCTCAATCTCCGGCAGCGATGGATCATACAGACGAATAATCTCAACCTGCCCGGCTTGGGCAACCTCCTCGGCGGCGATCACATCATCGAGCAGCGCATGAATGTTGAATGGGGCCATACGCGGAGATGAGAACAATTCAAACGCGGACAGGCGAGAGATCAAACGCTCAATCCGCTTGGTTTCGCTCTGAATAATACCCAACATCGCGGTCTGATCATCCCGCGCCTTGCGCTGCAGCAGCTGCGCCGCGCCCGAAATTCCGGCAAGCGGGTTCTTCACTTCATGGCCCAGAATACGGCCGAACGCCGCGACATTTGCCGGATTGTCCACGATCTCCTGATCAACGCTATTGGTGAACGCGATCACCGCGCCGCCCTCTCCGCTGGGGCGCAATCTGATATCCAGCGTCATCGCGCGCGAGACCCCCGGCCCCGTAACCGTCACAGCATGCGCCGTGACATCGCCATCGAGCGAAAGGCAGCGATCAATCAGATTGAACAGCGGCGAGTCGTGAAACACAATCTCACTTAGCGGCTTTCGCAACATCACCCGTTCGGAATGACCGAGCAGTGTTTGCGCTTCGGGGTTGGCACCAACCACCTGTCGCCGCGCGTCGACCTGCAGCAGTGCAAACGGCGCCAGTTCGGCCAGATCAGCGACGGTGTTCACGCCGCAATCTCGCTATCATCACGCCCATACAGCCGCTGTAATTCTGATATCAGTTCACCCGCATCTTCCATCCTACACAGCTTCGATCGCAGGGCGCGCCTCTGCTCGTCCGTCAGGTCAAGATTGACCTTATCCAGACTGGCCGAAACATGCTTGCGAACAATCCGCAGTCCCAACCGGTCGCCATACAGCGCCATACTGTCTTCGATCTGCTCATACAGGCTCTCGCATTGCGCCTGCAGGTTTGGAATCTCGTAGGCGTCCCCATTAAAGTCGGCTGCGATCGCGGCAGGCAACCAAGGTTGCCCCATCGCAGCGCGCCCAACCATCACACCATGCGCGCCTGACGCATCAAGTGCCGCCCTCGCATCAGACACAGTATCAATGTCCCCATTGGCGATCACCGGAAGACTAACAGCGTCGACGGTCGCCTTGATCGCGCTCCAATCGGCATGCCCTTTGTAGAACTCGCAGCGCGTTCGCCCATGTACGGTGATCATCTGAATGCCCAGCGCTTCAGCAGAAACGGCGATCTCCGGCGCATTCAGCAAGTCGTGATCCCAGCCCAGACGCATCTTCAACGTCACGGGTCTGCCATCAGCGCCGTCCAACGCCGCTTGAATAATTTGCACAGCAAGCTCTGGCTCTCGCATCAAAGCAGACCCTGAATTGCCACCAGTGACCTGCCTTGATGGACAACCCATATTGATATCGATCACGTCAACACCTGCTTCGCTAAGCAGATGAGCGCCGGCCCGCATATCTTCAGGTCGGCGCGCCGCCAATTGCACGATCCACTGCCCCTGCCCTTCATGTCGACAAGTTCGTCGCACAACATCAGGACGCGCTGCAGCGAGCGCCTCGCCAGCGACCATTTCCGACACAACCGCAGGCGCACCAAAGCGAACGGCTTGGCGCCGAAACGCCGCATCCGTCGATCCAGACATCGGCGCGAGCCAAACCCGCTCTGCCTGAAATGTGTGCAGTTTCTTCATGCAATCAAACAAGCACATTATTGCACTGCACAATAGTCGTGCAGTGCGCACCTGCCGCGCGCAATACATCTCTTGTGGTGTTTATATATCTTTCACCGTAGGAAACAGGCATGAAAATTGGTGTTGTAATCGTAGCTGGGGGCAAGGGCCTCCGCGCGGGCGGGGATGCTCCCAAACAGCTGCAAATGCTCGGCACGCGCCGCGTGTTCGAGTGGTCAGTCGATACCTGCATCAGCCATCCAGCCATCGATCAAACGGTTCTCGTCGTCCCCGCTGGCCAATTCAGAGACTATTATCAAACGCTCCCAGAAGGCGTCAAAATGGTTGCTGGCGGCGATTCCCGCACGGCGTCAGTTCTGTGCGGACTGGAAGCTCTGCAACTCGACGATGATGACATTGTTCTAATCCATGACGCCGCCCGTCCGGGGCTCAGCCACGATATCATTTCCCGCTTGATTGAAGCCATGGCGACGGCGGATGCCAGCGCCCCTGCCCTCAAGATTCTGGACGCCGTGAAACGCCAATCTGGCGCGCAACTCGAAAGCGTCAATCGCGACGACCTCTACCGCGTCCAAACCCCGCAAACCTTTCGCTATGGCCGCATCCGCGATCTGCTAAACAATACCGACCAAAACTATGTCGATGACCTCGCGGCGATAGAGGCGAGCGGCGGAAAGGTGCAACTTGTCGATGGAACACCGCAACTTGCCAAGATTACTGAACCGGGAGATTTTCGCACCGTGACGCACCTTTTGGCACCTGTTTCAACCATCCCTCGCATAGGTTTCGGGTATGACATGCACCGTCTGGAACCGGGTGAAAACGCCATCCTATGCGGCGTCTCGATCCCCCATAGCCACTCGCTCGCAGGCCATTCTGACGCTGATGTAGCTTGGCACGCCCTGACCGACGCCATCCTCGGCGCTGCGGCTCTAGGCGACATCGGAGACCACTTCCCACCCTCCGACCCACAGTGGCAAGACGTTGATTCTGCAGTCTTTTTAAGCTACGCCGTCAAGCTCGCAGAGACTGCTGGCTACACC
>Ga0256847_1001218_pt1 | contig 13659 bp, 15 predicted proteins | sample TeddybearmetaG_FD_189099 | JGI IMG/M metagenome (GOLD analysis project Ga0256847, IMG submission 189099) | Hydrothermal vent microbial communities from East Pacific Rise, Pacific Ocean - Teddybear | ecosystem: Environmental > Aquatic > Marine > Hydrothermal vents | place: Pacific Ocean: East... | reverse complement strand
TTCAGTGGCATTTCATCCTGATGGGGAGCGCCTCCTCACCGGGTCTGCGGACAATGCTGCCAAGCTCTGGCGCATCGGACGAGACGACCCGGTCCAGACCTTTATCGGACATGACAACGCGGTCTTTTCAGTGGCGTTTCATCCGGATGGGGAACGCCTCCTCACTGGCTCATGGGACAAGACAGCCAAGCTCTGGCGCATCGGACAAGACGGCCCGGTCCAGACCTTTAACGGAAATGGCGACACGGTCACTTCAGTGGCGTTCCATCCCGACGGGACCCACATCCTCACCGGTGACCAGACCGCCAAGCTGTGGCGCATCGGACAAGCTGACCGGGTCCAGACCATTACCAGACATAGCGGCTGGGTCACCTCGGTGGCGATTCACCCTGATGGGATCCACATCCTCATTGGCTCTACTGACCGGACCGCCAATCTGTGGCGCATCGGACAAGATGACCCGGTCCAGACCTTTACCGGACATGGCGGCCGGGTCACTTCAGTGGCGTTTCATCCCGAAGGGGACCGCATCCTCACTGGCTCTACTGACGGCACCGCCAAGCTCTGGCGCATCGGAGAACCCGACCCGGTCCAGACCTTTACCGGACATGACCGCGAGGTCTACTCAGTGGCGTTTCATCCCGATGGGGAACTCGTTCTCACTGGCTCTTATGACGGTACAGCCAAACTCTGGCGGATCGGAGAACCCGGCCCGATCCAGACCTTTACCGGACATGGCACGGAGGGCGTCTCAGTGGCGTTTCATCCGGATGGGGAGCGTTTCCTCACCGGCTCTACTGACAGCACCGTCAAGCTCTGGCGCATCGGACGAGACGACCCGGTCCAGACCTTTACCGGACATGGCGGCTGGGTCACCTCAGTGGCGTTTCATCCCGATGGGACCCGCATCCTCACCGGCTCTACTGACGAGACCGCCAAGCTGTGGCGCATCGGACAAGATGATCCGGTCCAGACCTTTACCGGACATGGCGGCCGGGTCACCTCAGTGGCGTTTCATCCCGAAGGGGACCGCATCCTCACCGGCTCTGATGACGATATAGCCGAGCTCTGGGTGCTTCATCCCATCCTGCTTCAATCGCCGCGCGAGCAAGTCGGCACGGCCTGCCAAATGCTCCTCGATATCGGCGCGCAACCTTACCTCACGGATACCGACCGGCAAGCCATTCCGGTGCTGCGCGGGATGAGTGATGAACAGCTTGACCCCTGCGGGCATCGCGTGCCGGAGCCGTTCAGTGAAGAGCTTATCGAAGAATAGAGGTGGGCTTTCAATTTCCGCGCTCGGCCGTTTATCCTTCGACAGGCTCAGGATGAGGGCCTAGTTGGGTTTCAGAACTTACTGAATCGGCTCAGATAAAACTTATGTCCAAACTCTATTTTACATATTCGGCGATGAATGCTGGTAAATCGGCGATCTTGTTGCAGGCCGCTTATAATTACCGTGAGCGTGGGATGCAGGTGATGTTGTGGACGTCTGGCCTGTATGGCCGTGCGCCGGGCCAAGAGATGGGTGAGATTATCTCGCGCATTGGGCTGCAGGCTGAGGCGCATCTTTATCGCGGCGATACGGACTTGTTTGCCGCTATTGAGGCGCAGCAGGCGGCGGGGCCGCTCGATGCGGTCTTCGTTGATGAGGCGCAATTTTTGACCAAGGCGCAAGTCTGGCAGTTGGCGCATGTTGGGGACCGGCTTGGCCTGCCGGTGTTGTGCTATGGCCTGCGCACCGATTTTCAGGGCGAGATGTTTGAGGGCGCGGCGACGCTGCTCGCGGTTGCGGATAATCTGCGCGAGGCCCGCACGATCTGTCATTGCGGTAGCAAGGCGACGATGACCGCGCGTATGGACGAGGCCGGAAACGCGATCACCGAAGGCGCGCAGGTCAGTGTTGGCAAAGAGGTCTATGTCTCGCTGTGCCGCAAGCATTGGGAAGAGGCGTTGGGGCGTTAAGGCTTCTCCCCATTCCTGCCACAATGAGCGGATACTCACTTTTCATGGCAACGAATGGAGATCGCCATGTTTACGCGTAGCAATGCAAAACGTAACAGTCTGATTTGCGGGCTATTGGCGATCATCGCCTTTGTCGGCATCGGCCTTGCCGTCAGTGCACAGGAAGACCGCCCCGGTTCGCCAGAGATCGATTATCCCGGTTTTATTGAGCTAACCAGCGAGGTGTTTGCGATCCGCGAGGAGCGTCTGGTTTCGCTTGATGTGTTCAATGCTATGGCCGCCGAACCAGATACGATCATCCTCGATACGCGCAGCGCCGCAGCGTTTGATATGGGCCATATCAATGGCGCTAAAAATTTGCCCTTCTCGGATTTCACCGATGGCAAACTGGCCTCGGTCATTGCGTCAAAGGACACCCGTATCCTGATCTATTGTAACAATAATTTCAGCGATAATATTGAACCGATTATGGTCAAACGGGTTGAGTTGGCGCTGAATATTCCGACCTTTATCAACCTGTATGGCTACGGCTATGAGGACTTGTATGAGCTTGGCGAGCTAACCGAAACCAGCCATCCGGACGTGGATTGGGTGTCGAGCCTCGACCTGCAGGAAAACTAGGCTACAATCCGATAGACTTACCGAAATCGGAATAGGTGCGTGTGCGCCGCGATTCCAACTCTTCCTCGGTTGGTGCGGGTTCATCGCCATAGTCGAAGGTTACGCCGGTGCCCTCAATGATCCGGTTCATATAGTTGAACAGCGCCGCGACCTGGATCGCATCAAACAGCGCATGCTCGCTCCAGCCCGCCGCATAGACCGCGTCGGCATCCTTACTGGTCAGACGCGTCGGAAGGTCTTTCAGCTTGGCGACATAGTGCAGGATCGGCTTCAGTTTCGCGTCGACAGGCGCGCTATCGACATCCTTGACCAGCGCATCGATGACGTGATCCTCAATCCCGAAGGCGCGGGCATAAATCTTGTGCGCCCCGAAACAGAAATTGCAGGCATTCAGCCCCGATATGAAGGCCGCGATCAGTTCGCGCTCGGCCACGCTGAGCGGGCTGTCGCCGCGCAGCAGCACGTCATGATAGTCGAGCAGCGGCTTTAATTGCGCCGGAAAGGCGCGGTAAACATCGGCCAGATGCGGGTTGTCTGGAAGGGACGGAAAAAGAGCCAGCGGGAACCTTTATGCGGGTGAATCCTGTTACAGAGCACGATAGACACGCACGCGCGGCGCGTCGATGGCCGTGGCATCACGTTTTAAGCCCTGCTAATGCGTTCATATGTGCCCTTGCAGGATAGGCCCAAAGGCCTCATTTGCGGCTTTGTTGAATAATTGGATAGACGACTATGACCAGTGCGAGCGCGACGACCGCGAAGAAAATCAATCCCAATGCGCCGAGCGAGGAAACCGTTCTCAGTGTCGAGCATTATACAGATCGGCTATTCAAGTTTCGCATCACCCGGCCGCAGTCATTTCGGTTTCGCTCCGGTGAGTTCATCATGATCGGTCTGCCCAAGGAAGACGGCAAGCCGCTGCTAAGGGCCTATTCGGTGGCCTCGCCGAACTGGGATGACACGCTGGAATTTTACTCGATCAAAGTGCCGGATGGCCCGCTGACCTCGCGCCTGCAGAAGATCGTGCCGGGCGACAAGGTCTTGCTCGGTAAGAAGCCGGTCGGAACGCTGGTGCATGACGCGCTGACGCCGGGCAAGCGGCTGTATTGTTTCTCAACCGGTACGGGCTTTGCGCCGTTTGCCAGCGTTATCCGCGACCCGGAAACCTATGAGAAGTTTGACGAGGTGATTGTCACCCACACCTGCCGCGATGTCGCCGAGTTGCAATATAGCCGCGAGATCGTCGAGGGTTTCCTCAGCGATCCTGATACTGGCGAGCTGGCCCAAGGCAAACTGCGCCTTTACACGACCTGCACGCGCGAAGCCTTTGAGCGCAAAGGGCGCACGACTGATTTGATCGAGAGCGGAAAATTGTTTAGTGATCTTGGTGTGCCGAAACTCAATCCGGATACTGACCGCGCGATGATCTGTGGCTCAATCGATTACACCAAGGACATGAAGGCCTTGATGGAAGCGCATGGCCTGAAAGAAGGGTCGAACTCTGAGCCCGCCGATTTCGTGATTGAGCGGGCATTTGTGGGGTAGGGTGAGGCATGATCACCATTCGCCCTTACATCCCGGCAGACGCCGCCGCGTTTCGGGCGCTCAATCTGGCATGGATTGAGCCGCAATTTGAGATGGAAGCGTCCGATTGGGGGCAGCTTGATGATCCTGAAACGCACATCCTTGCCAAAGGTGGTCGCATCCTGCTGGCCGAGCTGGAGGGTGAAACGGTTGGCACGGTTGGCCTTGTGCCGGGGCATGCCGAAGCGACGGTTGAGCTGATCAAGATGTCGGCGCGCGATGATCTGCGCGGGCAGGGGATTGGCAAGGCGCTGATGCAAGCTGCTGTCGACATGGCCCGCGAGATGGGCGCGAAACATATCTGGCTTGAGACCAATAGTAACCTCGCTGCGGCGCTTGGATTGTATCGCAAAGCTGGTTTTCGCGAACTGAGCGGCGAGGAATTGACCGCGACGCCATATGATCGTTGCAACTGTCAGATGGTGCTGGATCTGTAGATACAAAAAGGGCGTCGCTCCAAGCCGGAGCAACGCCCAATCTACTTAATGCCTACTTGCCGAAGCCATAGACCAGTGACACGCGCGAAATTGTATCTGTGTCTTCAAAGCCGAGCGGTGGGTTGGTGTCGTGGCGCGCTTCGAACGAGATACGAGCCGACAATGTGTCAGTCAACGTCGCGGTCAGGGCCGTGATGTTGCTGATCTGCGTCGAGGTATCAGCCCACAGGACTTTCGTGTCATTGGTCAGGCCGACATTGTCGTTGAACGCATAACGCCAGTTCGACTCGCCCAGTCCGGCAAGCGATTCTTCGGTCGTGGCCGGCGTGATGATTGTTGCCGGGATCGTCGTGTTGTCGAGCACGGCGTTGACTTCATCAATCTTGAAACCGGGGCCGCCGCGAACGGTCCAGCCGAGTTTGTCGCTATTGAAGATTTCATAACCCAAGCCGCCGCCGATAAAGGTGCGTGATTCAAAGCCGGAAAACTCGTCTTTTTCATAAGACAAGGCGCCGAAGCCAAACAGTTTGTCATTGATCTGGCGATCAAGATTAGTGCCGAGATAGATGCGGTTCTTGGTTTCAACGCCAGCCGTTTCGCCGAAATCGGCGGCGGCTTGCAGGCCGAGTTTCCAGACGCCGAAGTCGCGGCCAATATCAACGCCAAGGCCAAGATCAGTGGTTTCGGTGTTGCCGGTCGTGACGCCTGCACTCAGCGAACCTTCGCCGGTCCAGCCAGTGGTCTCGTCTTGTGCGATTGCGGGTGCTGCGATCAAAGAAAGCGCGGCAATCGCGCTGGAAATTTTTAGGGTCTGGGAGAAAATCATGTCTACGCTCCTTATGGTATTAGACCAGAGCGACATGCGTGAACTTGCTTGAATCGAAAAGGAATTATGGCAGTTCTAGCTGCCAATTTGTCCGCGATGGCGCAATTTTGCATCGGCCAGAACGCAGGCCATCATCGCTTCTGCAACTGGGACAGCGCGAATGCCGACGCACGGGTCGTGGCGACCCTTGGTGCGTACATCAACCTCTTCGCCGTCGCGAGTGACGGACTTGGTGACACTCAATATCGAGGAGGTAGGCTTGATCGCGACGCGTACGACAACATCCTGCCCGGTTGAGATGCCGCCCGCGACGCCGCCATTATTGTTCGACAGAAAGCGAATACCTTCATTGCCGGCGCGCATTTCGTCAGCGTTCTGTTCGCCGCTAAAGGCTGCCGCGTCGAAGCCAGCGCCAATCTCGACGCCCTTGGCGGCATTGATGCTCATCATCGCGCCAGCCAGTTCGCCGTCGAGCTTGCCATAGATCGGCGCGCCCCATCCGGCAGGTACACCGTTGGCATGGATTTCAACCACCGCGCCCGCCGACGATCCAGCCTTACGGGTCTCGTCGAGAAATTTTTCCCATGTCGCCGCCATAGACGGGTCCGGACACCAGAACGGGTTGTTCGCCGTTTCGGCCCAGTCCCAGTTTGCGCGGTCAATTTTGTGCGGGCCGATCTGAACCACCGCGCCGCGAATAACAATTTCGTCGCCCAAGACTTGCCGGGCTACGGCTCCTGCCGCGACTCGCATGGCGGTTTCGCGGGCTGAGCTGCGTCCACCGCCGCGATAGTCGCGCACGCCATATTTCGCGTCATAGGTTTGGTCAGCATGGCCGGGCCGGTAGCGGTCGCGGATTTCGGTGTAGTCTTTTGAGCGTTGATCCTTGTTCTCGATCATCAGACTGATCGGGGTGCCGGTGGTGACTGGGCCGCCGGTGCGGTCATCCTCAAACACCCCGGACAGGATTTTCACCCGGTCGGGTTCCTGGCGCTGGGTGACGAAGCGTGATGTGCCCGGTCGGCGCTTGTCTAGGAACGCTTGGATCATCTCCGGGGTCAGCGACAATCCGGGAGGACAGCCATCAACCACGCAGCCGATCGCCTCCCCGTGGCTCTCGCCCCAAGTGGTCACGCGAAACAAATGGCCGAACGTATTATGTGACATGCGGGAAAATCCGTAGTTAAGGCTCTAGCGCTGTCCTATATACAAATGCACAGACTAACAAACCGCCAATCGATCCAGTGAGGATGTATAAATGAGCGACGAGACCAGCGCCATCCCGCCCAGCCCAAGTGCGACAGACTATGCAGCTGAGGAAGACCGCCCGCTCATCCCGGACGCGGTCGAACCGTTTGGCCTGCTCGAAACATGGCTGACCGAGGCGCGTGCGAGCGAGCCGAATGATAGTAGCGCGATGTCGCTGGCGACGGTTGACGCCGATGGCATGCCGGATGTGCGCATAGTTCTGCTGCGCGGGATCTCGCCTGAGGGCCTGAAATTCTACACCAATTATGACAGCACCAAAGCTCAGCAATTGCTGGCCAGTGGCAAGGCGGCGCTGTGTTTGCACTGGAAAACCTTGCGCCGCCAAATCCGGGTTCGTGGCAGTATCACGCGGGCTAGCACCGCTGCTTCGGATGCCTATTTTGCCCGCCGCACCCCGCAAAGCCGGATCAGTGCCATCGCCTCGGATCAATCGCGGCCACTACCAGACCGCGCGGTATTCGAGCAGCGCGTCGCCGAGCTGTCAGAGATTTATGGCGATAGCGATGATATTCCGCGCCCGGACAATTGGGGCGGCTTCAACCTAGTTCCGGACGAGGTGGAGTTCTGGCAAAGCCAAGCCTTCCGCATGCACGACCGCTTGCGCCTGACCCGTGATGGGGCCGGGTGGCTTTCTACGCGGCTCTACCCTTAGCTGGTTTCATCACAAGGTTTGAACAGAGCGGCCAGAGGGCCGGTTTCCTGACGATCTGCCAGCCATTCTTCGCTGAGGGTGACGAAATCTACGTCCGGATGCGTACGAAGGAATACAGTTAGACTATAAATTTCCGGCATCTCCATTTCTGGTTCGACACAGGTATGAGCGACGGCTTGAAATCTTAGCTCATTGCCGCCTGTAGAGGCCGCTTTCAGTGCTTTCAGCGTGTTGTCAGCGGTGTGCATGCGCGGCTTGTCGGCTTCGGCCAGAGCATAAGTGCTGATATAATATCCGTCATAATCAACGCTGGTCAGAAGCGGGCTTTCAATGCCGCTGGTTGGGTCCAGTACGAAGACCTCATTCAGAGGCATTTCTCCAGCGGCGTTCGCAACCTGAAACTCGAACTCGGCGCCATTTTCTGTGGTCCGAAACTCATCTTTCAGGCGGATAGCGACCTCGAGGCCGCGAAGATCATTCTCGAACGGGTTAAGCGATCCCATGATGCGTAGATTGGCTTCTTCCATATCAGCGTCTGGATTGGCCAGTCGCAAGGCAGGGCTGATCTCACTTGCTTCAGCTGCATTGGCTGCCGGGGCCTCAGCCGTTGGGCTACAAGCTGCCAGAAAAACCATTGCCGCCACAGTGAAAATACGCATATCAAGACCCTCAAGCTCAGAACCACCCAGAGTCTGCCTAACTCAAAAGCTTCGGCAATGGGACAGCTCTGACACCTACAAATATGTCATGAAAGAAAACACATGAAACGCGGATTACAAATTGCTCTCGCCATATTGTCGCTTATCCCGCTGACCTTCGCTGTGCTCGGCGTCTGGTTAGGGGCGTCCTATTTCATGCCGGATGGCGGCTATCCGGCGGGACTTGATAATCAGCTGCGCTACCTGTCAGCGATCTATCTATTGGTCAGCATGTTGCTCTGGTACACGATCCCGAATGTCGAGCGCCATGGCCGCTTGCTCAGCTTTGTATGTTTGGCGATCTTTCTCGGCGGCCTGTCGCGCCTGCTCTCGCACACCACGATTGGACCCGGTCTGGAGACGCAGTTTGCCGGTATGATGCTGGAGCTTGGTTCGCCATTGCTGCTGGTCTGGCAAAGGGCCGTTGCCAGAAAAGCCAACCCCGCCTAAACGGGCGCGGATGACGCTGAAACTTGCAATCTGGGATATGGACGGGACGCTGGTGGATAGCCGTGAGGTGATCCAGACGGCGATGGAGCGCGCTTTTGTCAAGCTCGGCCTCGCGCCGCCGCCTTATGACGAAACTCGCCAGACCATAGGGCTCAGCCTTGATGTCGCTTTGCGCCAACTTGCGCCGGATCATGATGATATTCCGGGATTGGTCGACGCTTATAGAGATGCCTTCATCGCCCACCGCGGCGAACCAGATTTCAAGGAACCGCTCTTTGATGGCGCGATCGAAACCCTCGAGCGCCTCGCGAACGAGAACTGGCTGATCGCAATGGCTACCGGCAAGCGCCATGCGGGTATCCGCGCGGTGTTCAAGATGCACCCGCTGGCGCAATATTTCGATACGATCTGGTGCGCTGAAGATGGCCCCGGCAAGCCGGACCCTTTCATGTGCGAGCAGGCGATGAATGCGGTGGGCGCAGAGCCGCACCAATCGCTGATCATTGGTGACGCGATTTTCGACATTCAGATGGGGCGTAATGCTGGCATCCACACACTCGGCGTCAGTTGGGGCTTCGGCGAAGCGCACGAGCTTGAAGCCGTGGGCGCGCATGAAGTCCATCACGATTTCGCTGGCCTGAATGCTGGGCTTGATGCTTTTGCCGGGGCTTTGGTCTGATGGGTGTAAGCGACAAGCCCAAACGCTTCTACACAGCCGTCACCACCCAGCCGGATGAGGGCGGTTGGTCGATCCTGCTTGATGATCGCCCGATCAAGACCCCGGCCAAGGCGACTTTGGCGCTGCCGACCGAGGCACTGGCGCAGGCGGTTGCTGCTGAATGGGACGCGCAGGGTGAGCGCATAGACATGGCGTCGATGACGCTGACCAAGCTGGCCAATGTTGCCATCGACCGCACGCCAGACACACGCGCTGCGATGGCTGATGAACTGGCCAAATATGCTGAAACCGATGTCGTCTGTTACCACGCCGAGGGTCCAAGCCCACTGCGCGAGCGCCAATATGCAGGCTGGCAGCCGTGGCGCGAATGGGCGGGCAAGACGCACGATATTGTGCTTGTGTCGGTTGATGGCATTGTGGCTGTGGTCCAGCCGCAGGCTTCGCTTGATGCGGTACGGGCCCACGCGGTTGGCCTAGATGATTTCCGTCTCACCGCTTTGCTCTGGGGCTGTAGCTTGCTTGGTTCAGCTGTCCTTGCCATTGCGGTGGAGCAGGGCGCGCTTGATGCCAGTGAGGCGCTAAAGCTGGCCAGCATTGATGAAGATTGGCAGATCGAAACTTGGGGCCATGACGATGAAGCGGCCCGTTTCCGCGCCGTCCGCGAGAAAGAGGCCGTCGCGTTAGGGCTTTGGTTCGCAGCGCTTAAGGGCTAGGCTCCGCGGTCAACAGAGAATCGGGGGCGCGCCATGAAGAAGACCATACTGAGCCTAGTTATCGGGTTGAGTCTTACGGCTTGCGCTGCTCTGCAGCATGAGGCGGTGCCGACGGAAGTGGCCGAGACACCAACCACGACCATCATTGAAGTAGAAGAAACCATCATTGTCGAAGACAAGACCATGGCCGATCAGGCCGATGACGGGATGTGTGGGACGGTATCTGCGCAAGGCCTATGCGGGGCGACATTTGGAATGACGCGCGCGCAACTGGAAGAGGCCTTTCCACTTCCCTTGAAAGTGTCCTTTGAAGACCCTGACAGCCCTGATTGCTATTTCATGCAAGTGGCGGAAGAAGATCGCGGGTTCTATTTGATGATCGTGGATGATCAATTCCAACGCCTTGATTCATACACGCCGACAATTGAGACCGATAAGGGTGTGAAAGTTGGCATGTCATTCGGACAGATTCAGCGCCTTCATCCCGATGCGGTGCGCCAGCCCAATCCTTATCTGACGATCTTCGATGATCTGGTCATCGATTTCGATACCGAACATCGGGCGATCCTTGAACAGGATGGCGGCGAGATGACCAAGTCTTTCCGCATCGGATTGACCAGCGCTGTGAACTTGATTGAAGGGTGTTCGTGAGGCTGTCTCACTATTGCCAATAATCCTGCAACCAACTTGGAATACACATCATGATCACTGTTCATCACCTTGAAAACTCGCGTTCGCAACGTGTCCTTTGGCTGCTTGAGGAGCTGGGAACGGCGTATGAGGTTAAGCGCTATGAGCGTGATCCGGTGACGTCGCTGGCCCCGAAAGAGCTCTATGCCATCCATCCGCTCGGCAAGTCGCCGGTGGTTGCTGAGGGTGAGGCTGTGATCGCCGAGACGGGGGCGATTTTCGAATACTTGCTGGAGACCCAAGATAGTGAACACAAGCTGCATGCCGCGCGCGGCGGTGCTGCGGCTCGCGATATGACCTATTGGCTGCACTATGCCGAAGGTTCAGCGATGACGCCGCTATTGATGAAGCTAGTGTTCCAGATGTTGCCGACGCGCGCGCCCGCCTTGATGCGGCCATTGGTGCGCCGGGTCAGCAAAGGCGCCGAGGACGGGTTTGTCAATCCGCGCCTGAAAGAGCATATCGACTATTGGGAAGCCTCGCTGGCCAAGACCGGTTGGTTCATCGGCGATGATTTCTCCGCCGCCGACATTATGATGAGCTTCCCGCTCGAAGCCGCCGGTAGCCGCGCGCCGTTGGACAATGCCCCGAACATTACCGGTTTCCTCAAACGGATCCATGCGCGTCCAGCCTATGCGCGCGCGTTAGAGACAGGCGGACCATACGCTTACGCGTAACCCGCGCCAGTGATGTTTGTTGCCATGTTTGCGCTTGCGGTAGCGGCGGGTGGTTTCGCCTGCTTTTCTGTGATTTGCCAAGATGAACGTCACCCAAACGCGTTACTCACTCTAGGTTGCAATAGGGTGTGTTTTAGTGGCCTCATGATAAATCGCATCATGACATCCCGAGTAGCCGCGCTTGCTTTAGCGGCGCCGTTGCTCTTCACCGCTCCAGCACTGGCTGACCATGGTCGGCGCGGTGAGGCAACCATATCTGTTCAGAACGGCAATGCCCGTCTCTCGATCAGCACCGATGGACGCTATTCCGCTTCCTATGGCAATTATCACGGTCGCCGTGACAATAATCGTCGCTATAGAAGTGGCCAGCGTCATGGCCATAACAATCGTGGCTATGATCGCGGCTATGGCCTCAACAATTGGGGGCAGGATCGCTACGAAGTGCGCCAGCTTGAACGCCGTGCAACCCGTGCCTGTCGCCGGGCAATCCGGGAAGAGGCGAACTATATCGGCTTTCGAGATGTTGATTTTGAACGCCGGGCCTATGCCCGCCAGATCGGTCCGCGCGGTTTCAGCGTCACCTTTAACCGGGTCGAGTTTGAAGGCCGTCGCCGTGACTTTGAGCGCTCGGTGACCTGTACTGTACGAGGCGGTGATAATGTCAAAAATATTGATGGTATCCCGCGCTGGGGCCGACGCGACTATAGCGGCTACAGTCAGAACGACTGGCGCACCTATGACCGCCGCCATGTTGGCCACGACCACAGCCGCGGTGACTATTGCCAAGCCGATTACGGTTTCTAGACTCGGCTCGATTTGAAAAAGAAGACGGCTCTGCCCTTACGGTAGAGCCGTCTTTGTCTTGTCATGGGCCAAGGCAGCATTACAACAGGCCTCTACTGCTGGAGGCACACCTATGAATGACGTGATCGAAGCGCTGGAAGCGCGCCGTGAGGCTGCTCGTCTGGGCGGCGGTGAAGCCCGCATCAAGCGCCAGCACGACAAGGGCAAGCTAACCGCCCGCGAACGCGTCGCTCTGTTGCTCGACGAGGGCAGTTTCGAAGAGACCGACATGTTCGTTGAGCACCGCAACCATGATTTTGGCATGGAGAAGAACCGCATCCCCGGCGACGGCGTGGTCACGGGTCAGGGCACGATCAATGGCCGTCTGGTCTATGTCTTCTCCAAGGATTTCACCGTGTTCGGTGGGTCGCTGTCGATGGCGCAGTCAGAAAAGATCGTCAAAGTTCAGAAGCGGGCGGTGCAGAACGGTGCGCCAGTGATCGGCATTTTCGATGCCGGCGGCGCGCGTATTCAGGAAGGCGTCGATAGCCTTGCGGGCTATGCCGATATCTTCATGGAGAATGTCTTGTCATCCGGTGTGATCCCACAAATCTCGGTGATCATGGGGCCGTGTGCTGGCGGCGACGTCTATTCGCCCGCGCTGACCGATTTCATCTTCATGGTCAAAGACACCAGCTATATGTACGTCACCGGCCCCGATGTTGTGAAGACTGTGACCAATGAAGAGGTCACGCACGAGACGCTTGGCGGGGCGTCGGTGCATGCGGTCAAATCCGGTGTCGTTGATGGTGCGTTCGAGAACGATATTGAGGCGCTGACCCAGATGCGCCGCCTGATTGATTTCCTGCCCGGATCGAACCGCGAAGATGCGCCGCAGCGTCCGAGCTTCGATACGATTGACCGCGAGGATGCCAGTCTCGACACGCTGATCCCGGACAATCCGAACCAGCCCTATGACATGCACGAGTTGATCCAGAAGACCGTCGATGAGAGTGACTTTTTCGAGATCAGTCCTGATTTTGGCGGCAATATCATTTGCGGCTTTGGCCGGATCGAAGGCTCGACGGTTGGCTTTGTTGCCAATCAGCCGATGACGCTGGCGGGTGTGCTCGACATTGATGCCAGCCGGAAGGCAGCGCGGTTCGTGCGCTTTTGTGACTGTTTCAATATTCCGATTGTCACTTTCGTGGACGTGCCGGGCTTCATGCCGGGGACCAAGCAGGAATATGGCGGCCTGATCAAGCACGGCGCGAAATTGCTGTTCGCATTTGCCGAGGCGACGGTGCCGAAGGTGACTGTGATCACCCGCAAAGCCTATGGCGGCGCGTATGATGTGATGAGTTCCAAACACTTGCGCGGCGACGTGAATTACGCTTGGCCAACGGCCGAGATCGCGGTGATGGGCGCGAAAGGCGCGGTTGAGATCATCTTCCGCAAAGACCTCGGCGACGCCAAGAAAATCGCCGCGCATACCGCGTCCTACGAGGAGAATTTCGCCAACCCCTACGTCGCCGCCCGCAAAGGTTATATCGACGACATCATCATGCCGCACAGCACGCGTAAACGGGTCGCCAAGGCTCTACGTACCCTGAAG
>Ga0256847_1001217_pt1 | contig 13675 bp, 6 predicted proteins | sample TeddybearmetaG_FD_189099 | JGI IMG/M metagenome (GOLD analysis project Ga0256847, IMG submission 189099) | Hydrothermal vent microbial communities from East Pacific Rise, Pacific Ocean - Teddybear | ecosystem: Environmental > Aquatic > Marine > Hydrothermal vents | place: Pacific Ocean: East... | reverse complement strand
TTGCCACGTTTTTTGAACGGTATCATAAGCTTTATACATTTTTGCAGAATCCGAGGTCGCATCAGGATCAACAAATGTACTGCCTTTCTTAAAGTCTATGTATATATCAAGCCGTTTTTTATCTGCATTAAAATCAACCGATTTGATGAACCAAGGGGCATTAATATGGAGAGCTTGTTGAAATAATTCTGTTATCATAAAAAAACGGTAGGGGTAGCTTTTAGGTTCAGTAGATTATAATTTACCCACTCATTTTTCAAAAGAGCCAGTAATTTTACAACGCTGTCCCGCATGAATTTTATTACCTGGGTTTGGTAATTCCAGTCGCACACCAAATGTGCCACTTGAAGCATCAATTACTTGGTCAACAACGCTGACTGTTGCGGAATAAATTGCAGATTGAGGTATTTCTACATTAACATTAATTTGTTGCCCAATTACAATATCACCCATCATGGATTCAGGCACAATGACTTCAACAAAAAGAGGATCAATTCTGGCAATTTTCATAACGGGTTGTTCTTCAACGAATTCGCCAGGAGATTTCATAACCTCAATGACCACACCATCAATCATACTGTGTATTGAACGTAATTTGAGTACTTCTTTAGAACGTTGCAATTCCAACTCGGCCAAGTGTTTTAACTCTATGGCTTTTTCAAGCCCTACGTTAGCGACAACACTTGAGGTTTTAGCATCATCATACTCATGCAGTGAAGCCAACTTTTTTTCATAAAGTTGAGCCACCTGTTTCAATGTGTTTCGTTTGAACTGTTGCTCTGCCTTCCGGGACTGAATATCCACTTCCATTTTTGCCCTGTCCATTGATAATTTCACACTGGCTGTTTCGACACCCGACATCAATCTGGCAACTAATTGACCTTTCTTGACAAAACCACCCCGTTCTACGTAAATATTTTCTAGTACCCCGCGTACTTGACTGCTTAATTCAACCAGCATGGAAGGTTCAATTACACAATCAAGAAGTGCTTTATCATCTGCCGACAAAATGCATGAATACAGCATTAATACACTTACGATTACTTTTTTGGTTCTACTCATATATGTACCAACATCCTATTCAGGTTTTCCAGAAAATGCTAATAAATTTTGTACATTCTCATCCATTTTCAACAAGCTCCTGCGAATGGCTGCATGATGTTTTTCTGCTCGGCTTTGTGCCAGATGAAAGGTTATGTAAGCAATTTTTTGGTTGCCCATTGCACACATTTTTTTTGAAAAATAATACAAAATATAAGAAGCATATTTAGTGACTATTTCATCTTCAAAGGACAAAAACATTTCATAACTACCCTGATTACCTTGCCGGCCACAACGACCAAATAATTGTCTATCTATACGACGAGATTCATGACATTCACTGGCAATCACATGCAACCCGCCAATTTCATTAACGCCAGGCGACAAAATTATATCTGTTCCTCTTCCCGCCATATTAGTTGCAACAGTTATACAACCACAAGTTCCAGCCGCACTAATAATTTCGGCTTCATCAGCATCCTGACGCGCATTTAATATCTGATGAGGCAATTTTTTTTTCTTCAACAATTGCCCTAGGTGTTCAGAGGCTTCAACCGATCGGGTTCCCACCAAAATAGGCCGTCCCTGTTGGTGAATTTCTGAAATACGTTCTACAATCGCAGACCATTTTTGATCTGCAGTTGTAAAAAAACGAGTTGGCAATTTCTTTCTTTGAATGGGTTTATTTGTAGGCACCTTGAGCACAGGTTGTTGATAAACTGAAAACAATTCACCCGCTACCTCCTTTGCGGTTCCCGTCATCCCTGCAAGATGTAAATAACGTTGAAAAAAAGCCTGATAACTAATTCGACAAAGCGTTTCTCTCTGTCCACTCAATTCACAGCCTTCTTTGGTTTCTATTAATTGATGTAAGCCACGTTCCCAGGATCGATCTGGCATCACCCGTCCAGTAAATTCATCAATAATTAATACTTTGCCATCCTGAATCAAATAATTAATATCCTTAACAAATAAATACATTGCAGATAGCGCTTGAATAATCAATTCGCGACTGCGTCTCTCAGCTAACCAGATACCAGACAAAGACGCTGTATTTAGTTTGACTCGATAAATACCAGATTCGGTTAATTCAATATAACGATTCCGATGATCAATTTTAAAGTCTTTTAATTCCTTTAATTCCTTCGCTATATGAAGTGCTTGCTGATAAACATGGAGTTGATCAAGTGAATCGTTTTCACGGGACAAAATTAAAGGTGTTCTTGACTCATCAATCAGAACGCTATCAACTTCATCAATAATGGCAAAACAAAGCCCTCTCAAATGTAGTTGAGATCGTTTGCTAGACTGTTTCTGGTAGAGTCGTTCTAATTGTAGATGAAAGTTACTACCACTTCGACCCAATACCAGTTTATCTTTTAAATAATCAAAAGCAAGCTGTTTATTACTACAATAAGTTATGTCACAAGCATAAGCCGCCTGGCGTGCGGCTAAATCCATGTCTTCTTCGATAATACCAACACTCAAACCAAAAGTATTATAGATAGGCTCCATCAAGGTGGCATCACGTTTTACCAGATAATCATTAACTGTAACCACATGAACGGGTATCCCTGCAAGAGCAGCAGTACATGCTGCTAAAGTTGCCACCAGGGTTTTACCTTCTCCAGTTTCTATTTCGGCAACCATACCTTTAATAAGTATCCATCCACCAATAAGCTGCACGTCATAATGACGCATGGATATTTTTCTAGCTGCAACTTCTTTAATTAAAGCAAACGCTTCAATAATCGTTTTTTCTTCTAAGCCATGAAGTAATAAATTAGACTTTAAATGATTAATTCTTTGATCCAGGGTCACCTCATCTAGTAACTCTAATTCATCAGCGTATTGATTAACGCATCTTACAAAATCGAGTGAGCGTTTGTTATAACTGTATAGATGTTTGCAAAAATCACCTGTTTTTGCCAGTAACTGATCAAGAAAAACTGTTTTAGGAACAGTTCGCTCAGGGTACAACCCTTCTACAACACCCGGCCTATAAGTCGATAAAGAAACCATTACGACCTAACCTCTGTCTGTTTCATCAAACACTGAATTGCCTCAAAAACAACTGTCTTGCCAATCGAAACCACTGGAATACTAAAGGTTCAGAACCAAAATCAAAACGTACATACACCCGTTCACCCAAATTTCTGGCATTAGCTTCAGCCGGAAACTCCAGCTCAATTTGAAAAACAGGTTCGTAGGCTTTATCTCCGCCTCCCGATGAAGGATCCACTGGAATAATCCCCCCACCCATATAACCTAAGGCCGGACTTGGTAGAGTATTAGTTGCTGCCGGGACTTCTCTAATTATTTTAGCATCATAAAGCGTTTTGATATTATTGGCTAAACGAACCTGCACATTTTGAGTTAATTCTCTAACCAATCCAATATCATCTTGTGTAACAACTGTACGGATGGTGGTCACAGGAAAATTCACAATATTAGCGGCCAAGTCACCTTGGTTTAAAAAACTACCTATTAAATCCTCTGTACGAGGAATAACAAACTGTCCATCAGATGGACTGAATAAAACAAGATTATCGATACGCTCATTCAATTGAGCTAACTCTACTTTAGTAACGTCTATCTTTTCCTTTAAAATTAAAGCCTGCACCTGGTCTTCCATCCAGGCAGCTTTATATTGAGCTTTCAATTCATCGATTCGATACTGAAGAATTTTTTGTCTTGCTATCAGTAACGGATCTTCCAATTCCATTAATATATCGCCTTGCATGACCATTGAATAAGGCTGAGCATGAACTTTTAATATAAACCCCTCAGTCTGCGCACGTACCTTTGCTTGTTCGGGTAACCAGATGACACCTTCGGCATAGCTACACAAAGAGACAGGAAATAGAAACAACATAAAAAGTAGTGCCGTCAACAAACTAAAACTGGTGGTTATTGCTCTTAGTCGCTGGCGTTGTATGGCAGGACTGGTAAAAAGGAATCGAAGTTGTTTATACATGGGTAATATAATCATCGAATATACAGCCCACAACGCGAAAATAACCCCTATGAAAAAAAACTTTCCAGCAACAAACAGAATGATCGTAAAACTGATCAGCATTCTATAGATAAATGAAGCTAGGCCATAGCAAATAAACCAAATTTTCTCACCCTTGTCAGATGCAGGGGAATTCAATTGTACGGAGAATAGATAGCGCTGAAATAGATAGCCTATATAATTATTGGCTCGACTCGAAAGATTAGGAATTTCAATCAGATCAGAAAAAATATAATAGCCATCAAATCGTAGTAAGGGGTTGCCATTAAAAAATAAAGTTGAAACTCCACCAATCAACATAATATTGTATGTAATGGCGCGTACCATGCCTTGTTCAACACTAAGCCAGACAAATAAAGCCAGCGCGGCCAGGAATAACTCAACCCCCATACCTGCCGCTCCAACCACAACCCTTTTTTTTCTATCCCTGAAAGACCATGCACTGGATGCATCGACATAGGGGATTGGCATAAACACCAACAGCATAATGCCCATTTCATGTACTTCACCACCCCATACCTTGGCTGAAAAAGCATGTCCCATTTCATGAAAAAATTTCACAACCGGGTAAATAAAAAACAGTAGCAGCAGATTACTGGGAGCCATAATACGGTCAGCAACACCGTTGGATAAATCAGGCCAATTTGAAGCAGTTAAAACCGCTGCAATCGCAACCACCCCTATCCAAATCAACTTTCCTAACCAACCTGCAAAAGGTAAAATTAAAAAAAGCCAACGCTCTAGAAAAGCATCAGGGTCCCATAATGCAAATCTTATAGATAAAGGACTAGAAAGCTTTTGCTTCCACTTAACTCGTTGTTTTTTTTCAAAACGTTGAAAAAGTTCCAGTGTATCAGGTGTAACATCACACAATAACAGGTCACTATTATGCAATTGTCCGAATAATTTAACCATTTCATCCTGGGTAGGTGCATCGTCACCTAGCTGTTCCAGAGCTAGATTCCAGATAGTCTGAAAATTACGCTCTCCATCCATCAAAGATAAGACAAAATATACCTCAGGGGTAAACCGATGATTCTGACTACTAGACTGATCTTGCAGGACATACCACAACTGGCCTCGATAGTGGTGCCTGGAAATCTGCACATGGCTTCTTAATTTGGGTTTTAATCCAGCAATACGATACCAGGATGAACTAAACATTGACTCAGTCATAATAAACCTTCTTTTTATAAACCTTGGGGCCACCATGTCCATAAAGACAATCGTAGCCAGTCAATAAATGGACGACTCCATATCCAGATTAACTTACGTTTACCAATTAAAATTTTACCAATCCCTTTCATGCCTGGTCGTAAGGCATCAATTTGCTTACCCATTTTCGCTTCCACTCTAAAAAAATTACGGCCTTCTTTAACCTCTGATATTGGTGTAATACTATTAACTGTAAAAGTAATAACCTTATCACTATGTCCCGTTAGAACCAGTTCACCTGCCTGGGTAAGTTTAATGGCAGAAATATCTCTCTCATCCACTTCAAGAATCACACGGTAGTCATCTAACGGTGCAATTTCAAACAAAACTTCTCCCCTTTGCGAAGGAGATCCTAAAGATTGACTTAAATCTCCTGAAATAATAATGCCGTCAAAAGGGGCATTAACACTTATTCGAGATAATTGTGCATCCACCATGGCCAATTGAGCATCTACTTGACGAAGTTGAGCCTTAAACACACTCACGTTGCTTCGCTCTAATTTACCCAGCGCATCACGATACTCTTTCAAATACTGTGCTTTCTGACTAGCCCATTTAGCCCGTTCCAGAATCAAATCATTATCATCCAGTTTCACTAAAGGGTGGCCTTTCTTAACGACATCACCTGCGCGGACATTAGCCTCACTGATGTAACCATCGAATGGCGTAACAATAACTCTCTGTATTGAACCTTCAAGATAAGCGTCAGCGCTAATACGAAAATCACCAACAGCAAAAATAAAAAACAGCACAACAGATACAAATAAAGTACAGCCCAGTTTAAGCCCTGCATGTGCTGGACCGATTAAATCTAAAACAAAATCTTTTACGGATAAGCCAAATTTCGTTATCAACCACAAATCTTCTCTGCGTTTTGATTCAAGTATTGGCCCAACCAGAGAAGCAATGGTTTCACATAATTCCACAGTATTTTTAGCGAATAAATTCCCCGCTGAACGTTCAAGCGTCAACGCCCCAAACACTTGACTATTGCTGCTCAAAGGAATGGTACAGACACTGCCAGTACCTTGCTCTTGTATCAATTTTTCATGACACTTCAATATTTTTACTGTTTCTCCCTCATAAGCTGGGTAAACCAGAGAGGTTTGCTGATCCATTGCCTCATCCATGGCCAAACCAAGATACCGAACCAGTTTTGATTTTTTTGCAAAATCAGCACTATGTGACAAAGCTTTAACCTGCATATACTTTCCTTTCAAAAAGCCAACACTCACTCTCTCACATTTAAGCAGTGTCGCAAGCTCAGTTGCAACACTGGTGGCAGCAGCCTGAAATTTTTCATGCTGCAAACTAGTTGCAATCAACTCTAGAACTGTCACTAATTGCTGATTTTCCGGGGTATATTTTTTACCCTCAATACGACGAATAATTAGCTCAATCCATGCAGCCCCCCATTGCAACTGACGCATCACTGCACGCATCAAATTCTCTACACGAACAGCAATTTCAATGGCTACCACACCATATACTTTTTCGTTCAGCATCAAAGGAAAGCCGATATAACACACACGAAGATCAAGCTCTTTATTTACCTGGCCTTCATCTCGAAGAACCCCGCGCTTTTCCTGTAAAGCCAATTCTGCAATTTCTGTTAAACCAATAGCACCACTTTGACCTTCTGGCCAGAATGCAATGGGTTTATATGCTTCACTCTCAGGTTTACCAAGCACTACTACACCACGGGTAACACCACTTATCATTGCTGACTGCAAACTTAACCAAAAGCTTGCGGCATCTTCCAGTTTTTCTGCCTCAATAAAATCATTCCATAATTTTTGATAGTCAGTTTGAAACCCTGCATCCGCTTCAAGAAAGTTTGTTCCTATGGTTAATTCACCTGCATTATCAGAATGGCTCCAACAAACCTGTGCAGGTTGACTTACCAGGCCATAAGGCATGTTATAGGTCATCGAAATCATAGTATCTTGTTGCAAATACCGCCTGGATGATTCCGGGATTCTTAAGCCTAAACCACCTTCTGATTTATTTTCAATAGTACCGATAATTTCTCGATCACCACTGTGAATAATGACAGTAGTTCCGGGTTCAACCGGAACCCGGTCTTCATTGCGATTGTCATCCCTCGTTTTAGCTTTAATATTGTCCATGTAAATTTATTGTCGATATTAATTGCATCAAGGTAAAAACTAACAGTCTAACAAAGTTAGTTGCACCAGGTTTAGCGAGATTGCTTTGAATGGATACCCAGTTTAAAAATACTGAGACCAATTTTGAAAAAAATAGGCGCTTATGAGGAAATCATTAAATTTATCCCTCATAATCTAAATCACTGTTATTAAGATAAAGAACAAAATATAACTAATTAAAAGGACAAAGGTGGTTTAGCTTATTAAGCGAATCAAAACTTATCACAGGGATGTGCAGAGGGCGTATGAAGACAGATGAAATCGACATTTCAGAAGGGCTGGTGGGTTGTTGTTTTTCTTCGCTAACAAGTCTAACCCACCCTACAACTAATAAAACGCTTAACTTAATTACAATGATCCAAATAAAAAATCAAGGATCTAAATTAATATCCATAATGAAAAAATAATTTGCGCTAATGTACACTTTTCTTAGTGCTTTTGTTGTCTTCACATACAGTTTCTTCTGTATTTAAATCTGTATCTGCCTCGTTTCCCGAAATTTTACCAATCATGGCGTTAAAATTTCTCATTGAATGTAAATGCAGATAAATCAACTCCAGTTCATCAGTTCTAGCCAATTCACCTAACTGCTCATTACTCAGTTGTTTTAATTTCTCACGATTTACCGCCTGAAAGCCACCAAAGTTCATTTTCTGTCCTGATGGTAAAGTAATTTGAGCTTGCATCGGCTCCAATAAATCAAGCTCTTTCAACTTTTTGCAAAATAGCTGGGTGCGGTTAAATTGCCCTTGATATTCACTGGAAAAATTCAGAACACTTTGTAAATATTGTGTTTGTTCACCTTCCGAATCAAATAATCGTTCTCCTTTGCCGTCCTGATTACACCCTGAAAAATCTTCATCTATGCATAATGTAAATTGTTTTGCATCATTACTTCCGGAAAAAACAAAGGGGTAGCGACGTAAAAAAGCAGGAATATATTTACTATCCCATTGCCCGTCATCATTGACATATAAATTTTCCTGATCACGAACGCCTAAAATAACGGCAGGCATCACAGCCTCTTCGTTACCAGCAAAAATTATGCTGTACTCAACTGCTGCATTAGGAAATTCAACGGCAGTCAATGGGACTGAATTTATTTTTTTTGCAAAATTATAATTATTACCAGCCTTAACCGACCAGTCACAGTGTTTCTTTTTATTAATTGGTTCAGCACGTTCGTATATCAATAACTGTGTAGTCATTCTTTTTCCTCTATTTATTTAGTTGATTACCATTAAATGCATTATTCATCAGTAGTGAACATGTTCTCCTTTTGAGTTTATATCTGAATGACGCAAAACTTCATTACCACTCTGAACAAAGGATTGCTATATTTTAGAATCCACCCTACTCTTCTTCCCAAGCACTCCAGTCAATTAAACTACTGTCACTTTTAGGTTTTCTGTCTTCTTCATCCTTATCTGAAGGCATAAATGATTTGCTATTTTCACCCATCTCACCCTCTGTTAATTCATAACGAGAACCTTTACCCTCTTTTTCATTTACTGTATTAGAAAGCATTAAAAAATCATCATCCTTTTCATCGATTTCAGCTCTCTGAGTATTAAAGTCGCCTTTATCGTTAAAAAACTTAAAATCACCAACATCATCCAGTTTTTCCTTTAATTTCTGAGCAAAACTCCTATTTTCAGAAACAGAGACTTCATTGATAACAGCATTGTTAAAAGTATTTGAGCATAACATCTGCTCAGTTACTTTATCAACAATTGAAATCCGCACGCTTTCATCAAGCGTAGCATCTATTATCAAACCAATTTCGCTATGGTTAAAGCCAAGTATATGCTTAGTTTCATGGCTAGGCACTGTAAACAAATTCATAAAACTTTCAACTTTACAATTAACGTATGCAAGCCCACTAGTATTCGCTTTTGAATATTTTTGAAATTCCTCACTATCTTCTGATTTAATATCAACAAACCATCCGTTATCTCCTGCAAAACTATCAATGGTAATTGCATTATTCAAGGCATTATCCTGCTCCAACCCATCCTGGTTATTTGTTTTCAAAACAACTTGATCCAGTTTAGCGATCGCCGCTGCATCTAACAAGCCGGAATCTTTCCTGCTTGTTTTAGCCCCTAGGATCAGACCGTTACTGCTATCATTTGATTCAGCTTCATTAGGTGTATTGTAAGCAAGATGCTCATAACCGTTTTTAGTATGAGAAAAATTTGACTGATCCTGGTCTGTCATTTTTGATAGTGTTTCGACAGCGCCGGCATTAATAGCTTGTATATTTTGCCCTGGGTTATATTCAAGAATATCATCAACACTCAGATCCCATTGCCATCTATCCATCCTTTGTTGAATAACACGGGCTGATACATTATGCGTAGAACAACTCAATTGCGCCAAGCGTTCACTCCAAATAGACAGTACTGGTCGAGTATATTGCTTGTACTTTAACAACACACGAATTTCACCCCACCATGGTGAATCTGGTTCCTTCAATACAACTGAATAATTTTGTGTAATACAGTAGCGAACATAACGTTGTGATTCTTCTGAAAGACTATTTCCTCTATCTACGATAATGGGAGTTATTCCAGCATCTACAACCTTTTGAAATCGAGCAAAATTCCAATCCCGAGCATTTTTAAGTTGCTTAACATCATAAGAATATTTGTCTGGATCATCACCCAGCTGAGTATAAAAATAATCATCTGTTTCGCAAACGCACCCCTTTTCACCGGCCAGTATTCTTGCCGTATGACTTTTACCCGAGCTAGGTAACCCCCGCATAAGATAAACAACTTTATCAATCACAGTATCTCTCCTCCTTAAGATATTTCAAAAAAGACTTAATCACTGCCATCACTGCCATCACTGCCACCAAAGCTTATCCACAACTCTGAGTTTGGGTCTAGTTCACTGACGGCATTGTAGGTATCCTTAACTAATTGTTGCATCCATCGGTTTTTATCCATAATATCAATAGCTATTTCATCATCAGCATCACTGTCACTACCACCTCCCTGTTTGACCACATCCCTTCCCGGACCGCCATTAAGCTGGTCTTTTTGTGAGCCGCCATACAGTTTATCATTACCGGCATTGCCATTGATTATGTCTTCACCAGAACCACCATACAGTAAATCATCACCCTCTTCACCGTTAATCACATCATTTCCATTTTGCCCAAAAGCAATATCGCTACCACTACCTGCATTGATGATATCATCACCTGCTGTGGCTATTCCCTTGTCATTGTCGCTTCCACCATTACCTGATAGAGAGCTAACAACATATTCACGCTGAGCAGCAGAAATATTTTGTGCAAAGACTGGCTTGATCACAGCGCTGTCTCCAAATAGCACATCATTATCTTTACCACCATCAATTGTATCGTTATAGATAATTGAATCAGGCGAGCCATCACTACCATGCTTATCATGACTACCATCCGAATTAAAGTAACGATGTTCGACATGCCCTGCTGGATTGCTGTCTCGCATCAACGCCTCTACATCTTTAAGAACAGAGTCAATGGCCTTATTGAGTGCTTTAGCTTCGCTTTTACTGACAGGTGTTTCCAATTCTGCCGGCATGACTATGAAACCATGATCGCCAATAATGACATCTTCTCCATCATCACCAAAAAGTGCATCATTACCTATTAGTCTGTCATAAGTAAATTCAAAAGGGATTAACTTCAAGTCTTTATTTGTTGGCAGTATCCCTTTATCGCCATCTGAACCACCATCCGTACCATGATTAAATTTTAAATGGTCATATTTGATATGATCTTTCAGTTCATACTTACGTACTTTGTCTAGATCTTTGAGTGATTTCTCAACCTGTTTCTTCAAAGAAGAACTGGTATCAAGTGGGTCATAGGCATCTTTTTGAAATGTTTTACTTGAGGTAACCGGTACAATGAAAACACTATGATCACCAAAAAGTAAATCATTACCTTCATTACCATGTATCACGTCATTCTGCATGACAATATCATGGTGCTGTAAAGTAATAACATCATCTGATTTAATTTTTTTCCTCTGAGGGTTACGCTCAATAGCATCATCCACCAGGGTATAAAGCAATTGTACATCTGCAAGCTGAACCGTATGCTGAAAATCAGTGAGCAGGTGATTCATATTCCAGAGAAAATCCAGTTGCTCCATAGCTTCCGTTTCAATATTATCGGGATCAAAAGCACTGCGAACGGATGCGGGTAAAATAATAGTTCCATTATCACCAACAATCGTATCATTCCCAGCACCACCGTTAATTACATCATTAGCAATATGTATTTCGGTATCATGGATAAGCCCGTTGAGCCCCAGCTCAACCATGGAATAATCCTCTGACAATTGTTGTAAACCAGACAGCACATCTGTAAAGACATCATTAACATCATCACGAACATCATCAATACGCTTAAATGTGTCATGCTGTGGAATGGTGACTCTAAGGTTATCACCAAAGATCTGATCATCGCCTTCACCGCCATTAATGATGTCATTGCCATAGAGTATATCCACATGATGATTCACATCGGGGATGATGGAAATAAATGGTGTAATATTTGTGCCATCAGTCTTTCTAAGTGCATCATTGCTTGCAATGGCCTGTAATTCAGGAGCCACATTAGTAAACACCTCAAATAACGGTTTATCCAAAGTCAATTCCTGAGGAAGTATTTCAGCATCCGGCACAATGACTGAACCAAAGAAATCAAGTTCCAATGGAACCGTGGACTCTGCACCAATTAAGCGTATCCCATGAACAATCTGAGGAAAAGTTGATTCGTACTGCACCAGAGAACTGGCGTTGTCGCCAATAATCAGGTCAGAATCATCACCACCGGAAAGAGTATCATCGCCCCGTTGACCAATAATAATGTCATCGCCATCACCACCATCGACAATATCGTTGTTAGCTGTCAGCAAATCAATAAGCAGCATACCCGTGTCCCAGGCACCATTATCTACTTTATGCACTCTGGAGCCATTGGCATTGAATGTTCCGGTGAGTACGACCATATCAGATTGCAGAATTTTTTCAGCCAGTACCTGTTCGTCCTGATACCTGGTGCTATCAATGTCAATCAGGTCGGTGACATAACCTACTTCTTCCAGAACAATATCACGTTGCCAATCGCCTCGGGCATTCACTTGTATGGAACCATCATCATTGAATGCACGAATTATTTGACCGACATCACCCAGAATAATATCAGCACCACTGCCACCCAGGATAGAATCATTGCCCAGCTCACCGAACAATTCATCATCATCAGCACCACCATCCAGAGTATCATTACCCCGCTGTCCGTGAATAATATCACGACCACTCTGGCCGTATAGTGTGTCATCACCTGAGATTCCATCAACATCATCAAAGCGCTGAATTTCCCGGATCACATCCGGAAACGGATTAGGGTAGCGTTCCCAGATAAACGGATCAGAATCGATTTGATGACGAGTAATAAGACCATTATCACCCAGCATAACATCTGCATCAGTGCCTCCGTCCATCACATCATTTCCATCAGCACCAAACAGGATATTATGTCCACCCAGCATATCGTCTTCACCGGCGTCACCAAAAAGGAAGTCATCCCCCTGTTGCCCCATAATATAATCATCACCGGCATCTCCATGAATAGTGTCATTTCCTGCACCAAAATCATTGCTTATGTAAATTGAGGTAATAGCCTTATCAAAGGACAGACTGGCATCATAACGTCCATGGTCACCCAGTAAAATATCATGACCTAATCCTCCATGGATAGCATCATCTCCAGTACCACCAAAAATAATATCTCTGTCAGCATCACCGAATAAATTATCATTTCCCCCTAGAGCAGGTTCGGTAACCTCAAAAACATCCAGTGTTGCGGAATCTCCATCATGTACCAGATAATCCAGTTTACCATTATCACCAAGAATAAAATCTTCTCCGGCACCACCATGAATAGTATCGTTTGCTGAACCACCAAACAGGATATCGCTCTCATCCCCCCCAAAAAGGGTATCATCACCACCGACATCAGCATCTGTGCTTTTTACCTGTACTTGCAAACCATTCATCAGCGTAATCTGTCCGTAATCACCTAGAAGGATATCACTACCCTGGTTGCCATTTATCGTTTCAGTACGTGAATTATCGTTACCACCAGCAAAAACAAAATCATTTCCTTGATTACCATTAATGACATCACTGCCGTCGTCTGTATCGCCTGAATAAACAGTGCGCATATGAT
>Ga0256847_1001216_pt1 | contig 13680 bp, 13 predicted proteins | sample TeddybearmetaG_FD_189099 | JGI IMG/M metagenome (GOLD analysis project Ga0256847, IMG submission 189099) | Hydrothermal vent microbial communities from East Pacific Rise, Pacific Ocean - Teddybear | ecosystem: Environmental > Aquatic > Marine > Hydrothermal vents | place: Pacific Ocean: East... | reverse complement strand
CGGCATCCGCGCCGCGCCTACGAGCTCGACAAAGCCGTGCGCGGTTTCGCCAAGCTGTTCTGGTTTGTGCATTTCCGGTTCTATGGCAATGCCGCGATTGGCGTGAAGTCGCCGCGCCCAAGGGCTATGTTGCGACCGACTGTAAACCCGGCCGCGACGGACCACGCTTGAAGCGGCTGTCGCGGCGCGCACGCTTGGTTAGTTGCGCTGCGACCGCGACATAGGTGATCCAGGTCAAGTCGTTCTGCTGCAGGGAAATACTCTCTGACAGGCTGAACAGAATGAATTGCACGCATACGCCGAGCGCAAATATCCCGGTCCATGTGCTCAGCGACGAGCGCAAGGCGCGCCACAGCGTCATGCAAAAATCGAGCACCAGACAGGCCAAACCAACCAGCCCAAGCGCCAGTGCAACTTCAAGCCAACCATTATGCGCAGTTGGGGCATCCCATTCCAATATTTCGCGAACCCAGTACGCAGGCTCGCTATCGGTGGCCCAGAAGGCACCATAGCCATAGCCAAACCACGGGCGCTGGCCGATCATGTCGACCAAAGCGGCCCAGATGTCGGTGCGCCCGGTCAGGCTCGGATCGCGGCCCAAAGCGGCGAAGATCAGTTCTGGTGCAAAGATCATCACGGCGACGAATATCCCGGCCATAACCACGCCGGCCCAAGTGATCACAAGACCGGTAAGCAGGCCGCGCTTCATCCACGCGCCGATGCCGAGTACGGCCATGCCGAGCAGCAAGCCAAGCAAAGCCGTCTTCGATGTGGTGAACAGGACCATGACCGCGCACAGGACCACGCCGAAGGCCCATAACTTGCGCCAAGGCCGGTCCATCAGGAACAGGAAACCGCACAGGAAGGCGGCGCGCGCCATGTTCCCGCCGAGCTGGTTCTTTTCGAAATACAGCCCCATCCATGCGCCAACATGGACGTCTTGCATCACCCCAAAACTCGGATTGAGCAGGGCCGTCAGAAAGCTCAGCACGCTCACAGTCAACCAGACCATGCCGAACATGCGCAGCAAAGTCTTCCAGTCATAGCGCGTGCCGATGAACATTCCGGCCAGACAGGTCATCGCGATGGCCAAGCCGCGGCGCTGGGAGAGCCCCGGATCAATCGACCACAGGCAGGACAGACCCGCCAGAGCGATCAAAGCCAGCATGAATGGCATACGCAGCGCGGTTATCGCCATCGCTTTGGCTTTCCATGCGATTGCAGCCAGCGTCAGGGCATAGACTGGGAGCCACATCAAGCGCAACAAAGGCGAGCCATCGGCGGATTGTTCGGCAGAGATCAAGCGCGGCAAGACGCCGCCAGAGAACATGATCAGCGCGACAAACAAGAGAACAAGCTCAAGGCGTCCCGGCAGCGCCTGCGCTGTGGCTTCAGCGCGATAGGTGCGGTCAGCCGACAAAGCGGTCGATAAGCCGTGCATCGGCTCGCATCCTGTTCATGACGACACCAATGACCTGCCCGCCATGCGCTTCAATTTCCCGGCGCGCATTGATGACATCCTCAGACGACGTGCGATCCGCCTCGACGACAAGCACAACACCGTCCATTTCGCCGACCATTGCCAATCCGGCTGGTGAGCGTTCCAGAGCTGGGGCATCGACTACGGTCCAATCGGCGAGTTTGCGCAGCGCTTGCCACCAGTCCGGGGCCTTGCGGACCTGAACCCGCTGGCCCTGACTGAGACGCTCATTACGAAAGCGGGTGACCAGCAGGCGTTCGCCCTCGATCTCATGCGCGGTGAGTAATTTGTCTTGGCCATTGGTCGCAACCCGCGGCACGACGGCATAGATTTGTTCGCGGCGCAACGAAGCATCAAAGGCGCGTCCGGGCTTGCCAACACCTTCGGCAAAGCCGGTTTCAAAGCCTTGAAAAGCGGGATTACGGCGCAAATCGAGGTCAACCAGCCAGGCTGACTTCTGTGAGCGGCGGCCTGCGAGCAGAGCGAAACTGGCGGCAACACTGGTGGTGCCTTCGCCATTTCGAGCCGCAATGAACATGATCGAGCGCCCGCCGCCGTTCGCAGCCTGTAGCCGCGACGCGGCGCGCCAAACATTGCCAAGATCACCGCGCAGGTCACGCATAGCCGAATATCCAATGAGTTCAGCCTCAACCGCTATCACAGACATGGTTAACGGGGTTTTGCGTTTCAGACCCAGTGCGCAACTCGCAATCGAGGCAATTGGAGCTTATTGGCGACCGATTGAGCCGAGGACAGCAAGCCCGGTGGTGCGCTGAAGCGGACCTTTTGAGGCAAAGCCCCGGCGGGTAAACACTCGTAGCAAGCCGACAATCAAAGCGGTGAAACCGGCAAATAGAAGCGAGAGTATCGCCACCGGCATGCGTAGGCTCTTGCCTTTGAGGGGTACGCGCGCTGGTTCGATGATCGTAACGCTTTCAGCATCTTCACCAGTAATGTCGTTAATTGCGCCGCGCTGTTGGGCGCGCTGGGCCAGTGTACGGACGCTGGATTCCAGCAAGTCGCGATCGCGTTGCAGCTTGTTCCATTCCGGCTCTAGCCCGGTGAAGCGTTTCAGTTTGGCGTCGATTTGCGCCAATTGCTGTTCGAGCTCGACGCGCTGTCCGGCGAGCGATTCGGCGTCAGCTTCAAATGTATTCAGCGATGCTTCCAACGCTTGATAGGTTGGGTTCGGCCCGGTGCGCACGAGGCCTTTTGGACCGTCTTGGCCAGATAAATACGCCTCAACCTGCGCGATTTGGCGGTCGATATTCTGAACCGCGCGGCTATCCTCAGTGTAGCGGGAGAGGAGTTGTTCGCGCTCAACCTGCAAGTTGAGCAGGGTTTGATCGGACGAATCTTCGACGAACATATCCTGCAGCGGATTGGTCGAAGCCAGCTGCGAGCGGGTCTTGGAGACTTGTCCATCAATCGCGCTGGCGCGTGAGCGCACACCGGACAATTCGCCGGAAATAACTGAGTACAGGCCCTGCGCGGTTGAGCGTTCATTGTTGAAATCACCAATGCGGTTGGTACGCAGGAACTCGCGGATCGCGTCTTCGGATGTGAGCAAAGCGGTTTCTGTCTTGCGGCGCTGCGCCGTCAGCTTGTCGACCGGGCGCGCGCCGAACAGCTCAGCCCGGTAGTTCAGATAAGCGGCCATCGTCGCGTTTAGAACTTCGGCAGCCGTTTCAGGGTCCTTGTTCTTGTAGGCAACATCGATGACCGGATTGTTCGGCGAGGCACTGGCCCAGAAATTCTTACCGAAAGCTTCAACGCTTTTCTGGAAATATTCGAACTCAATCGCCTCAGCGTCGCTGGCGGCATGGGACACCAATGCCTTGTCGCGCGCTTTGGCGAGATCAGGATAGACCCGCCGGAGTGGGAACCGTGACAGTGTGCGCTCAGCCACAATCTGGCTACGCAACAATTCAAGCTCGCCCTGAATGATCATGTCAGTATCTGGGGTCATGTCGCGGTTGCTATCGGGCAACGACGAGACAATCTTGATCTCATCACCGGCGCGCACATACAGGCCAGACGATGAGGCAAAGGTCTTCGGCATTTGCAGCGCGGCGAGAATTCCAAGCGCAAAAATCGGTATGCCGACCAGCATCATCAGCCATTTGGCCCGCCATAATTGCAGGATCACATCCAGAAAGGACAGGCGCGGGCGCGTCGATGCGTGGCTGGTCTCAGCCCGCACAGCCTCTTCTGCGCCCCAATCTCCGATTTCTGCCATGCCAACCGGCTCCAATTCATTCGTCGTGTTCTAAATCGCACTATCGGCTTGATACTTCCTTAAACATTAACGCCGACCTTCCCGGCACTCACCAAAGTCAGTGATACAGCCCATGAAACGCGTTCTATTTTTTCTTGTATCAGCCATGATGCTGACCGCTTGTTCGAGCAAAAGCCCCGTACCATCACAGGCTTTCCCCGAAATGGAGTGGCGTCATGAGGATGGCCGCGACGCAGCCTATTTGCTGGCGCCCGGCGACGAGTTGGAAATTATTGTTCACACCGCGCCGGAACTCTCGCGCACCGTGACCATCGGGCCAGATGGCCGGTTTCGTATGCCCTATTCCGGACCGATCACCGCATCGGCGCGCACGGTGGAGAATGTCCGCACTGCTGTACAAGTTGCGATGGCGAGCGAGCTTAAAGACCCCGACATTGACGTCTTGCTGGCCAGTACCGCCTCGCAGCGCATTTTCGTTGGCGGCGAGGTCACCAGCCCCGGCATGTTCGATCTGCCCGGCCTGATTGATCCGCTGCAAGCAATTATAATGGCGGGCGGAATCACGGATGAAGGGCGCAGCCAATCCGTTGTACTGATGCGCCGAATGCCCGGCGGCGAGGTCAAATCCGCGATATTCGACATCAAGACCGGTATCTATGACGCTGAATTTGCGCAATGGACGCCGCTGCGCCGCTTTGATGTCATCTACGTGCCGCGCAAGCCGATTGCCGACCAGAACCTGTTCATTCAGCAATATATCCGCAACGCGCTGCCGATCGATTTCTCGTTCTATTACGATGTTGCTGGCGGAAATCGCTGAACTCAAACAGTAAAAACCGCATCCCAGCCCTTTTCCAGACACGTTACGCCTATTAAGCGATGAGAGAACCATTTCATAAGGATCTCTCCCATGGCTGACGCTGAAAACACACTCATCCTCGAAACCACTAAAGGCACAGTCAAAATTGACCTGCGCCCAGACCTTGCGCCCGGTCATGTCGCGCGGATCAAGGAACTTGCCCGCGAAGGCTTTTATGACGGCATCATCTTCCACCGCGTCATCGAAGGCTTCATGGCCCAAGGCGGCTGTCCGAACGGTACAGGCATGGGCGGATCATCCAAGCCGGACCTGAAGGCCGAGTTCAATGCAGAACCGCACGTACGCGGCACTTGTTCAATGGCGCGCTCAGGCCAGCCCGATTCGGCCAATAGCCAATTCTTTATCTGTTTTGGTGACAGCAGCTTCCTCGACAATCAGTACACCGTTTGGGGTCAGGTTTCCGAAGGCATGGATATTGTCGACCAGTTCAAACGCGGCGAGCCGGTTCAGAACCCTGATTCAATCGTCTCTATGAAAGTCGCAGCAGATATCTAAGGTTTAAGTGAACCCAAGATAGACTGGACCTCATGGCGAAGACAGATAAACCCAATCGGCAAGACCGGGGACGCTTCAGCCTCCTCGGCTCGCGGATTGCGCGTCTGATTTTTGCGTCCAATCTGGCTGGCCTGATCATTCTGATCATCGGCGCGATGGTTCTGAATGAAATGCGCGCCAGTTTCGTGGTGTCGAAAAAACAGGATCTGGTTGGACAGGCGCAAATTTTTTCAAATTGGATTGCTGGCGATGCGACCTATGGCTTTCCAGAACCGACCATGGACGACACGCTGGCGCGCGCATCCCTGACGGCGTTGTCTCTACCCGAGAACCTGCGAGGGCGCATATATACCGCGGATAGCACGCTGGTTGGTGACAGCTATTTTCTGTCGGACCGGGTGATCGTCTCGAACCTGCCGCCGATCCAGGAACCCGGACAAATGTCGGTCTGGAGCAAGGGCCTGTCGGAATGGGCGGTCAGCATACTTGGCGCAATCACCCCGGCGCGCGGCAGTGATGCGGTTCGCACGCGGACCTTTGAAGAAGAGTTTGCCGAAGCCGTTCGCGGCAATGACTCGGCGAGCCAACGGTTCAATGATCGCGGCCAGCGGATCATTTCAGTCTCCGTACCGATCCAGAATGTCTCTGCGGTTGTTGGTGTTTTCACGCTGGAATCGAATGATATCGATTCGATCATCAGGGCCGAGCGCGCCGCCCTAATCCCGTTCATTGCGGTGGCCGTGCTGGTCGCCCTGATAACCTCGGCCTTGCTGACAATCGGTATCGCCAACCCGCTGAAACGCCTGTCACAGGCCGCCGACGACATCCGATCAGGCACCAGCAACAAGCTGGATTTGCCGAAAGTCACCCGCCGTCATGACGAGATTGGCCGTCTCGCGGTCTCGGTTGAAGCGATGACCGCGGCCCTGTTCGAGCGGATCACCGCGAATGAGAGTTTCGCAGCCGATGTTGCGCATGAGTTGAAAAACCCGCTCACCTCAATCCGCTCAGCGATTGAAACTGTTGAACTGGTGCAGGATGATCCCGTGGCCGTCGACAAGCTGCGCAAAGTGATTGCCCAAGACGTTCAGCGCCTCGACCGGCTGATTACAGATATCTCCAACGCCTCGCGTTTGGAGGCGGAGATTACCCGTATTCCGACCGAAAGTCTGGATATTGGCAGCTTCGTACGCGACGTGGCAGCGACCTATGAAGGGATAACGCACCCGCGCGGCGTCACGGTTAAGTTTGTCGATGGCACACTGAATGCTGGCTTGAAAGTACGAGGCCGCGAAGGCCCGCTGGGACAGGTCTTGCGTAACTTGATCGACAATGCCCGGTCATTCTCGCCGGAGAATGGCACGGTCAGTGTGATTCTGGAGCAAGGTCGTATTGGGCCCCAAACCACTGCCCGCATCATGATTGAAGATACCGGACCGGGTATTCCAGAGGACAAGTTGGAGAAGATTTTCGATCGTTTCTACACAGATCGTCCAGCTGGCGCAGCGTTCGGAAACAATTCCGGTCTCGGCCTGTCGATCGTGACCCAGATTGTCGCGACGCACATGGGAACGGTTATCGCCGAGAACCGACCCGGAGATGGCGCTCGCTTCACAGTTGAGCTGCCCGCCACTTAGCCCGTTTTAACGCATGTATAACCTACTTGACGTTAGCATCCTGTCTGTCAGCATTATCGGCTGACTAACCTTTAGGTACGGACATGATAGGCATCGTTGTCGTCAGCCATGGTAAACTCGCCCGCGAACTGGTTCGGGCCGCCGAACATGTGGTCGGCGAACAGCTGGCCTTTCGCTCGATTTCAATCGAAGCCGAAGACGATATCGATGACCGCCGTGACCAAATTCGCGAGACGGTCAGAGCCTGCGACAGCGGCAAGGGTGTGATAATCCTGACCGACATGTTTGGCGGCACGCCGTCCAATCTGGCGCTGACAAATCTGGTGCCGGGCAAAGTTGATGTCATCGGCGGGGTCAACTTGCCGATGCTGATCCATCTGGCGCAGATCCGCAGTGAATTGACGCTTAGCGAAGCAGTTGAGGCGACCTGCGAAGCCGGGCGGCGCTATATTCGCGTCGGCTCTGAAATCATGAACCGCAGAACATGAAGACGCTCGAGACCCGCCGTGTAAAAATCGTCAACCGCAAGGGTCTGCATGCGCGCGCCTCTGCGAAACTGGCCAAGTTGGCGCTGACATTGCCGGCGAAAGTGACGATTTCCTATGATGGTGAAGCCGCCGATGCGCGCTCGATCATGGACCTGCTTTGTCTTGGCGCCGGAATTGGTGATCATGTTGAGCTGTCTTCTATCGGACGTGACGCCGATGCGTCGCTGGATGCCATCACTGCAATGATCAATGACGGTTTCGGCGAACTGCCCGGCGATGAGATGAGTTGCAAATAGGGCTTACAGAACCAGTGGTGCGAGCCAGAAGCCAATCGCAGTAATGATTACAACCGCGATCAGATTGATCGCAAAGCCGCGCTTCATCATCTGCGCAACCGTGACTTCATTCGTGGCATAGATGATCGCATTTGGCGCCGTCGCTACGGGCAGCATGAAGGCACAGCTTGCGGCCACCGCTGCCGGGGCAAGCAAGCTGGCAGGTGCTGCGCCAATGCTGACGGCCAAAGCCCCAAGGATTGGTGCAATCGTCGTCATGGTTGCGACATTGCTGGTCAGTTCGGTCAGAAAAATTACCAATGCGACTACTACAGCAATGAACAGGATGGCAGGCAAGACACTCAAAATCTCAAGATTCTGCCCGATCCAGACCGATAACCCGGTGTCTTTCACGGCATTGCCAAGGGCGATACCGCCGCCAAATAGTAGCAACACACCCCAAGGCAGTTTCACCGCCTCTTCCCATGTCAGCAGCGCGCGGTTCTCGCCGCCGCCTGCGGGCACCAGAAAAGCAACGATTGCGCCGAGTATGGCAATCATCATATCGACCTGCGCACCGGAATAGCTATCAAGAACACTCCAACCAAGACTGGCCGCCAGATCAACCGTCCATAGACGGGTGACCCACAATACCGCGACCGCACCAAAGACCATCGCGATACGCCGCTCCGGCACAGTCATCCGCCCCAGACCCGCCTTGGCCTCGCGCACGCTTGCCAATGCCGCAGCACCATTATCAAGTTTTCCAAGCCCACGCGTAACGCTCCACCATGCCACTGGTATGAGCAGGATCACCGCCGGAATACCGAACGCCATCCATTGCGGGAAGCTGATACTGGTATTGGTTTCACGTTGCAGCCAATCCATCGCGATCAGATTGGTCGGGGTTCCGATCGGTGTCGCGACCCCGCCAATCGATGCGGCATAGCAAACCCCCAGCAAAAGGGCGGTGACAAATTGCCCGCTCTTGTCTTTCAAAGCCGCCGCCGCTGACAAAGCAATTGGCACCATCATCAAAGTCGTCGCGGTGTTGGATATCCACATCGACAAGAGCGCGGTTGCAACCATGAAGCCGAAGACCAAAGCGTTCGGCGAGGTACCAATCCGCGAGACCACATTCAGCGCAATTCGCTTGTGCAAACCCCAGCGCTCAATCCCGATGGCAATCACGAAACCGCCAAGCAGAAGAAGCACGATATGATGAGCATAGCCTGCGCCGACGACTTTCGGGGTCGCGGCGCCGACCAGCGGTAGGATCACCAGCGGTAGCAGCGATGTCACCGGGATTGGAATCGGCTCTGTCGCCCACCATATGGCCATCCAGATCATCAGCGCGCCTGTAGCCCAAGCGGCAAAATTCAGCCCTTCAGGTGCGCCGAGCAGCAGCATCAACCCAGCCAGACCCGGTCCTAAAACCAGACCTGCGCGCTTCACATACGAGACTTGCCCATCCATGCCCGCATGGGACCTGCACCGCTGCTGATGTCAAGCATTCCGGCGCTGCGTTGCCAGTCCCGTTGGTTCGTGAAAAGCTGATCCATAACAAGGGGACACAAGATGCGGACATTTATTCTGGCCATACTGAGCCTGATCATCGGCGCAGGGGTCGGCATTGTCGCTGACCGGACACCGCCAATGAGCGGCTGGATCGAGAAGGCAGTCACAGACTATTTTCCAGACCCGGATGTGTTCACACCGCCTTTGCTAAATGGCTTCGAACCGCTCAGCGCGGCGCAGCTACAGCCGTTTTCGATCGAATCCTGTTTTCCGCGGCCCGCCCCAATCGAAATCACGGAACGCCCATGGCTGGTCCGCGATTACAATACTGGCGGACTGATCAGCCGCGATGATCTAGACGCCTCGCCGGACCTCTCAGCCTATCCCGGTCTGATCAAGATTGAAGGCATCCGCTCCCCAGCCGGGAGCGAGCGCGAACATTGCGCCGCGACACGCATTGACGAGCATTGGTTCCTCACTGCCGCCCATTGCATCATTGATCTCGATATCAGCACCGCCAAGCCAACTTATGATGTCATCGCGATCACACCGTCAGATGATGCCGCCAGTGATGGCACGCAGGTTGTCGGCCTGTCCGGCGCCCTCTGCCACGGCGCTTATGGCATGAACCGGGGCCAGTATCCCAATGATATTGCCTTATTCTATCTGCAAGATGTCAGTGCGTTCAGCGAGGTGGCGATTGCCGAGATCGAAACTCCATCACTCGGTCTGCGCACCACCGATTTTTCCTATGCGTATATTTCAGGCTGGGGCAAGAATGGCGGCACGCGCTATTTGCAAGGCGGCCCGGTTCATATCAGCGAAGTTGGCGAGGCCATCCTGATCAGTGAGCGGATCGGCGCGCGCGGCCCAAACCAAGGCGATAGCGGCGCGCCGCTATATGTCGATTTCGGCGCTGGCCCGATTGTGGTTGGGGTCTTGTCACAAGTCACACAAGACGCGCTCGAGCTTGGCGATACCGGTATCTATGTGCGCGCCAAGACCATGTATGACTGGATCGAACGGACGAAATCGGTGTGCGAGCAGGATGGGCGTTACGTCTGCTGATCGCCGCGTGCGAGTTGTTCAATCACTGGCAACAGCGCCTGCGCCGCCTGCTCTAAGCTGTCTGGCGTCAGGTCACTCAAGGCCACAACGTGCTCGCTCGAATGGTCACTGCGCGCGCGCTGTTTGGCGTAGCGCGGGTCATAATGGCTCGCCATCAATTGAGTCGCCAATTCCTCAACTTGACCAGAGGCGGCAAAATCAAGCCAGTCGGTAATCACTTCGCCAGCATGAAATGGGCGCATCCGCTCAATGATATCTTCGAGGCGCTCAACATCTTCCGTGATGTCGCCATAAGCGCTGACCAGATATTTCGCCCGGTGTTTCAGATCCGCCTCAAGCCGGATGCCCGGGGCATCTTTCATTGCCGCCCACAGGCTGGGCGGGACTTTACACTGGCCGATGCGGATTGATTCAGCTTCGACGATTACCGGGCGCGAGGAATCAAGCGCAGCGGTCACAATTGCAAGTCTGGTCTCAAACCCCTTCTGGCTCGGCTGACCGCCGGCGCGCGCGCCAAACAGCGACCCACGATGGTTGGCAAGACCTTCCAGATCAATCATCTGCACGCCGAGCGCCTGAAGCTGTAACAGCATATCGGTTTTTGCCGTCCCAGTATTGCCGTCGAGCAGGATAACCGGGCTCGCAAAAGGGCGCTCATACAGGGCATCGGAAACGGCGCGGCGATAGGTGCGATAACCGCCCTCAAGCGTGCGGGCACGCCAGCCGATCTGTTTCAGGATCGTGCACAATGCGCCGGATCGTTGCCCGCCGCGCCAGCAATAGATCAGCGGCGCATAACTAGCCGGCTTATCTGCAAAATGGCGCTCAAGGTGATGGGCGGCATTGCGCGCGACGAGGGCTGCGCCAATCTTGCGGGCTTTGAACGGGCTGTCTTGCACATAGATCGTGCCGACTTGCGCGCGCTCGTCATCGCTCAATACTGGCAGATTGATCGCGCCGGGCAAATGATCTTCACCAAACTCAGCTGGCGAGCGCACGTCAATCACCTCGTCAAAAGGCAAATGGCTGAGCGTGTTCAGGTCGGGCAGCTTGAAAGTCATGGGCTTCCCTATTCGCCTTCCCGAATGGCATCAAGGCGCGCTTGGCTTAAGTCAGCACGCGTTCGATCAACCAAACACTGGCGGCAATCCCGATGCCATAGCTGGCCAGACCGTCAATCATTGGCCGCGCAATGGCTCGCCGCAGCGCCCAGAGTGCCACCAGCACCGCCGCAACGAAGGCCAGCTGGCCAGCCTCAACCCCGAGATTGAAGGTCAGCAAGGCCACCGGAACGCTGTCTTCAGGTAGCCCAATCGCCGACAATGCCCCGGCAAAGCCAAAGCCATGCAGCAGACCAAAGGCCAGCGCGACGAGCCACGGCCGTCGCTCCGACAAGCGTTCTTGCCCCGCGCGTTTCAGGACAATCTCGCGCGCCAGGAATACAATCGATAAGGCGATCACCGCCTCAACCGGCGCAGGCGGCAACGACACCCAGCCGAGCGAGGTGGCGATCAGCGTGATGGAATGGGCCAGTGTAAACGCCGTGATCGTCTCCACCAGTCGCCGTGTCCCGGTAATCAACAGGACCAATGCGAGCACGAACAGCAAATGATCAATCCCGCTGAGAATGTGCTCGACGCCAAGCCGGAAATAGGTTTTCGCGACATCAAATCCGCTCGACTTAGTGGACAATTGCAAAGCCGGATCGTCCGGCGTTACCCGCGCCGTTTGCAACCGCCCAGCATCTGGCTGGAACCGGATCAACACATCGGTCAGGGTCGCATCAAGCCCGTTCAAGACTACGGTTTCACCGTCCAGACTGGTCTCACACGCAAGTTGATACACCGTCATCAGCGCGGTCGCATCCTGCACGCGCGTCACCTCACCGACGACAAGGCACCCGGTCGGAAAAGCTGGCGCGACGGCGATTGGACGGCCCAATCGGACCGGGGCTTTCCACTTGACCAGATAATCGGTTTCGCTTTGCGCGGTGATTTCCAGATAACCCGGTCGCAATTCATGCGCGTGTGCGGCGGGAAGCAATGCGATGACGGCAACCAAAAGCAATCCGAGAAGACGCAAAGCCCAGATCACTCGCCGGGGCTCTCAATTTCGATGGTGTAATTGCCGCGCAGGGTTTCGTATTTTTCCTGCTCAGTGCGCAGTCTGGCCTGCGCCAACCAATCGCGCTGAACTTGTGTGCGGCGGTCTTCAAAGCTCGGGGCAGAGGCGGCTTGTATCGCGGTGATGCGGACCAGATGCTGGCCAAAACCTGACGCAACCGGGCCGGTCCATTGGTCCACGGGCAAGTCCTGCAAACCCGTATAGAAAGCTTGTCCAAAGGTGCGGGTGATCGCAGCCTCATTCGCACTGTCCATTTTCATAGGCAGGCTGATTGGATCGCCGCTGGCATCCGCTGGCGTACCCGTTTGCAAAGACTGGAGCACGGCCTCGATCCGCGCACGGTCATCCCTCTCGAAATAGATCTGCTCAAACCAGTAAGACGGCCCAATCGCGTAGCGTTCGGCATTGTTTTCGAACCAGTCGCGCAGGACCGCCTCATCTGGCGCACTCATCTCTAGATCGGTCAGCGCCAGAAATTCCATCTTCTGGCGCAGCCGCCGCCGGATCACAGTGTCGTTGATATCGAGGCCAAGCTTCAGCGCCTCGCGATAATAAACCTCTTCCTTGATTCGGTCGCGCACCAGCCCTTGCAACTCAGCCTCGGTTGGCGTGCGGCCCCAGGTCTTTTCCCACAGCACAGCCATGCGCGCGACTTGATCAACGGTGACAATGATCTTGTCGGAGCGCCGCGACGTGTCGGGCCCGCGCCACGCGTTCACGGCAAAGATCACCGCGCCCGCGAGCAGGAAATGCAGCAAGGGTTCGCGCCAGAACGCGCGACGAGGTTCAGCCATGTTCAGACCCTATTGCGGATTGTACCAGATCGGCGACGAGTAAGCGCGTTCCTGCGCTTTCAGGATCGTATCTTCCGGCAATACAGCGCCGTAGCGTACCGCGTCATAGGCCGGCCAGCGCGGGGTCGGAATTTCGAGCGCCCGGACATAATAGAACGCCGCCTGCGCCGGGTCGAAATCCGGATCAGTCCATACCGCTTTCAACTCGGCAGCACCAATCGTATTGGTCCATGACGGCACACTGAGATCAACTGTGTCGCCAACTGCTGGTACTTTGCCATCTGCGCCGCGTACCCGGTCGCCTGACCAGACCACATCATAGACCTGCTCTTGCGTGGCGCCGTCACTGTCGATCCAGCCTTTGACGATTTGCGCCCGGTCGAGATTGGCCCCTTCCGGGTCCATCAAGGCGCTCAGCATGAAGGTCGGCGCGCCTTGGCCCATTGGCAAGTCGCCGCCCATTGGCACACCTTGGTCATAGCCGCGTGCAACCATGTCGGTCGCCGCAACGTCTGCATCGTCATAATCCCAGCCGCCAAAGAAGCGCAGCGTGATACGCGGCCCGGTTGTGGCATAAACCTCTTTGCGCATCATCGCATCGAACAAGGCTTCACGTGTATTCTCCTGCGCCCAAACCGCCGCATAGCCAGAAGCGCGATACTGCCAGCCCAATCGCTGAACA
>Ga0256847_1001215_pt1 | contig 13681 bp, 11 predicted proteins | sample TeddybearmetaG_FD_189099 | JGI IMG/M metagenome (GOLD analysis project Ga0256847, IMG submission 189099) | Hydrothermal vent microbial communities from East Pacific Rise, Pacific Ocean - Teddybear | ecosystem: Environmental > Aquatic > Marine > Hydrothermal vents | place: Pacific Ocean: East... | reverse complement strand
AATAACTTCGTCTAATCCACTTTCGTGAGACAATAATGTTTCAATAGTTAAAGCACCATCTACATTTTTAATTGGCGATAAATAAGTACCAATACTATCGTTTAATTTTAAATTTCCTTTTTCCATTTCTTGTAAAAACAAAATAGCTGTAAAGGTTTTGGTAGCAGAACCAACATTAAAAACTTTTTCTGAAGTTAATTGATGATTACCTAATTGTAACGTGGTGATTTTGTTGTTCTTTTTAATTAAAACTCCAACACCTTTATTTTGTTCTTGCAATAAGGTATTGTATTTTTTTTGAATGGTTTGTAATGATTTTTCTTGGCTAAAACCTATGCTTACATAAAGCATAAAAGTAAAAATTGTAAGTTGTTTTAAAGTTTTCATAATTGTATGTTTTATTATTAATTCCTCAAAACTCATATAAAACTGTTTATTATAAAAAAAAGAATGACCAACGTGTTGAATAAAATGATGATGCTACAAATTTACTGTCATCATTAAAAAAGAACCATTCAAACAAAAACACGTAGCTTTCATCATTAAAACATGTTCTTTATTATAAGAAAACCTACTTTTATAGTGATTTTTTAAATAAACGGAATGTCTAAATTAGATACTTTAATAGATAATAAAATTGTTCAAAATATTTTTCTTTGGATATTTCTATACATTATATTTTTAGGAGCAGTCCAAGCAGACAATAGGTTTATAACAGCTTTTTTTATTGTTTTACTATTAGCTCCACCTATTTATATAAACAACTTAATTATTTTACCTTTTTTTAAAACCAACAAGTTTTTGTTTTTCTCTCTTTTTGTAGTAAATCTTTTGTTATTTACTGCTTTATCTGTTTACTTTTTGAATCTTTCTTTAGAAGCAGAGTTCAAAATAAGCATGTTTATTAATTTTCTAGGAATCATGCTATTGTCGTTAGTTTTCGGGATGGCAATAAAAATAGCTCGAGATAGTTTTATACGTCGTCAACAAGAAAAAGAGGCTGAATTAAAGTTATTAAAATCGCAATTAAATCCTCACTTCCTATTTAATACGCTCAATAATTTATATGGTCTATCAGTATTGAAATCGGATAAACTTCCGAGTTTAATGCTGAAACTTTCAGATTTATTAAGATATAGTTTGTACGATACGAAAGAAATGTATGTTCCTTTAGAAAAAGAGATTCAGTATTTAGAAAATTATATGTCTTTAGAGAAGATTAGGTTAGAAGATCAAACAGAAATCTCTTTCCATAAAACTGGAGATTTATCTTCACAAAAAATTGCTCCAATGCTACTTATTGTTTTTGTTGAAAATGCTTTTAAACATCTTGGAATTTTAAAGAACAAAAAGAGTAATGTGTTGGTTGATTTAATTATTGAAGACGAAAAACTAACTTTTAAATGCATTAATTCTATTGATAAAACCAAAGTACAAGAAGAAAATTTAGAAAGGGGAAAAAGCGGAATAGGTTTACAAAATGCAAAAAAACGTTTACATTTATTATATCCTAATATGCATGAATTATCAATTAAAAAAGAAAATGAAAATCACATTGTACAATTAATCCTCAATTTTTAATGAAACCACTACAATGTATCATAGCAGACGATGAGCCAATTGCTCGCCAGATTTTGGAAAGCTACATTGCCGAAATCCCAAATTTAGAATTAATGGCTTCGTGCAAAAATGCGTTTGAAGTTATGGAAGTGTTGCAAAATCAAAAAGCAGACATCTTGTTTTTAGATATAAATATGCCAAAACTTTCTGGTTTAAGCTTGTTAAAAACCATGCAACAACGACCAAATGTAATTATAACAACAGCTTATGCAGAATATGCTGTTGAAGGTTTTGAACTTTCTGTAACCGATTATTTATTAAAACCTTTTTCTTTTGAACGATTTTTGCAAGCCGTTTTAAAAGTGCAAAATAGAGCAGTATTGCAAAAAGAAGTGGTTTTAGAAAACAAAGAAGAAGTATCAGATTCTATTTTTGTAAAGAGCGATAAAAAACTAATCAAACTAAATTTTAATGAAATCAATCATATTGAAGCTTATGGAAACTATGTTAAAATTTTTATTGATAAAATGATTTTAATACCACAGACCTTATCTGGTTTTTTAGAAAAACTACCACATAATTTCTTGAGGATTCACAAATCTTATGTTATTAACTTCAACAAGCTAAAACTTATAGACGGTAATCAAATTATATTAAATAATGAAACTAAATTACCTATTGGAAAATCATATAGAAAGTTAATTTTAAAAAAAATTGATACTAAATAGAATTTTAAAAAAATATGTAAGAACTCCTATATAAAACTATTTACTAGCAAATAGTTTTATATCATCTTCAGAAACTTCAGTTTCACCAAGAATAATCAGCCGTTCAACTACATTACGTAATTCGCGAATGTTACCCGTCCAATCATATTCTTGCAATTTTTCAACAGCTTTATCTGAAAATAATTTTACAGCATTACCCTGCTCTTCAGCAATTTTTTTAGAAAAATAACTAATCAATAACGGAATGTCTTCACGTCTATCATTCAAAGATGGAACATCAATTAAAATTACAGCCAATCTATGATATAAATCCTCACGGAATCTACCTTCTGCAATTTCTTTTTTCAAATCTTTGTTAGTAGCTGCAACAACTCTCACATTCACTTTAATATCTTTATCACTACCAACTCTACTAATTTTACTTTCTTGCAAAGCACGCAATACTTTTGCTTGTGCTGACAGACTCATATCACCAATTTCATCTAAGAAAATTGTACCTGTATTTGCTGCCTCAAACTTACCTGCTCTATCTTTATTTGCACCTGTAAAAGACCCCTTCACATGTCCGAACAATTCGCTCTCAATCAATTCAGAAGGAATTGCTGCGCAATTCACTTCAATCATAGGCGATCTAAAACGTTCACTCTTTTCATGCAACCAATGGGCAACCAATTCTTTTCCTGTTCCGTTTGCACCTGTAATCAGTACTCTAGCATCAGTAGCTGCCACTTTTTCTATAATTTCTTTTATATGAGTAAGTGCTTGGCTCTCACCAATCATTTCATAATTTTTACTAACCTTTTTCTTTAGCTTTTTATTCTCTACTACCAAACTCTTTTTATCCAATGCATTGCGAACAGCATTAAGCAATCTGTTTAAATCTGGTGGTTTAGAAATATAATCAAATGCACCCATACGCATAGTATTCACAGCGGTATCTAAATCACCATGACCAGAAATCATCAACATCGGAATTTCTGGCTTTATCTTCTGTGTTCTTTCCAATACCTCAACACCATCCATTTTCGGCATTTTAATATCACACAATATCAAATCGTAATCATTATTTTTTATGAGTTCCATTCCTGCAAGACCATCTTCTGCCTCTTCAACTTGATAGGAATCATTTTCTTCACTAATTATTTTTTTTAATACTCTGCGAATAGCAGCTTCATCTTCTATGATTAATATTTTACTCATTTTTATTGTTGATGCGTTTATTCGTTTATATGTTAAATCGTTTTAAATTTCCAATTAAACATATAAACCTATAAACAATTAAACTTTTTCTCTTATGATATGTATATCTCGTTGTGGAAATGGTATAGAAATATTATGTTCCCTAAACTTTTTATCAATTGCAAAACGAATATCACTTTTCGGTATTCCTGATTGAAAACTATCGTTTAATGTAAAAATGAGCCTGAAATCTAATGAACTATCCCCAAAATTAGTAAATAATACTAACGGTTCCGGATGTTTATATACATCTTCATGCTCTTCGGCTACTTCTAATAATAATTTTTTAACCAACGCTGTGTCACTTCCATAAGCAACACCAACTTCTACATTTTCTCTTGTAATTGTCCCATTTTCAGTCCAATTATATAAAGTGTTGGTCAAATATAAATGATTCGGAATAATCAGCACTTTATTATCTATAGTAACCGCTCTTGTAGTACGTAGCTTAATATCTTCTACACGACCAACTTTCCCATCTAGTTCAATAATATCACCAACATGTACTGTTTGATCTACTAAAATAAAAACACCTGAAATAATATCTTGGAACAGGGTTTGCAATGCCAGACCAACACCTATCAACAACGCTGCAGATGCCGCAAAAACTGCAGTAATATCTACACCCATATTATGAAATGTCAACAAAAAAATTATAATATATAAAAACCATTTCAGGTAAGAAAATAAGGTAACAAACTTCACCTTATCTTCTTGCGGAAGCTTTCTTGTTATTAATTTCCTAAGTATTTTTATAACATATGAAGCAATAATCAAGGCAATAATAACTACTAAAATAGCCTTAACAGAAATATTTACTTTATCTCCAAAACCAAATTCGTAGTTTAACAACTCATTGATTGTTTCCATTATAACAGTATTTGACATTTGTCCTTAAAATTATAGCTTTTTTACGAATAAAACGAGCTAATATTTCAACCATTTAATCAATTCTTTATAACTTGGTTTTTTACCATACATTAAAATTCCTACCCTATAAATTTTAGCAGCAAATAAAACAGTTATAAAAAATGTTCCAAACAAGATTGCTATAGACAATAACTGTTGCCAAATAGGTACTCCAAAAGGTATACGCATTAACATGACCACGGGTGAAGTGAATGGTATGTATGAAAAAACTTGTGAGACTGTTCCATGAGGGTTTTCAATTACTGTAAAAAATCCTACATATATGGCTAACATCAAAGGCATTAATAAGGGCATCATAAATTGTTGCGTGTCCGTTTCACTATCAACAGCGGCTCCAATAGCTGCATATAATGAGCCGTATAACAAATATCCTCCAATAAAAAATAGGATAAACATAATTACCAAATTACCCAAGGGTAAATTCAACATTTCTTGCAATACCAAATCCATCTCTTTTTGCATTGCTGCATTATTCGAAACTTGATTTAGAACTTCTTGTTGCGCCATAGAGTCTCCAGTCATATTAAGTCCAAAAACAGCAGATACCACCGTCATTAATATACCTCCTATAATCACCCAAATTAAAAATTGTGTGATTCCCGCTAATGATGTACCAAATATTTTTCCTAAAAGCAGTTGTACTGGTTTAACAGATGAGATAATAACTTCGATAATTCTACTGGTCTTTTCTTCAATAACACTTCGCATAATCATATTACCGTAAATGATAATAAACATAAACAGTAAATAACCTGCCGCTCCACCAAAGATTAATTTTAAACCACCTCCAAGTTTTGAAGTTTTTACTCCATCAAAAGTTTCTAAATTAGCGCTAATATTTACTTTTAATTTATCAATAAGCTCGGGGTCAATTCCCGAATTTCTTAATTTGATGTTTCTTGCTTTTCCTTCAATTACTCCTTCAATCTTTTCCATTACTATAAACGAGGGAGATTCTTCTGAATAAAATTTTATCTTATCTGCAATAGCATTAATACTATCACCCTTCGGGATATATAACAATCCATAATTTTCAGATTCTTGAACAATTATTTTAGCATCATCTAAGGTGATATCTAATAGAATATCATACTTTGTTTTTTCTGTACTTTTAAATTCTGAAGCAAATAACTTACTTTCATCAAGTACAGAAATAACCCTGACTTTATCATTATTTAACTGTGTTAAATAAGCTATTAAGGCACCTAAAGCCACCATAATTAGCGGACTTAAAAAAGTCATTACTATAAACGACTTATTTTTAACTTTATTAAGATATTCTCTTTTTGTAATTAGAGGTAGATGGTTCATATTAACTATTTTGAACTGTTTGAATAAATATATCGTTTACACTCGGAATCACCTCTACAAAATGAGTTAGCTGTCCCTTGTCTGTTAAATGAGAAATTAACTGATTGGCCGATTGATTCCCATCAATCTTAATATTAAATTTCACCTCATCATTTATCGTTCTAAATGTTGCTTCTGAAAGCTCAAATTTTTCTTGTAAATAATTGGTTACTTCTGCTTTATTATCCGTCAACACACCTACTTCATAGATATTAGATTTATACTGCCTCTTAATATCAATTAACTTTCCATCAAGAATTTTATTTGACTCATGTATCAAGGCTATATTGTCACACATTTCTTCAACAGATTCCATTCTATGCGTTGCAAAAATAATAGTAGCACCCTCGTCTCTTAATTGTAAAATTTCATCCTTGATTAGATTTGCATTTATCGGATCAAAACCACTAAAAGGTTCATCGAATATTAATAGTTTCGGCTGATGCAATACTGTTACTATGAACTGTATCTTTTGTGCCATTCCTTTTGATAGTTCTTGTACCTTCTTATTCCACCAATCGCTTATTCCAAACTTTTCAAACCAATATTTCAGGCGTTCTTTCGCTTGCCCTTTTGTCAATCCTTTTAATTGAGCTAGATACAATGCCTGCTCTCCCACTTTCATAGATTTGTAGAGTCCCCGTTCTTCAGGCAAGTAACCAATATCTTTTATGTGATTGGGGTGCAATTTATCTCCATCCAATCTAACAATACCCTCATCGGGCATTGTAATCTGATTAATTATCCGTATCAAGGTAGTTTTACCCGCCCCATTGGGGCCCAATAAACCAAAAATACTTCCCTTAGGGACTTCAATTGAAACATTGTTAAGAGCAGTATAGTCTCCATATTTCTTAATAACATTTTCAGCAACTAATAAATTATTCACACATTTTAGTTTTAGTAATTATTTGATATTAAATAAATTATAAAATAAAGAACGTTTGCAACCCTACCTACGGTAGGTAGGCACTACGCTCTCGCATTAAAAATTTGAAATTTTGCTCAAACCTACATAAAATTTTATTCCTATTTAATAGTAAAAATGAAAATTTATTTGTGCAGGTTTCACTGTTTAGATTTAATACCATAGACTTTCTTAAAAAAAAGACATTGATTTGACTCAAAAGATTATCATATGTTACAGTTTTAAATTAATATAAATTTACTATGCATGCATAGTATTTTTTTGTACCTTTGTAACATGCAAAAAGAAACCTCAATTGATCATGCATTAAGAGCTACTTGGCAAGCGGTTGCAAAAATGTATAATGAACAAGCTTCAAAACATGATAGTACAATGGCAACAGCTTTTGTTCTCTTAAATATTGATTATGAAAATGGCACACCATCAACAGCACTTGGCCCTCAAATGGGAATGGAACCTACGAGTCTTTCAAGAATTTTAAAAGCAATGGAAGAAAAAGGTGCTATTTATAGAGAAAAAAACCCAGAAGACGGTAGAAGTGTACTCATAAAATTAACTGATTATGGAAAAGAAATGAGGAAAATTTCTAAAGAAAGTGTACTTGCTTTTAATGAAAAAGTAAGAGCACATATTTCCGAAGAAAAAATAAATCATTTTTTTGAAGTAACTGAAAAGATAAATAAACTAATAGCTGAGCGTTCAATATTTAATACTATTGAGCGTAAAGCGGTCTAAAAAAATAAATAAACGATAGATGAAAAAAAGATCCATTAAAAAAGTAGCAGTATTGGGTTCAGGAATCATGGGTTCAGGTATTGCCTGCCATTTTGCCAATATAGGCGTTGAAGTGTTGTTATTAGATATTGTTCCTAGAGAACTAAACGATAAAGAAAAAGCGCAAGGAAAAACATTGGAAGATAAGAGTGTTCGTAACCGATTGGTAAATGATAGTTTGAAAGCTTCCTTAAAATCAAAACCATCACCTATATATAATACCAAGTTTGCCTCTCGTATTACTACTGGTAATATGGAAGATGATATGTCTAAAATTGCTAATGTTGATTGGATTATTGAAGTAGTGGTTGAACGTTTAGACATTAAAAAGATTGTTTTTGAAAATGTAGAGAAATACAGAACTAAAGGAACGCTTATTACATCAAATACTTCTGGTATTCCTATTAAGTTTATGAATGAAGGAAGAAGTGAAGATTTTCAAAATCATTTTGCAGTAACTCACTTTTTCAATCCGCCTAGATATTTAAAATTATTTGAAGTAGTGCCAGGCCCTAAATGCAATCAAGAAGTAACGGACTTCTTATTAATGTATGGTGAAAAATTCTTGGGTAAAACTTCGGTATTAGCAAAAGATACTCCAGCATTTATAGGAAATCGTATTGGTGTTTTTGGTATTATGAGTTTATTTCATGTTGTAAAAGAAATGGGATTAACCGTTGAAGAAGTTGATAAGCTAACCGGACCTGTTATTGGACGTCCAAAATCTGCAACTTTTAGAACCTGTGATGTGGTAGGCCTAGATACTTTAGTACATACCGCTAATGGTGTTGCTGACAACTGCCCGGATGATGAAATGCACGATTCGTTTACAATTCCTGATTATGTTAATAAAATGATGGAAAACAAATGGTTAGGAAGTAAAACAAGACAAGGTTTTTATAAAAGGATTACAGATGAAAAAGGTAAAAAACAAATTCATGCATTAAACCTTAACACTTTAGAATATAGTTTAGCCGAACGACCAAAATTTGCAACATTAGCAGCCACAAAAACGATTGATAAAGTTATTGACCGTTTTAAAGTATTGATTAAAGGAAAAGACAAAGCTGGTGAATTTTACCGCAAGACATTTGCAGCCTTGTTTGCTTATGTTCAGAATAGAATTCCTGAAATTTCTGATGAATTGTACAGAATAGATGATGCTTTAAAAGCTGGTTTTGGATGGGAACATGGCCCTTTTCAAATTTGGGACGCTATAGGTGTGGAAGCTGGTATTGAATTAATGAAAACCGAAGGGTTTACACCTAATGAATGGGTAACGAAAATGATTGCTAGTGGTGCTACTTCTTTTTATACCGTAAAAGATGGTGCCAAATACTATTATGATATTCCTGCAAAAGTTGCAACAAAAATTCCAGGTCAAGATGCATTTATTATTTTAGATAATATCCGTGAAGCAACACAGATATGGTCTAATGCTGATGCTTCCATTCAACATTTAGGTGATGGTATTTTAAATGTTGAGTTCCTCTCTAAAATGAATACTATTGGTGGAGGTGTTTTAGAAGCCGTTAATAAAGGTATTGACTTAGCAGAACAAGAATATGAAGCAGTAATTTTAGGAAATCAAGCGGCAAACTTCTCTGTAGGTGCAAATTTAGCCATGGCCTTTATGTTAGCTGTTGAACAAGAATATGATGAATTGGCAATGGGAACTAAAATATTCCAAGATACCGTAATGCGTTTGCGTTATTCGTCTTGCCCAACACTAATTACTCCTCGGGGAATGACCTTTGGTGGTGCATGTGAAATGAGTATGCACGTTGATAAAGTAGTTGCTGCTGCCGAAACATATACTGGTTTAGTTGAATTTGGTGTGGGAATTATTCCTGCAGGAGCCGGGTCAAAAGAAATGACAAAAAGAGTATCTGACCTTTGGGCGAAAGATGATGTGAAACTCAATAAATTACGTGATGCATTTATCAATATTGCAATGGCAAAAGTAGGAACATCTGCTTATGAAGCTTTTGATTTAGGATACTATCAACAAGGAAAAGATATGGTTGTTGTCAATGCCGATAGACAAATAGCAACAGCAAAACGTTATGCGATTCAAATGTTGGAAGATGGATACACACAACCTGCTCCACAAAAAGTAAAAGTACTAGGACAACAAGCATTGGGTATGTTCTTAGTTGGGACTGACAGTTTAGAAAAAGGACGTTATGCTTCTGAACATGATAAAAAAATTGCTAATAAATTAGGATATATTATGGCAGGTGGAGATATTTCTGAACCTCAATATGTTTCTGAGCAATATTTATTAGACTTAGAACGTGAAGCAATCCTTTCTCTATTTGGCGAACGTAAAACATTGGAAAGAATTGAGCATACGTTGAAAACAGGGAAACCACTTAGAAACTAAATTCCCATCCCAACCTTCCCAAAGGGAAGGAGTTATAAACAGGATAAAAAATGGTAATTAAAAGAATGTATAATAATTAAAAAATACCCGTAAAACTCCCTCTCCTTTGGAGAGGGCTGGGGAGAGGATATGAAAACAGCATATATAGTACAAGGATTCAGAACAGCAGTAGGAAAAGCACCAAGAGGTGTATTCAGGTTTAAACGCCCTGATGAATTAGCTGCAGAAACAATTGAGCATTTGTTAAAACAAGTACCTCAATTAGATAAAAAACGTATTGACGATGTCATCGTTGGTAACGCAATGCCTGAAGCAGAACAAGGCTTAAATGTAGCGCGATTAATTTCTTTAATGGGATTAAAAGTTGAAGATGTTCCAGGTGTTACAGTAAACAGGTATTGTGCTGCTGGTTTAGAGACCATTAGTATTGGTGTAGCTAAAATTCAATCTGGAATGGCCAACTGTATTATTGCAGGTGGTGTAGAAAGTATGAGTTATATACCAATGGGTGGTTATAGAGCAGCTCCAAATTATGAAGTTGCCAAACAAGGAAATGAAGATTATTATTGGGGAATGGGTTTAACAGCTGAAGCCGTTGCACAACAATATAAAGTATCTCGTGAGGATCAAGATGAATTTTCATTTAATTCTCACGTTAAATCTTTAAAAGCATTAGACAATAATACCTTTAAAGATGATATCGTTCCTATTACAATTGAACAAATTTTTGTTGATGAGAACGATAAAAAACAAACCAAATCTTATACAGTAGCTACTGACGAAGGACCACGTAGAGGAACATCAAAAGAAGCATTGGCTAGGCTACGTCCTGTTTTCGCTGCAGGTGGAAGTGTAACTGCGGGTAACTCTTCTCAAATGAGTGATGGTGCAGCTTTCGTATTGATTATGAACGAAGATATGGTGAAAGAATTGAATATTGAACCTATTGCCAGAATGGTGTCTTATACCGCAGTAGGTGTTGAACCAAGAATTATGGGTATTGGTCCAGTAAAAGCAGTGCCTAAAGCATTAGAGCAAGCAGGACTTAAACTAAAGGACATTGACCTTTTTGAATTAAATGAAGCTTTTGCATCACAATCCTTAGCTGTAATTCGGGAATTAGGATTAAATCAAGACATCGTAAATGTAAATGGTGGCGCCATTTCTTTAGGACATCCATTAGGTTGTACAGGTGCCAAATTATCAGTGCAATTATTCAATGAAATGCGTCGTAGAAAAAACAAATATGGTGTCGTAACCATGTGTGTAGGTACTGGTCAAGGTGCTGCTGGGGTGTATGAATTCTTGAATTAAATCCCATCTAAATCTTCCCTAAGGGAAGACTTCTTTGAGGTAAATATATATTGAAAATTAACTTAAACAATAACTAATAAAAATCCCCTTTCAAGCCTGTGCTGAGCGCAGTTGAAGTAGAAAGGGTTAGGGATAGGATTATGGAAACAACAAACAAACAACTACTAAGAGGCGGGCAGTTCCTTGTAAAAGAAATAGACTGTGAAGATATATTCACTCCTGAAGATTTTTCGGAGGAGCAACAAATGATGAGAGATTCTGTTAAAGAATTTGTCGATAGAGAAATATGGCCTCATAAGGCACGTTTTGAGCAAAAAGATTATGCATTAACTGAAGAATTAATGAAAAAAGCTGGAGAATTGGGCTTTTTAAGTGTTTCAGTACCTGAAGAATATGATGGAATGGGAATGGGGTTTGTTTCAACCATGTTGGTTTGTGATTATATTTCAGGTGCAACAGGTTCTTTTAGCACTGCATTTGGTGCACATACAGGTATTGGCACCATGCCAATTACATTATATGGAACCGAAGAACAAAAGAAAAAATACGTTCCTAAACTGGCTTCAGGTGAATGGATGGGTTCGTATTGTTTAACGGAACCAAGTGCTGGTTCTGATGCAAACTCTGGTAAAACCAAAGCTGTCCTGTCTGATGATGGAAAATATTATAGTATTACCGGGCAGAAAATGTGGATTTCAAATGCAGGCTTTTGTAATTTAATGATTGTGTTTGCACGTATAGAAGACGATAAAAATATTACTGGTTTTATCGTTGAATATGATAAAGATAATCCTAATGGAATTACCATGGGGGAAGAAGAGCGTAAATTAGGTATTCGTGCTTCTTCTACACGCCAAGTATTTTATAGTGAAACTAAAGTGCCTGTTGAAAATATGTTATCTACAAGAGGTAACGGATTTAAAATTGCAATGAATGCATTAAATGTAGGTCGTATTAAATTAGCTGCTGCCTGTTTAGACGCACAACGTAGAGTGATTACTGAATCTGTAAAATATGCTAATGAACGTGTACAGTTTAAAACGCCTATCATAAAATTTGGCGCCATCCGTCAAAAAATTGCTGAAATGGCAACAAATTGCTGGGTTGGTGAAACTGCCAGTTATAGAGCAGCAAAAAATATAGAAGATAGAATTGCACTTCGTCAAGCCAATGGAAAAGACACTCATCAAGAAGCTGAATTAAAAGGTGTAGAGGAATATGCCATTGAATGTTCTATTCTAAAAGTGGCTGTTTCTGAATATACACAAAAATGTACAGATGAAGGTATTCAAATTTTTGGCGGTATGGGATTCTCAGAAGAAACTCCAATAGAATCAGCTTGGCGTGATGCCCGCATAGCTCGTATTTATGAAGGTACCAATGAAATCAATCGGATGCTTAGTATAGGCATGCTAATTAAAAAAGCCATGAAAGGTCATGTAGATTTATTAGGACCCGCTACGGCAGTTGCGAAAGAATTGACAGGCATTCCTTCATTTGAAAAACCAGATTACTCTGTATTATTTGCCGAAGAAAAACAAATAGTTAAAAATCTAAAAAAACTATTTTTAATGGTTGCTGGTGCGTCACTACAAAAATATGGTGAAAAAATTGAAGAACATCAACAATTAATGTTAGCCTCCTCTAATATATTAATTCAAATATATATGGCTGAATCTGCCATTTTACGCGCTGAAAAAATGGCTAAAAAAGATGGTGAAGATGCAGTAAGAGAACAAATTGCCATGGCAAAATTAAATCTATTTCATGCAATTGATATTATAGAAACTGCTGGTAAACACTCCATCATATCTTTTACAGAAGGTGATGAACAACGAATGATGTTAATGGGTTTAAAACGATATATAAAATATGTTAACATGCCAAATATCATTGAACTAAGAAACATTATTGCTGATAAAGTAACAGAAGAAAATAGTTATTGCTTCTAATATTTGAAGCAACGTTTAGTGTATTTTTAAAAAAGCCATTTCCTTGATAATTGTCTATGGAAATGGCTTTTTATATATCGTATTAACATCCTTTTAACATTTCAGTCAATTCAATAACATCTATTTTTTCTATCTTAGCCGTGCTCTAAAAATAATTTTTCAATTATTTCCTTATAAACCTAATTTACTACTATGAAAATTAACACATTAAAAGCAGTAAAGCTACTTAGCTTGGCTGTAATGCTTGTAGCATTTTTAGTTCCACAACAAGCAGAAGCACAGAAAAAAAAGAAAAAGAAAAAAGGCAAGATAGAAATGCCTGCTCCTAAAAAAAAATCTAAAGAGAAAAAAATTAAAGACCTCATTAAATCAAGTAAAGAAATTGATGGATTGTTCAAAATTTACCAAGACACAATTACGGGTTCTTTACAAATGATAATTAAAGAAGACCAAATTGGCAAAGAATACATCCATTTTAATCAAGTAGCAAATGGAGTTTTAGAAGCTGGACGATTTAGAG
>Ga0256847_1001214_pt1 | contig 13682 bp, 19 predicted proteins | sample TeddybearmetaG_FD_189099 | JGI IMG/M metagenome (GOLD analysis project Ga0256847, IMG submission 189099) | Hydrothermal vent microbial communities from East Pacific Rise, Pacific Ocean - Teddybear | ecosystem: Environmental > Aquatic > Marine > Hydrothermal vents | place: Pacific Ocean: East... | reverse complement strand
TTGGCCACAAATTGAAGATCCAAACGGTGTTTTGTCATATTATCAAGAATTTAGACACGAAATTCATAAAAACACCTAATGGCAACTCTCTTGATTAAAAAGGTTTTCTCGAACTTGAGAATTCTTGAAATTAAAAACAAACTATAACTAGCAGGCTAACTTCTGCAATAAAATGGAATTACACCCACTAAAAATACATATTGATCAAATTGCTCCACTCACAGATGAGGAGTTTGATTATGTATTGAGCCACTTTACTGCTGTAAATAAACGAAAGCATCAATTCATTGTACAAGAGGGAGAACTAATTAATAAGGAATTCTGGGTGATTAAAGGTTGTTTGAAGTCTTATTTCTTGGATAATACTGGGAAAGAACATATTCTACAATTTGCGATGGAGAACTGGTGGGTGACCGACTATGATGCCTTTATTAATCAGAAAGTAGCTAATATTTCAGTAGATTGCATTGAAGATTGTGAGCTCTTATATATAACTTTCCAAAATCGTGAGAAGCTCAAAGCGGAAATGCATAAAATGGAAAGGTTTTGGGCGAAAAAAACAAAATTAGGTTACATCGCTCTTCAAAATAGAATTTTATCCTTACTCAGGAACTCGGCAAAGGAGCGTCGTGAGATTCTTTTTAATCAATATCCTCAACTTTTCCAACGTGTTCCAAAAAAATTAATTGCCTCCTACTTAGGGATATCTCGAGAAACTTTGAGCAGACTAAATTATTAGGTGTTGTATGTCATTATAAAACAACACTATCCCTTCAATCATAAAAAAAACAGACCTCAAAAAAAGGTGGTCATAAGACAATATTTGCACAATTAACACTTCTTATCTTTGCGCTTATGAATTCATAAAATAACAAATACAAAGTGTATCAAGAATTAGAGCATTATATCAGAAGTCACGGAAAAATCGGAGAGAAAGAACTACAGCAAATAACTGCTTATTTTAAACCTATAAAAACGGTCCGAAATGAAATGCTGTGTAACATTGGTCAAGTATGCAAACATTTCTATTTTATCAAAAAAGGGTGTTTAAGACTCTATGAAATAGATAACAAAGGCAATGAAATTACTGGATACTTTGCTTTAGAGAATTTCATTATGTCTGCAAATACAAGTTTTATTCTTCAAAAACCATCTAGAGATTGTTTAGTTTCTTTAGAGCCTTCAGAATTGTTAGTAATCAACCGTAGTGATTTTTATGAGTTAGTTAATACTCTACCTCCCTTCGCTAATGTTTATCATCAATTTATGGAATTTGCATTTATTCATTCGCAAATGCGAATTTATAGTTTTTTAGGTATGGAAGGAATTGACAAACTCAAATGGGTTATGGAACACGAACCTAAATTACTATCTCGTATTTCGAGTAAAGCAGTTGCATCATATTTAGGAATGACTAATTCTACGTTGAGTAAATTACGAGCAAAATTGTAGTCTGCTGTTTATGAAAGCGATATTCTATTTAATTATTGCCACAATATTTTTAGGATTAAATTTCCATTTAGCCAAAGTAATATTAAAAGAAGTTAATTTTATTGAAGCTGGGTTTTGGCGTTTCTTATTCGGAGTTGTAACATTGATGGTTTTGGGGATCAAAAAACTCCCTTCATTTAAAATAATTCGAAAGAACCTAAAAGGTATTTCGCTTACAGGGTTTATTGGTCTTTTCGGGTTTAATTTATTTTTCTTTCTAGGGTTACTAAATACCTCGGCAGTAAACGCAGCACTTATTGTAAGTTTAAATCCTGCATTAACACTACTTTTCTCTTTTAAAATATTAAAAACCCCAATCAATAAAATTCAAATAATAGGTGTTATCATTGCTTTCTTCGGCGTAAGTTATTTAATTTTAAAAGGAAATATGACCAACTTTAGCAACATCCAATTTAATTATGGAGATATTCTCATATTAATAGCCAATGTATTTTTTGCATTGCATCATGTTTGGGTAAAAAAATATAACACAACAATATCGAATTTAAATTTTACACTTTTAACGAGTTTATGTTGCCTAATAGGTTTCTTCATCTTATTACCAATTAGCGGAATGGAAATGGTTACAACACACACATATGATTTTTGGATGGCTGTATTTGGAATTGGATGTTTAGGTACAGCATTAGCCTATTTTTTATGGCAAAAAGGAGTGCAGATTGCGGGTGCAGATAAAGCAGGTATTTATATGAATATTGTTCCACTATCTGCAGCACTATTTGCTATTCTTTTCAATGAATCCTTGTATGTCTACCACCTTATTGGTGGCTTATGTATTATTATAGGCTTACTGACTAGTAAAATACGCACTTCAAAATTCTCCAAAGCATTGTCTTAAGACAACTTTTAAACTTTCTAATCATATGATATTTGTACTGTTGATGAACAACGAAGTTCACAACTTAATACATATAGATTATGCCATTAACATTGACATTAACCGAAGGTGTTTTACCAATCGGAAAAGAAAAAGAAGCTGTCACACAAATTACTGATGCTTTTTTGAAAAATCACGGTTTAGCAGGGAATAAAGTAATGACACCAAACATAACTGCTACTGTTTCAGTATTACCGAAAAATTCAACTTTTTCTGGCGGAAAAGAATTTTCTGGAGCGTGGGTTGAGTGGAAAGTTCCATCATTTGCACTTGCTGACAGAAAAGTACAGAAACAATTTTTTGCCGATGCAACGGAAATCATTCATCAATTATCTGGAGGAACACAACCTAAAGACAATATCTATGTAAATGTTCTTCACGCTGTAGATGGAGGATGGAATTTAGATGGTGTTGCAATGACTAACCAGGAGTTAGGGGAAGCCATTAGTAAAGGATAGCAATGAAACGGACCTGAGCACAGGTCCGTTTCTGTTTACTTTGAAGTATGGATTACAAATAATACAAAAACAAAACAAATGAAAAATTCAAATAAAACAATCTTATTAATTCATGGTGCATGGGAAGGTGCCTGGTCTTGGGAACAAACTATAGAACATTTAGAGAAAAATGGGCATAACATGAAGGCAATAGACCTACCAGGACATGGTGATGATAAAACACCAATTTCTGAAATTGATTTGGCTTTATATGCGAACAGAATAAAGAAAGAATTGAAAAAAATTGATGGTCAAGTGATTTTGGTTGGACACAGTTTTGCTGGCTTTATAGTTACTAAAGTAGCAGAAGAGATGCCAGAAAAAATTGAAAAATTAGTTTATGTAGCATCTGCGATACCTTACGAAGGAAAAACGGCTGTTGAAGTGTTTACTGAAGATAAAGAGAGTGAGTTTTTAGAAAACCTCATTTTTTCAGAAGATAAGAGTGAGGCTACAATGAGTAGAGAAACAATAAAAGATATCGTATTTACTGGAGCTACAGATGCACAAATAGATGCTCTATTGCCAAAATTAGTTGCTCAAGCTACAAAACCATTCTTTGAACAGGTAATTACAACTCCAGAAAATTTTGGTAGCGTACCGAAAGCATATGTTGAAACAACATTAGACAGAGTTATTACAATTAATGGACAAAGACACTGTCAGAAGATGGTGGGAATTGACGAGGTAATTACTTTAGAACGCGGACATGTGCCATTAGAAACTGCTCCTAGAGAATTGGCTGATGCACTAAATACAATTGCTACATCTTAAAAAGATGAATATCTATAATCAATTATTAAGTAAAGGGAACCCAAAAATGGTTCCCTTTATTATAAGACAAATAAAAATGAAGCATATACTATTTATTGTTACCAGTACTGATAAAACAGGTACTGGAAAACACCCTGCAGGTTATGAGTTCTCAGAAATAGCAGACCCCTATTTTGAATTTACAAATAAAGGATATACCGTAGATTTTGCCAGTATTCTTGGTGGTAACCCTCCCTATGTGGGCTATGATTCATCCCAAAAAACCAGTAAAGAATTCAAAGAGAGCAACGCGTTTAAACGACTCAATTTTAGCCATAAATTAAGTAATGTAGATGTCAAAGCCTATGACGCTATCTTTTTTCCAGGAGGCTTAGGATTAATGACAGATATGTTGGATAATCCATTGGTTAAAAAAATTATTAAAGAAACGTATGAAAACGAAAAAATTATTGGTGCTGTATGTCACGGACCAAGTGCTTTACTCAATGTTATTCTATCAGACGGTAGTAACTTATTAGAAGGTAAAAAAATCAATTCGTTTACAAAAGCAGAAGAGGATATCGATAAGCATTTATTAGGAGATGTAATCCCATTTATGCTTGATGAAAAATTAATAAAACAAGGGGCAATATTTTCGCATACGTCACCTTTTGAGCCATATGTTGTCAGAGACGGAAATCTAGTAACTGGTCAAAATCCGGCTTCTGCATTATTTGTAGCCATTGAAATGATAAAAATAATTTAAAAGAAATGAAAAAGTCAAAAGTACTATTTATTACCACATCTCATAGTGAATTGGGTAATTCAGGATTGAAAACTGGGGTTTGGTTTGAAGAAGTAGCAGCTCCATATTATGCTTTTAAAAGTGCAGGATTTGATATTGACATTGCATCGATTAAAGGAGGGAAAACCCCAATTGATCCGACAAGTGAACTACCAGAATGGGAAACTAAAGATACGATTCAGTTTAAAAACGATAGCATCGCCATGGATCATCTTAATCACAGTTTAAAACTTAATAAATTAAATAGTGAGAATTATGATCAAATATATTTTCCAGGTGGTCATGGGCCAATGTGGGACTTCGTAAATAATGAAACATTAACTAAACTTTTAAATGAATTCATCATTCAGGATAAGACTATTGGTGCACTATGTCATGGTGTTGCAGTTTTAGTTGACGCTATAAATAGCAAGGGAGAACCTTTTGTAAAAGGAAAAAAATTAACATCATTTTCAAATTCAGAAGAGGTTGCAGTGGGCGCCCAAGAAATTGTCCCTTTCCTTTTAGAAACCAAACTAAAAGAATTAGGAAGTATCTATAGTAAAGGCAATGATTTCACCCCCTATCTTGTCGTAGATGGCAACTTGGTGACCGGCCAAAATCCAGCATCGTCTGCTGATGTTGCAAAAAAAATGATTGATTTACTAAAGGTAGAATATTGAGAAGTAAAGAAAACGCCATACAACAATATATAAAAGCAATAGCGGTTTGAGTGGAAACTCGAATCGTTTTTGTGTTTAATTAAGCATATTATTGTCCGAAAAACAAGTGGTTTTTAATCCACTAATGCTCTTATACTAACCGATGGAATACATTCATCGAAAAGCTGACCAAAACAGCTCCACAACTGCGTTGTTCGCACTATTTTGGAAATGTATTTCATCTCCTTGCTAAACCAAATTGCATCTAGGCTTATTTATTAAGATCAGTTTTCACTGCCCATCGAGGGAAAACGTAAGCCATCAGTAGCTAAAATCAATTTAGTACGACTCCTCGAACTCTCGATAAACAAAAGTGGCTCACTTATAACAATTTTTTAAAAATAAAAATTACCATAAGCGAGACGGCCAATTAGCACAAAGTTTGCGTGGACGCGCGAACTTTTTATCTATTGTCTTCCACTTTCATTATCTTTGTTCTCCAAGCCGAACTGCGTTTTGCAGGGAGTTAGCACCAATTACAAAAAGGACTCAACTGAAATTATGATTTTATCAATTTTATTAAGCTTAATTCTAATCGGTCTCGGAATAATCCACTTCAACTGGGTAATCGGAGGGAAATATGGATTTACTGAATCATTGCCGACCAAAGAAAATGGAGAACGAGTACTGAATCCAAAAAAAATTGATAGTTCAATAGTTGGAATTGGGTTAACAACATTTGGACTTTTTTAGGTTTTACAGACGGGCTTAATAAATTACAATCTGCCCGAATGGGTTTTGAAATTTGGCGGATGGCTTATTCCTGTAATCTTCATACTACGGTCAATCGGAGAATTTAAATATATTGGATTTTTTAAACGAATTAAACAAACGGATTTCGGAAAATTGGACACCAAACTCTTTTCTCCTTTATGCCTGGGAATTGGAATAATAGGAATCATAATTGAATTAATAAAATAAAAAAAGGTGCAAACAATGTTTATAGTGCATAGCGCCCTGCGGGCTGCTACGACACCATACATCAACCGTTGGTAACAATAAGTTACATGAAAATTTAATGAAAGCACAAATCAAAGAATATTTTAATAGATATGTCACTTTCAATGAATCCGAAATAGATTCGTTTTATTCTAAATTAAAAACTAAAACATTTCAAAAAAAAAAGTTCCTTTTAAAAGAACATTCTGTATGCAAATACAAATACTTTATTATCAAAGGAGTCGTTCGTTCGTTTTATATTGACACAAAAGGAAATGAAAAAATAACGCAATTTGCAATTGACAATTGGTGGGTAACAAATATGGAAAGTTTTATTAAAGAAACACCATCTACTCAATATTTACAGACCATTGAAGAAACTACTGTTCTTTATCTTTCAAAAGAAACTCTAGAAAAACTATATATCGAAAACCCAAAACTCGAACGATTATTTAGAATTATTGCCGAAAACATGTTAATTGCCAATCTTCGGAAGAATGATGTTTTTCTACAAATGAAAAGTAAGGATAGGTATACAGATTTTGTAAATAAATTACCTAATTTCATTCAACGCGTACCTCAATATATGATAGCCTCTTACCTTGAAATCACTCCTGAATACTTAAGCGAGTTAAGAAGACACGCTTAATAACTCCCTTTCTTAAGATATCTTAATTTTTAAAATATTTACGTACCATACATTTGTTTCATAATCAAAAAACAAATAATTATGGAACGAATCACATATCAAGATATTCCGAATGGAATGTTTGAAAACTTAAGAACTATTGAAGATTCAATTATTAATTCTTCATTGGACAGAAAGCTAATAGAAATAGTCAGATTGAGGACTGCGCAAAAGAATGGCTGTGCATATTGTGTGGATATGCATCATAAAGAACTAAAGCATTTTGGTGAGACTGAATTGCGTCTATCCTCTTTATGTGTTTGGGAAGAAACAAATTACTTTTCAGATAGAGAAAGAGCAGCACTTTATTTTACAGATACACTTACCAAATTGGACCGCAAACCCATACCAGAAAACATATATAATTCTTTATTAGATTTCTTTTCCAAAGAAGAAATTTGTTTTTTATCATTGGCAATCTCGCAAAGTAACACTTGGAATCGCTTAATGAAAGTTTTCGAATTTACTCCAGGAAATTATAAAGTAAGTGATTAATTACTGTAGCCAACAAAGTACTGTGGTAAAAAACAAGTAAAATCTATTTAATTTTTCACCAAAGAGCTTCTATAGGTTTGGTCGTATATCAATCCTGATTTTGCTATGGCAAATGCTTGTTTTAGAAGCTTATTACATACAGCTATCAACGCTAGTTTTTTACTCTTTCCTTTGGCTACTAATCTGTCATAAAGCTCTTTACAACCTTTATTATATTTACAGGCATTAAAACTGTACATAAATAATAAATTACGAAGCTTTTGATTCCCTATTTTACTAATGCGTGAACGACCGGTTACACTCGTGCCTGATTGCCTAATTATGGGTGTTAATCCAGAATAAGAACACAGCTCACTTGCGCTGGCAAAGCGCTCAAACCCATCGGTTAAAACAACTAACATAATCGCTGTCTTTCTGCCTATTCCTGGAATGGTCTCAATACGGGTTAACACATCTTGATGCTCCTCTTTTACTAAAATAAGCAACTTTTGCTCTACTATTTTCAACTCTTTTTGAACGTGTTTTAAACTACGTTTTAAAGAACCTAATACAGCCTTACTTGGATTCCCTAAAACGGCCTCTCCATGTAGCTTATTCTTGAGCATTGTACTCTGCTTGGTATATACAGAAAGGAGCCTGATGATTTGTAAACATTCTATTTGATGTTTGGAATGGCCTTTCCAAAGCTTTAATGCTACCTGCACAGCATAAGCACAGATGAGTTTAGAATCGCTTTTATCGGTCTTTATTTTTGATAATTTCATCTGGATAAATCGTTTTACCGATAACGGATTTTCTACAGATACCTTTATACTCTTTTCAAGCAAATAATAGGCTAACTGATAATGATAATAACCCGTAGCTTCCATAACGCAATGACTATTACAGTTTAAGAGCTTTACAAACTTTTTAAAGCCCAATGCATTATTTTTAAACTGATGATAATCACCGTCTGAATCTGTGACATCAAACACTAATTTACTAATGTCAATTCCAAAATATTTAATACCTTTAGTCATAAGAAAATGTTTTTTGAAAAGACAAGCTATGCGAGTTTCAACGACTTAAAGTCGAGGTCTAAAAGCCTCATACAACTGTACGAAATCTGTGTAGAAAAGAGAAGGGATTTTCAATATTGACGAGATCTAAAGTCTCTACGTGTATAATAACCTTATTCCTCTCTTTTGTTCTTTCTGATTAATTATTAAATCTAACTGTTTTAATAAAAATCAAACTTAAGCCGTATATAATTTAATGCTAGTTCTAGCCTACTTACGAAAATCCTTGCGGATTTTCTATTCGGTCTTTATTTGCCAAATTAGATACTTAACCACGCAACAAACCATATACCAAACGATGGAATACATTCAGCTAAAAAGCTGACCAAAACAGCTCCGCAACTGCGTTGCTCTCACTATTTTGGGACATGCATTCCATCGACCTGCGTTTAGCAGGTCGTTATATTTTCCAGTAAATTTCAATTTCAAATGAGTGTGACTTATCTCACATGAATATTGTGACATATCTCCTATTAGACTAGCCATTAACTTCTCAATTTTGCTTCATAAATAATTTTAAACTAAAAATCATAATTATGAATGCATTAAAAACGGAGCAAAATAGGGATACAGGATTATTACTCCTCAGATGCACTATTGGAATATTGATAGTATTTCACGGTATTGCAAATATGAATTCCAACTACGCCTACATTAAGGGTTTGCTTAATGGTATTGGAATGCCAGAATTTCTGGCATATGGAGGTTTTATAGGGGAAATAATTGCACCGATACTAATTGTAATTGGTTACAGAGCAGGCTTGGCCAGTTTAATTTTAGCCTTCTTTTTTTTAATTGCTATTTTACTCGGGCATAGTTCCGATATTTTTTCTCTTAATCAGTTTGGTGGTTGGGGAATAGAACTTCAAGCCTTTTATTTATTTAGTGCAATGGTAGTATTCTTTACAGGTGCAGGAAAATATGCCCTATCGATAAATTCCAAATGGGATTAACTTAGTTAATAAGGTGTAAATAATACTATTACACCTTTAATAATCTTTCCTCTAATTCCATTCGCAGCAATGAAAAAATGCTCCCTTTTTTTATGCTTGACGATTGTTTGGTCAACTTGTTCTGCCCAAATAACAAAAATTAATATTGATGACAATTTCACTCTGGATAAGGTTTACTTAGGATTGAACACTTGGGCCGGAATTAAATTTGACGACTTAAGTAATACAAATTTCGTCTCGTTGCAGACCGGTATTATGCTAAGCAACAGGCTGAGTCCAACATAAAGAATACGGTCTTTCGGTGCTATTCGACTTGAAAATAATGAAGAAATAAGTGGTTTTGGTGCTTATGAAGTCATCATTACTCCACATAAAAAACTAGCAATTCACATAGGAGCAATGACTACCCCGACCACAGAATTAAGACCAAACCCAATAACGTGGCAGAGTCAGGCAGAGACAAATGCTCAAACGAAGATAATCGGTGGGCGTACGGGAATAAAAATGCGCTATAGTTTAGCTTCGAAATCGGCCATTTCCTATGGTGTTTTTAATCATAGTGGAGTATTGGCTCATCATGTAATATTTAAGTACAACAAACTAAGTGTTGCTGGTTATATAGAATCTGATTTTTTCTTTACAGCAGTAGAATATCAATCAACAAAAATCAATACAACGATAACATATCTATATAATAAAGAGCTAGCGGTATCGCTCTTTTACAACTTTTCAAATCAGTACAGTTTCTTGTTGGATTCTGAATATAATTTTCTTACTGAAAAAATGGTCAAAACCAATATTGGTCTAAGGAAATACTATGCGGGTAAAAAATTGCCTATCCGAGGTTTTTTTTTACTTAGTTATGACCCAGTTTTTGATAAAATAATTCAGGGAAGGTTTATGATTCATATCTAATTCGTTTCTCCGTGATATACCTCACATAAAATTCGTGATTTACATCCTATTAGACTGAATTTAAATTCTTCAATTTTGTAACGGAAACAATTAATAATTACAAAAAGAAAAAATTATGCCATATATCAATATTAAAGTTACCGATGAAGGAGTGACAAAAGAACAAAAGCAACAATTAATTGCAAGAGCAACTCAATTAGTGGTAGACATACTCAATAAAAATCCAGAAACCACGCATGTGGTAATTGATGAAATACCTGTGGATAACTGGGGAGTGAGAGGAAAACAATATTCAGAACTTAAATAATAAATACAGAAAATAATGACAAATAAAACAGTAATAATAACAGGTGCTTCTACAGGTATTGGCAAAGCCATTGCTAGGTTATTCATAGAAAGAGGAAGCAATGTTGTAATGAACTCATCTAACAAAGAAAATTTAATGGCAGCATTTGCAGAATTTGGACACCCAAAAAACGCAATAATGGTGGCAGGAGATATCGCTAAAAAGAAAGTTAGCGAAGAAATCGTTGCGAAAGCTATAGACATGTTTCAAACCGTCGATGTACTTGTGAATAATGCAGGAGTATTTCAACCTATGCCGTTTTTGGAGGTTGAAGATGAAGATTTGAATAACTTTATCAATGTAAACCTTAAAGGTACATTTTTTACCTCTCAAGCTGTTGTAAAGCATATGTTGACGCAAGGTGGAGGTTCAATTATTAATATTGGCACAGTGTTAGTTGAACATGCCATAGCAGGTTTTCCTGCAACTGCAGCTGTTTCCAGTAAAGGTGCTATACATGCTTTGACTAGGCAAATGGCTGCCGAATTTGGCAAAGACAATATTAGGGTCAATACTATTGCCCCCGGCATTATTAGAAGTCCTTTGCAGGGGAAAATAGGAATAGAAGATGCCGATAGTTTGGCTGGCCTACATCTACTCAATAGAATTGGTGAGCCTGAAGAAATAGCAGAGGCTGCATATTACCTCGCCACTGCAGGTTTTGTAACAGGAGAAACAATTAATGTCTCGGGAGGGCATACTGTCGGGCATGCCATTTGATAAATTTGCTGATTATCTACACAGAAAATGCAATACTTATTGCTAAAATCATAAACAAATATTTCGAAGATATTTTTTATGATGATGTGAAAAATTTCAAAAGTGCTTTTACCAATAGTGCCTATCTTTAGGGCGATATTAAGGGAGTAGAATACGTGAAATACGTAGATGGAGATTTAGAAGAAATAAAAGATAAATGGAGTCCTAGTGAATTAAATGAAAAGAATATGATGAAAATAATCGGATTTGATATTTTAGGAAATGTGGACATAGCGAAACTTCAACTACCGATTTTAGGATTCTATTATTATGATTTCCTATCCTTGAGCATGATAGAAGGAGAATGGAAAATTATAAATAAATTATTTACACATGTGGAATAAAACACCAGCAACCGAGTTGCTTAAAATAAAATATCCTATTATTCAAGGACCATTTGGCGGAAAATTTTCTTCCGTCAAATTGGTTTCTTCTGTTTCAAATTTAGGAGGGATGGGTTCATTTGGACTCAATTCCTATAGTCCAGAAGAAATATTGAGAATTGACAAAGAGATTAAACTTTGGACTGAAAAACCCTATATGCTTAATCTTTGGGTTCCGCTAAAGGATGACCCTGCTAATAATTTTGAAAATAAAGATTTTGATGCATTGAAAAAGGCGTTCAAACCTTATTTTGAACAATTGAAGGTTCCTCTGCCAGAAATGCCTAATCCAAAAACCCAAAATTTCGAATTTCAAGTAGAATCTATTTTAAAAGCCAGACCACCAGTCGCTAGTTTTATCTTTGGCATACCACCAAAGGAGGTAATTCTTGAATTGAAAAAAAGAGGAATTACTAGTATGGCTACCGCAACTACACTTGAAGAAGCCACAATGATCGAAGAAGCAGGAATTGACTTGGTAATAACTTCTGGGTTGGAAGCAGGAGGACACCGTGCTTCTTTTAATAAAACTGCTGATGAATCTTTGACTTGTACGCGTCTTCTAATTCATCAAGTAGTTGATAATGTTAAAATACCCGTAGTTGCAGCTGGAGGAATTTCTAATGGCAAAGACATTGCTGATGTATTAAAAATGGGTGCTTCCGCAGCTCAAATTGGAACAGCTTTTTTAGCAACGGATGAATCCAATGCTCCAGATTTTCATAAATCTCTATTGCTTTCTAGTGAGTTGATTAAAACCGACCTCACAAAAGTCTATACTGGAAGATTAGCCCGAGTAATCTCAAACAGTCTTTCCAGAGATTTTAAAAATAATGATGTTAAGAATATTGCTCCGTACCCAATTCAAAGTGCTTTCTTAAGTCCATTGAGAAGTGCTTCCGTGGAACAAAATAAGTTAGATTTTGTTGCATTATGGTCTGGACAACCTTCCACAACGCTTAAATATAAGTCTGTTGTGAAGCTATTCAACTCCTTAAAAAAAGAAGCATCAATAACAGCTAACATTCGCTAACATGTGAAAATGAAAAAAATTGAAACAATTGGTTGATAAATTCAAACGGTATTAGTACTTACCAAACTTATTTTTTCAGAATGAACAAGATTTTAGGTTAGTAGTGTTTTTAATTAAAATCAGTTTTAACCTGTAGCCATATATCAGGACAAGGCAGACTGATGATACATACACATATTTAATAATATGAGAAAATTAAATAAAACAGACACTGCACCAAATTTTACAGCCAAAGATTATTTAGGAAATGTGGTAAATCTGAAAGATTACGGTGGTGATAAGGTTCTTTTGAGCTTCTTTCGAGGAGCAACTTGCCCCTTTTGTAATCTAAGGTTAAGCCTATTAATAAAAGAGTATCCTGAATTTGAAAGACGAGGAATTAAAGTAGTCGCAATTTTTGCTGGGTCTATGGAAGAAATTTCGGCATATGGAGGACAGCAGAATGCACCTTTTAGTATAATTGCCGACCCCACTTTAGAATTATATAAAAAGTATGGAATTGAAGAATCTTCTATAGGTATGATCAAAGCCATGATGAATCCAATTAAAATGATAAAAATAATGTTTAGTGGTTTCTTTAACATGAAATCTATTAAAGACCCACCAATTATACCTGCTGATTTCCTGATTAACAAGGATAAAAGCATCTATAAAGCATACTATGGAAAAGATTTTGGTGACCACATACGAATTCAAGAAATTTTGGACTGGAAATATTAATTAAGCATAACAATTTATAAACTACATTGTTATGCTTAATTAATACCAAAAGCTATATGGTATTAATTGAAACAAACTTGAAGTATAGAATATGACTTACCACCAACAAGCACCAAATGAAATTTTGAAACAGTACATCAGATGTTTTTGGTGGTTAGACAACGATTCATCAAAAAATCTTGATTACACGATTTTGCCTGACGGTTTTTTTGATATTATCGTTCGCTTTGATAATTACGAATACCAAA